>MWVV01000087.1_pt1 | contig 33066 bp, 24 predicted proteins | sample 1047281 | NCBI WGS metagenome assembly MWVV01 (sample SAMN06349986, study PRJNA376086) | soil metagenome | isolation source: PT-2 sample Antarctic (ecotone) soil | place: Antarctica | collected 2015-01-13 | reverse complement strand
CTCTAACAAGTAAATATCCATTGAGTTGAAACTCTCCTTTTTCAAATTTGCAAGATTTAATCAAGTAGATTTCAACTCAATGCTTCACATTTTTCAAATATCAATTACTTTTTGTCCTGTACTTAGATAACCTATATTAAATTCTAAGAAATTCCGAAACTATTTGATTGAATTCATCGGCTTTTTCAATAAAAAACAGATGGCTTCCGTTTTTAACGATTTTCAAAACTGCATTCGGAATTGAGTTCGATAAATTTACCGAATTTTGCATCGGCACAATTAAATCTTTATCACCAGTCAAAACTAAGGTTTCGGCTTTGATTGACCTGATTTTATTTTCTAAATCAAAGTTGAATGCGGTTTCCAACTGGTCGAAATAAGTTGTTTCAGAAACGTCGCTTTCTTCGCGCATTCGGCAAACTCTCTCTACTTCGTCGGCACGGTCAACGTTAAATTCTTCGCTGAACGCGGGACGCAGGAAACGTCTGATGTGTTCGCCGCGCGTCAAACTTGCATCAGGCGCAAATGACCGCAAAACCTCGATAGAAGGTCTGACGTGATTTGCGCCGCCCGCCGTTGTGCAAACAAGAACCAGTTTATTTAATCTTTCGGGAAACTTCAGCGCGAATTCCTGCGCGACGAAACCGCCGAAACTCGCGCCAACGATGTGCGCCTTTTCGATTTCCAGAGCATCGAGCAAACCCAAAACGTCTTCGGCAAAAACTTCTAACGAAGAATTGCCTTTGCCCCGATTATTCGGCGACTTCGACTTGCCGACACCGTACGGGTCAAAAGTAACAACCCGAAAATCTTTCGACAATTCTTCGGTTTGTTTGAACCAACTCCACGCGCCCGACGCGAATCCGGGAATTAAAACTAACGGCTCGCCCGTGCCATTTGATTCAAAGTATAAATTAAAATTTTTGGTGCGAATATAAGACATTTTGTAGGGGCCGGTCTTGTGCCCGCCCGATGAGCGCGAGCGACAATGCGCGTTTGATTAAATTCTTGAGTATCGACGATATTTGTCAGCGACATTCGCCGCTTTGGGCAGGCCCCAGACCGGCCCCTACGATTTCGCTTAGAAACCCAACTTAAAGGCAAATTGAATTACGCGCGGACCGGTTGCGGCGCGTTCGATGCGCCCGAAGTTTGCGCCCGCCAGATTGTTGTTCGGATTCGCGTAATTTACCCAATTAAACACATTGAAAAACTCCGCCCGAAACTCGCCGTGCAATCTTTCCGAAAACGGAACGAACTTGATAAATGAAATGTCCACATTCTTTTGTCCGGGTCCGGTTAAAAAGTTGCGCGGAACATTGCCGAACGGCGCAACCGGGTCGAAGGTCGTTGTGCCGAAAGCCGAACGAGTGAACGCCGCCGGATTGAAATAAGCGTTCAAACGGTCGGAAACATCGCCGCTCGAATAAACATCGCCGCTGAAAGTGCGGTTGAAATTGGCGCGGTTGATAATACTCGTATCGTTTGAATCAACTACCGAAAACGGCAGACCCGATTGGAAAACAGCGATGCCCGCCACCTGCCAATTATTCAAAAGTGATTTGGCAAAACCCAATTCAAAATTAAACTCCGGCAATTGGTAAACGCCGCTCACGACAAATCGCTGCTCGCGGTTGAAATCCGAACGCCCGCGATTCGTGCGCCAATCAAATTGGTCGCCCGGCACATTTGCCAATTCGTTCAAAGCCGCGCCCGAATAATAATCAATTGATTTGCCGTAAGTGTATGCCACCAAAAATTGCAACCCGTTGTTAAAACGTCGGTTCAGAGACATCTGCAGCGAATTATAAGTCGAGAGCGAGGTCGTTTGAACTTGCTGAACGCCGCCCGTAATATTTTTATTCGCCGAGATAATTGCGCTTGGCGCGAGCGGATTGGTGAATGTATTCGTCGCTGAATTATAAACCGGCTGATTCAAGGTGATGACCTGCAAAAGATTCGTTCCTTTATTACCGACATAGCCGATGTCGAAAAGAAAGTTTCTGGCAAATTCCCATTGAAAGCCGAAGTTGAATTGCTGAACATACGGCGTTTTGAGTTCCGGGTCAACGAAAACGCCGGCAATCGGCACACCGACAATTGGCGAAAGCGGAGAAAGCGGCGATGGAATCGTCGTCGCGGTCGGGAACTGCGAAGGCGGCGGCAATTGCACGAACGGACTTTGGAAGGTGCGGAAAATGCCGGGAAGTCCAACGCCTAGAGCGAAATATGGGTAATTAAAAAGCTGTGTATTGGCGTAACGCGTCGAGATGCGGTCGTAATAAATGCCGTAACCGCCGCGCATCACGATTTTTAAATTTTCGTCCAAAAGATACGCGAAACCGACGCGCGGCGCGAAGTTGTTTTTATCGGTCGGCACAAGGGTTTTTTCAACCGTCGGGACACCGGCAAGCTGTCCGCCTTCGGCTTGCACGAAACCGTTTGGCGCAGGCGCGGGCGCGGCAGTCGTGCCGAAGCGCAGTTGGCTTGGCAGAAAATTAACTAATCTGCCTTGCTCTTCGACCGGCAAACCGTAGAAGTCGTAACGCAAGCCGAGATTCAAAGTTAAACGGCGGCTGATTTTCCAATCGTCCTGCACAAATCCGCTAAAATCTTTGACGCGGAAACTACGGTCGAACACGCCCGAACCCAAAAGCGATGTTCCCGTGCCGGTCAGAAAATTATTAAAACTCGTGAAAAGAAGCTGCCCGCGCGTAAAAGCGTTGAAGAAAAATTTCACGGTCGATCTGCGAAATTCGCCGCCGAATTTTAAGTGATGGTCGCCCGCCGTAACTGACAGAGTGTCGTAAAAATTGTAGCCGTTGATGCGCGAAGATTGGTCGGCGAGCGTTCCTGAACCGAAGAAAAATGCCGAGTCCGCGCCGAGAACGCGAATCGTCGGCGCGCCCGGATACAATGAAGCATTTGGATTTGTAATGCCCAATTGCGTCGCCGTAAACGGTTCTTCCGGCACGCTTGTTACGCGCAGACGATTAAAACCGAAACGCGCTTGATTGACGACGTTCGACGAGAAAACGTAGTTGTCAGTAATCGAATAAAGAAATTGTTTGATTTCCAAATCGCCGCCGAAACCGATGAGTTGACGCTCGCCGTTGCCGAGTCCGGCGAAGTTGTAATTTGCTTGAGAAGTCGGATTGTCGGCGAGGAAAAATTTCGCGGCGATGTTGTGTTTGTCGGACACGACGAAATCGCCGTTGGCGTTAAATTGATTTTCACGAAAGCGCGAAATGCCCGATTGCGGAACGGTTACGGGACAAAATTTAAAGAAACTACGGTGCAACCGAACGGTCTCGCCGTCGCGCCCGACGACGGAATGGCGAATTGTCCGTTCGGCAGACGCGCGTTCAAAATGGCGAGCGCAACCGGATTGACGGTCGCCGCATTAGCGATGCCGAACGCCGCTGCGAGTCCCGCCGCCGTCCGATTCGTGTCGGTCAAACCAAGCGGAATATTCGGCGATGTCAAGCTGTTAATCAGCGAATAGCCGTTTCTTTCTCTGGTTCCCTGATACGAGCCGAAAAAGAAAACTCGGTCTCTAATAATTCTGCCGCCGAGCGTTCCGCCAAACTGCGAGCGGTCGAGCGGCGGTCGCTCGATGCCACGCGCTTTGATAAACGGTTCGTTAGCGTTCAGGACGCGGTTACGCAGATAATAATAAACATTGCCGCGAAAATCGTTCGAACCCCCGCGTGTAATGGCTTCAACGTTGCCGCCCGCATTGCGTCCGAACGAAGCATCGTAGAGCGATGTTTGCACGACGAATTCCTGAATGCTGTCGGGAGCGGGAACGGCAATATTCGGCGTGGAATTCGTGCCGATTGAATTAGCGTCTACGCCGTTGATGCGAACGGTGTTGCTGGTCGTGCGCTGTCCGTTGACGCTAATTGTCGCGTCGCCGCGCCCCAATTCGGTTGTGTTGGAAACGCTCGACTGCGCTCCCGGACTTAAAGTCAAAAGCTGCTGGAAATTTCTGGTCGGAAGTGGAAGTTGGCGCAAAGTTTCGCCCGTGATAACGCGCCCGTTTTGTGAAGTTTCCGTTTGCAAAACCGGCGTTTCCGCCGTGACGGTAATCGGGTCAACCGTCGCGTCCGCCACCACGAGCGGAACGTCAACGGTCGTCGTTTGCGTGATATTGACGACCGCCTCAACGCTTCTCGTTTGGAAACCCGTCGCCGTCGTTTCGATGCGGTAACGTCCGGGCGTGAGCAGTTGAAACGCAAAATCACCGTCGTCGCCGGTCGTCGTTTCGCGCTCCGCATTAGTGTCTAAACTTATTATTTTAACGGTCGCGCCGGATACGACTGCGCCCGTTGGGTCGGTTACCGTGCCGCTTAGTTGTCCGGTTGTGCCTTGCGCGAAAGCACTTGCGGTAATGATGAGAAAAGTAAAAATTAAAGTTATCCATTTATTTAAATTCAAAAACATAGTAATCCTCCAACCGATTTTAATAAAAAATGAACGTCCGTTTTTGGTTATTTACATTTAAAACAGAAACTTTGGTTTAGTCCTTCGTCAGTTGTCTGTTGTCCTTTGCTAGTTGAACTTAAATTAGGTTGTCAATTTTCACTCAACTGACAAGGACAAATGACTATGGACGAAAGACAAAAAGGTTTCTGTCATTTAGCCGTTTTAGCCTTCTTGATAGTTTCCTTCTTGAACTGAGCGAGTTTGCCTTCGCTCAAAACTCCGTAGCTAAAAATTTTTGTCAAATAATTTAATGCTTGGTCGTCCGTCAAGCCGAGATGCAGATTACCGCCGAAAAGTTTTTCAACTAGAAAATAATTAAAAAATTGCATATAAGCGACCGTGAAACCGACTGCCGGGTCAACGCCGCTCCGCAGGTCGCCGCGCTCGATTGCCGACGCAAATTTTTCTTCAAACAACCGCCGAAATCTCTCCGCTAAGCCTTCAAACATTTTGCGAAAATGGCGATTTTGAAATTCCAGCACATCAATATACATCAGCAGCCAAAAGTCTTGGTGTGCATCAACCAATTCGCCGACCTTCTCACCTAATTTCCGCATATCCGCCGGGTCAAGCGGTTCATCAATTTCGTCAAGAATGTCTTTTATCTTCTTGTCTATAACTATCAGATAGCGATTGATAATTGATTCGAAAATTGCTTCTTTTGTTTCAAAATAGTTATAAACATTGCCAAGTGAAATTTTCGCCCGCCGAGCGATGTCGCGCATCGAAGTTGCGTGAAAGCCTTGTTTGATAAGCAATTCACGGGTCGCGTCTTCAATGACGGTTTTTCTTTCTTCGATAACTTGACGGCTGAGTTTAGGCATTTAAATAAAAACGAACGCTCGTATTTTTATAAATATCTTACAGAATGTCAAGTCAAAATCTTTCAAAAAATAAATTCACAAAAATCAATTCGACGCGTTTAGTTTACGATTGTCATATAAAATCAGAAAACTTTCCGCTCATCAAAAATCATCTTTACTGCTAGAGAATTAAAATGTTTTCGCTTATTCTAAAAACATAATGAAAACCTTTCGACAAACTTAAAAAAGAAATTATGAAAAAAATTAAATTGTTATTTGTAATGTTATTTGTTTTTTCCTCGCTCGTCCGGGCGCAGGAAAAGTTATTGACAATTGACGATATTTTCGATTCGCAGAAACGCGTTTCGTTCAACGGCAAACCGACTACTAGCGTGCGCTGGCTGATAGATGGAACTTCTTATTCGCAAACTCAACCGGGCGAAGGCGGCAGTCTCGGACTTTACCGGGTTGATGCAAAAACAGGAAAGACGACGCTTTTTCACGACGCGAGCAAAATCGAAACGGCTCTCGCTGCCGCCGGCTTGAAAGCCGAAGACGCAAAGAAATTAGCCGTTCAACCGTCGTTTGAATTTAATAAAGCGCAGACGGCAACCTTGCTCAATTCCGACAACGATTTATATTTTTACGATTTTTCGGGCGGTGCGGCAAAGCGTTTAACCAACAATGCAGGTGAAGAAAAAGAAGCCGATTTTTCGCCCGACGGACGAATGGTCAGCTTCGTGCGCGGCAACAATCTTTTTGTTGTCGAAATTGCAAGCGGCAAAGAAACGCAGCTCACGAAAGACGGCGCGGAGAAATTTTTGAACGGCGTTCTCGATTGGGTTTATGAAGAAGAACTCTACGGACGCGGCAACAAGCGCGGCTATTGGTGGTCGCCGGATTCGGCAAAAATCGCTTTTCTCAGAACCGACGAAACGCCTGTCAAAAATTTTGTCGTCGTCAACCATCAAGGCGTTTATCAAACCGTCGAAAACACGCCGTATCCGAAAGCCGGCTCGCCGAATCCGACGGTCAAGCTCGGCATCGCGGACTTAAAAGACGGCGCAATAAAATTTGTCGAAACGGCAAAATATAAACCGGAAGATTTTTTGATTGTGCGTGTTGCTTGGACACCGGACAACTGCACGGTTATCTATCAAGCGCAAAACCGTGAGCAGACTTTTCTGGATGTGAACACGGCAAACTGTGAAACCGGCGCGAGCGTGACGGTTTTCACTGAAAAATCGCCCGCTTGGGTCGAGGTGATTGATAATCCCGCTTTTCTCAAAAACGGCACGGCGATCTGGCAATCGGCGCGAAGCGGCTACAAGCATCTTTATCTTTACGACAATACCGGCAATCTCGTCAGACAAATCACGAGCGGCGATTGGGAAGTGCGCGATTTATACGGCGTGGACGAGAAAAACAATTTCGCGTATTTTTCGGCGACCGCGTCAAGCGCGATTGCGCCGCAGATTTATCGCGTTAAACTCGACGGAACGGGTTTAAAAAGAATCTCGACCGGCGACGGTTCGCACGCCGCGTCGTTCAACGAAACTTTCACGCATTTCGTTGACACCTACAGCGAGCCGCTAACTCCCGCGCAAACGCGTCTTTATCGAGCCGACGGAACGCTTGAACGAGTCATCAACGAAAACCGGGTTGAAGTTTTATCGCAATATAAATTAAGCAAACCTGAATTTCTAAAAGTCAAAACGCGCGACAATTTTGAACTCGAAGCGATGATGATAAAGCCGCCGAACTTTGACCAGAGCAAAAAATATCCGGTAATGAGTTTCGTTTATTCCGGTCCGCACGCACCACAAGTGCGCAACGCATGGGGCAGCACAACCGGAATGTGGTATCAAATGCTCGCGCAAAACGGTTATATTATCTGGGTGATTGACAATCGAACGGCTTCCGGCAAAGGCACGAAATCGGAATACGGACTTTATAAAAACTTTGGCGAAACGGAATTAAAAGACTTGGAAGAAGGCGTGAGCTATCTGAAATCTTTGCCCTTTGTTGACGGCTCGCGCATAGGAATTTCTGGCTGGAGCTTTGGCGGTTATATGACTGCTTACGCGCTGACGCACAGCAAAAATTTCAAAATTGGCATCGCGGGCGGCACGGTTTCTGATTGGTCTTTGTATGATTCGATTTACACGGAACGTTATATGGGAACGCCGCAAACGAATCCTGAAGGCTACAAAAAATCTTCCGTGCTGACGGCGGCGAAAGATTTAAGCGGAAAACTCCTGCTCGTTCACGGCGCGATTGACGACAACGTGCATCTGCAAAACACGATGCAGCTTGTTTACGAACTGCAAAGGGCAGGCAAGCAATTTGATTTAATGCTTTACCCAACGGCGCGGCACGGCGTAACGAATCCACTTCAAGTTAAACATATGCGGCAGATGATGACGGATTTTATTCTCAAAAACTTATAAGCGTTTTTGAAAATTACGAATTTCAAATTACGAATTACGAATTAAAGAACATTTTCCAACATTCGTAATTCGTAATTTACTCTGCGATTTACTCGGCGTTCTTATTTTCATCAAGCACAATTTCGGGAAATTCCTGCGCGAATTGTTCTCTTGATTTTGTGTCAATCTCGCCGCGCAGAGGTTTTGTGCCGACGTGCGATTTAAAGTTTCCGTTTTCGTCATACAGACGACGATATTGCGCTGAATTTCTGATAACCCCTTGCACATAACCTTTTGTTTCGCGGAAGGGAATTTCTTCGACAAATTCGTCCATCTCATAAGGCAGAGTCGCCTGCCATTGAGGAACTCGTCCCGGTCCGGCGTTGTAGGCGACGGCGACAAATTCGATGCGCCCGAATTTATCAAATTGATCGCGCATATACGCCGTGCCGAGTTCGATATTTAATGCCGGTTGAAAAAGCGTCTCGCCTGTAATCGCGGCGGAATTTCCGTATTTTCTGGCGGTTGACCGAGCGGTTGGAATAAGCAGTTGCATCAAACCGTAAGCGTTCGCGCCCGATTTTGCTCTAGCATTAAAAACTGATTCCTGTCGAATCAAACCGGCGACCGTAAATGAATCGAGGTTGCGATTTTTCGCCCAAAGTTTGATATCGTTCCAATTCGTCAACGGATAAAAAATGCTCCATTCCTCGCGTCCCATTTCTTCGGGGAACATCTGCGAATAATCGGGATAACTTTTCGCCAATGCAAGAAGCGCGTTGACGTTATCGCCGCGAAAACGATAATGCCGGGCTAATGCAAGATTGATGTTCGGACTGTTCTGGGCGGTCTTTTTCGCTTCCTGTAATTCATCAATCGCCCAATCAAAAAGCCCGATTGTGCTTAACTGTTCAGACTTTTCGGCGCGTTCCATTTCTTTTGCCGTCGAAGTTTCAGCCGCAACCGTAACGGTTTTCAAATTGGCGACGGCTTTGGCAACAGGAGAATCGGCGGGAAACGGCGACGCGATTTTACACTTTCCTTGCCCGCGCAAAGTCGTCAATCTTTGCAGAGCTAAATAGCCATACCAATTCGCGCCGTAGCGGTATAAAACCGCGTCGTAAAGCGCACACGCCTCATTGGTTTTGGCGGCTCGTTCAGAATCTCGAGCCGCCCAATAGCCGGCTTTGCCGCGATTGGTCGTGTCTCTATCGACGTATCGAGCAAGATGTTCGGTCAACATCTGGGAAGAGGCAGACAAATTATTATTTTTGTGTTCGAGCCACGCGAGTTCAAATTGCCCTCCGGCAACTTCGACGGCATTTGGATAAGACGCGACGACGGAGCGCAAAAAATAAGATTCTTCCAATGTATTTTTCGCATCACGCGCCGCCGCTGCGACCGCGACGAAAGTTTTCGGTGTCCAATCGCTCGCGGGAAATTTCTGGCGCATTTCTTCAATTGTCGTTCGCGCCTGCGCCCAAAGTCTGGCGTTAGCGTAACCGCGAGCCAATTGATAAAAGCCTTCCGCTTTTTCATTTGCCGAAAGCGGAATCATATTAAACACGCCTTGCGCTTCGGACATTAAGCGAAGATTTGCGAAAGTAATAAGGCGTTTTAAATTTAACGTTGGTGTAACCGCATTCGGGAAACTGATGATTAGATTGGTGTAGGCTGTTTGTGCTTCGGCGTATTTTTTCGCGTCGTAAAACCGGTCGGCGCGAGCTTGAATTTCTTCCGCCGTTTGCGCCGTTAAAATTTGTCCAAGCGTGGTCAATTTCGTTTCGGCTTCACGACTTGCGTCTGTTCCCGCGCCGTAGAAATAAACTTTGCGGTAAAAGTTTATTGCCTGCGCCCCGTTCATTTGCGCTTCGTAAGATTTAGCGGTTAACAAAAGTGCGTCGGGTTGAATTTTGTCATTCAAGTCCTTCAAAAAACTCGGAACACGGTCGGCTTGTCCGGATTGTAACGCGCTCGTCGCCCAAAGAATTTTTGATTCGCGGGCGCGTATTGAATCTGGAAAATCTCGGACGAGTTCGACAAAAACATTCATCGCTTCCGCGTGATTTCCCGCTTGCTGCAGAGATTGTCCGCGAAGCCACAAAGCGTAATCGGTAATCGTGGTTTTTTCGCGGAAGACATTTGAATTTAAGATTTGCGCCGCGCCGTTAAAATCATTTGCCTCAAAATGAATATACGCTCTTAAAAGCCGCGCCAACGCACCGGTTTTGGTTTTGGAAAAGCGATTTTCGATTTCCAGCACGGCGTTCTCCGGCGGCAATTTGCCGTCTTTGGTCAACGCCCGCAAAGTTTGCGCGGCTTGTTCTTCCGTTATCTGCGAAACGAAGGCCGAACAACTCGTCGTCAGCGGCGCGAGCAGAAAACCCGCCGCGAGAAAAAAAATCGTTAAAAGTGAAACAGAATCGAAACGTAAATTTTTATGAAACATTATTTTTATAATCGTTACTCCCGAACTCGTTTGATGCAAGAATATCTTTTCAAGCAAGCTGATTTCTAATATGATAGCAAAGAAAATTTGTTTTTTGTGGAGATTTAAAATGAGAAAATTAACCGTTGCGTCCTCTTTTGTTTTACTTTTAGTCCTGGCGAGTTTTGCCCAAACGCCGACTCCAACGCCGAAACTTGTTTTGGAAGACAATGATGATGTAGTAAAAATTTCAACCACCCTGATTCAAGTTGATGTAACCGTGACGGACAAAAACGGCAAAATTATTGCTGACTTAAAACCTGAAGATTTCAAAATTTCCGAGAACGGCGAAAGACAGGAAATCACAAATTTTTCATTTGTTTCCGCAAGTTCCGAACCCGCGCAAACGCCCCTTAAATCTAAAGAAAATGAAAAACTTTCCAATGTTCCGCTGCCGCCCGTTCCGCTCAAGTCCGACCAAGTTCGCCGAACGATTGCGCTCGTCGTTGATGATTTAGGATTGTCTTTTGAGAGCGTTTATCAAGTTCGCCGCGCTCTGAGAAAATTCGTTGACGAGCAGATGCAGGCGAACGATTTGGTGGCGATTATTCGAACGGGCAGCGGAATGGGCGCATTGCAGCAATTTACGACCGACAAACGCCAGCTTTACGCGGCAATCGAAAACGTCAAATGGAATTCGCTCGGGCGCGGCGGAATAGGAGCGTTTGCGCCGCTCGAAGCGACACCGCTCGAACAGTCGCAGGCCGCCGGCAATACAACCGTAACGCCAGAAGATTTGGAAGAGGAAAGAAAACAACTGCAAGATTTTAGCGATTTTCGGGAAGATATTTTTTCGGTCGGAACATTGGGTGCGATAAATTTTATCGTCAAAGGAATGAATGATTTACCGGGACGCAAATCAATTATGCTGTTTTCCGACGGCTTTGCCATCTGCTCGCCCGACAATCCAGATCGCTGCGCGAGAATCGTTGATTCGGTCCGAAAATTGACCGATTTATCAAACCGCGCCGCCGTTTCAATTTATACGTTTGACGCTCGCGGACTTTTAACGACCGGAGTAACCGCACAGGATAATACGAGCGGCGTAACTGCCGAACGAATTCAAAATTTGAGTAGCACACGCTCCGGTGAAATTTTTGATAAACAAGAAGGCTTGGCTTATCTGGCAAGCGAAACCGGCGGGCGGACTTTTTTCAACACTAACGACATCAACCGAGGTTTGGAAAAAGCCCTCGAAGACCAAAAAGGCTATTATTTAATCGGTTATCAACCCGACAGTGATACGTTCGACGCGAAAACCCGCCGATTTAATAAGCTGAAAATAGAAGTTAATCGGAAGGACGCGAACGTTCGTTACCGAAGCGGATTTTTCGGCGTAACCGACGAACAAATTAAAAAGCCGTCTAATCAAACTGCCGCGCAGCAAATTTTTACGGCTCTAAATTCGCCGTTTGCCGCGAGCGGCATCGCTCTGCGCATGAATACGCTTTTCGGCAATGACAAGCAGCAAGGCTCGTTTGTGCGCTCGCTGCTGCACGTAGATGCCAAAGATTTGAAATTTGTTGACGAAGCGGGCGGCGGCAAAAAAGCGGTGTTTGACGTGCTGGCGATTAGCTTCGGCGAGGACGGAGCGATGATTGACCAAATCGCTAAAACTTATACGATGAACGTCAAAGGCGACGCGTATCAAAAACTTTTAACCGAAGGTTTTGTCTATTACTTCACTTTTCCCGTTAAAAAGCCGGGCGCATATCAATATCGCGTGGCGATTAGAGACGGCGCGTCGGAAAAAATCGGCTCGGCAAATCAATTTATCGAAGTTCCGAATTTGAAAAAAGCGAGGTTGACGATTTCAGGAATTATTCTGGAAAATTTAACCGTCGCACAATGGCAAAAATTCGGCGATTCAGCCGGACAGACAACTGCATCAGGTAGTTCAGCCGCGTATGAGACCAATTCGATGAGCGACACCGCGCTCAGAAAATTCAAACGCAACACGATTTTGCGTTACGGTTTTGAAGTTTATAATGCGAAACTCGACGCGTCGCAAAAATTGAATCTGACGGCGCAGATAAGAATTTTCCGCGATGGCAAACTTATTTTTGAAGGCAAGAACGCGCCATTTGAACTTTTGCAGCAAACAGATTTGCAGAGAGCCAAATCTGCCGGCGCATTAATTTTGGGAAAAGATATGGCGGCGGGTGATTACGTTTTGCAAGTTACTGTTACCGACAATCTGGCGAAAGAGAAACGCCGCGCCGGAACGCAATTCGTGCAGTTTGAGATTGTTAATTAACGAAACAAAAAAGCCGTCCGATAGAATTTCAGACGGCTTTTGAGTTTTCAAAGCTGGCGGTGTTAAATTGACTCTTAAATTTTAAAAGGCGGCACTTTCTGGCAATGCCAACTTTTAAGGCGAATTTCAAATTTGTGCGACTTGTAAAAGAAGCGCGCGCGTGAGCAAGGGCGGACACCCGATTCCACCCTTGCTCACGCGCGGGCTTCTTTGATTTTAAAGAAATCTTTTTACCAGAAAGTAAATTTTGTTAAAAAAGATTTATGCGAGTATCAAACAGCGACGACTTCTATTTCGGAATCAATCTCGTCCTTAATCATATTTTCAATCGCCATCAGCGTTCCCGTCAAACTCGAAGGACAACTTCCGCACGCGCCTTGATAACGAATTTTCAAAGTTTTGTCTTCCAAATCGAGAATTTCCAGCCAACCGCCGTCGCTTGCTAAATAAGGTCTGATTCTTTCATCAAGCAACTCATTGATTTGTGCGATGACCGGATTATCGCTTGCCGCCGCCGCAATTGCTCCGCCGACCGTCGAAGCTGCCGAGTCGTTCGTTCCATTCGTCGCGCCGCCGACCGATTCCGCCGCGCGAATGGGAACTGCCAGAAGAGGCAGAATTTCGTCCCAATCGGCTCCGTCGGTTTTCTCGACCGTTATCATTTTGTCCATATAAAAAATCGAAACAACTTCGCCAACCTCAAATAAAGATTTGGCAAGCGCGTCCGTTTCGGCTTTCTCGGCTGAGTCGAATGAATGCGAAGTTCCGTGGCTGACGGCTTCCTTTAAAATGAATTTTACCGCGTTCGGATTCGGTGTTTCTTGTATATCTGCAATTTTTGGCATTTCTTTAAAGCTATTTGTATCTTAAAACGTAAAATTTTTAATCTTTACCTTTTAGTAAACATTATATCAAAATTGTTAGAATGTCACATTTGGCGAGCAAAAAAATGAATTAAAAAGGGTTAAAATTGGCTGGAACCAGATTAAAAAATGCGGAGAAAGTCAGATGCAACTCAAATGCTTTGAGCACAAACAAATTACAAATCGGATGGTTGGATAAGGAAATAGAACAAGCGGCAAACGATATTCATTTGTCAATCTTAAAACAATACTTCGGACAGTTTTTAAGTCAGCAACTTCCGTAAGTTGTTGAAAAATAAAGAAATTATTATTTAAATCAAAGTCAGGTAAAACGCTGAGTTTGATTTAAATCACTTTTGAAAAATAGAAAGCCCGTAATCATTGGCTTTCAACTATCAAAAAACTGTCCGAAGTATTGTTAAAACTGACAACATTAAATAATATCAACTTGCCGCTTATCGCTGAAATCCAGTAAAAATCATTTACTCGGTAATATGAATATCATCGTGCCGATTAACTTTGCCGAACATAAAGAGTCCGCCAAAAACGATGGCTAAAAGAGCCATAATTATCCCGATGACAAGAGAAGTCGAGTTGTCATACTTTTGAAATGAATATAAAAAGTATCCAGCAGCCACGGCTGATATCAGAGCTAAAACTGCAAACAGCAAATCCTTCACAAAAATCACCTCCGTTATATTTAGAAAGGGTAAAACTTCCGAAGTTTCGCCAAGCCTTAGTTTTGAAAAATCTAAGGCTTATACGATTATGCCTAAAACTTTCAAACTACTCAATTTGGAATGCAAGGTATAGTAACTCTATCCTTTTCAAAAGGCAAGGCTTTTTCGCCGATGCCGATATTATTTACCGACGGATTAAGAAAATATCGTTTAGCCGGCGGTTTCAAAAAGAGCTAAAATCTGTTTACCTTCGTTAGAGCGCGGGTCAATTGTGCGAACGTGCTTGCGCCCTTGCATTTCCCAAATCGCCGTTACGCTTCCTTCTTTTTCAACCGCGTGATATGAAATATCTTCCGTATTCTCGGCGGTCTCGTCTTTTGTAGCAGCAATTTCGACGGTTGTATCAACCGTATTTTCCGTCGCCGCTACCGTTCCGTTTTCTGACATTTATGTTTAAAAGTCTCCTTAAATCAAATTGTTTTATTTAATAGATGGTTAATAATAGACGAATTCTGACACACGACTAAAACTAAATCAAGCAACTATTAAGGTAAAAGGCAAAAGGCAAAGTAAAAAGTAAAGAAACCGAATAGTTACTGAATATTTTCGCTTAACCTAAAGGTTGTTTTGCAACCTTTTTTATTGCTTTTACTTTTGCCTTTTGCCTTTTTACTTTTTACATTTTACTTTCTAGTTATTTACTTCGATGGAACTCTAATTCGTAAAACCAGAAGTCATTATTCGGCTGGTCAATTTTCATCTCGTCGGTTTTGCCCATTTTATCAATCGTAAAAGTTGCGAATCCGCGCGGGAAATTATAAGCAACCGACGGTCGCCATTTGATTTGAAAAGTGTCGTAATGCCAATGCTCCAAATCAGCGACGAAGTTCGGCGACTGCACGAAACGTAAAACTAATTTGCCGTTTTCTTCGGCGACTGTCGCGTCGCCGTAAAGCTGGTCAACGTAATTTCCGGCGTAATCTTTTAATGACAAACTCAATTTCGTGTTAGCGACACGCGCGGCAACAAGTTTTGCGTCTTCTTCCGCTTGCTTAATTTTCGTTTGCTTAGCGCGTTCGAGCCGTTCCGCGCTCCAATCGCGTTTCGGCGCGTCGAGGAAAACGTCGAAAATTTTGTTCTGCACGATTGTATTCACGCCCGTTTCCGAATTCGTCAATACGACAAGTCCGAGATTTTCTTCCGGCATCATCGCCGTTTGCGAAATCATTCCGTCAAGCCCGCCGCCGTGCGAGACCACTTTTCTGCCCAGATAATCGTTCAGAAACCAGCCCAAGCCGTAAGCCGAAAAAAGGCGCGTTGGCGCATCTTTCGCCGGAAACGGATTTATTCTAAGAATCGTCTGCGGCGACCACATTTCGCCCAATTGCTGCTGGCTGAAAATCTGTTTGCCTTCAAAGTTTCCGCGCCCAAGCTGCAAGCGCAGCCATTTTGCCACATCCGCGACGCTCGAATTAAGTCCGGCAGCCGCGTCTGCGCCATCCACATTGCCCGAATGCAGAACGCGAAGTTTTCCGCCCGATTCGTTGTGCGGCATCGAATAATTATCTTTCAAATTTTTGACGCTCGTCGTCGTTCTGCTCATTCCGAGCGGCATTAAAATTCTTTCGCTGACAAACTGCGACCAGGTTTTTCCCGACACTCGTTCGATGACTTTGCCCGCCGTAATAAACATTAAATTTTGATAGCCGAATTGACTTCTGAAACTTGATTTCGGTTTTAGAAACCGCACCCGCCGCAAAATTTCATCGGCGTTGTAATTTGTTTCATACCACAACAAATCACCGCTAAACGTATCAAGTCCACTACGATGCGAAACCAAATCTCGAATCGTCAGCTCGCTCGTCACATACGGATTATACATTTGAAATTCGGGCAGATATTTGACAACTTTGTCGTCCCAACTTAATTTCTTTTCATCAATCAAAATTGCCAAACTCGCGGTCGTAAAAGCCTTTGAGTTCGACGCGATGGCAAATAAAGTGTTTTCGTCAACCTTCTCAGGTTTGCCCAACTCACGCACACCGTAACCTTTGGCGAAAACAACTTTATCGTCCTTAACAATCGCAACGGCGATTCCCGGCACGTTCCAATCTTGCCGCGTCTTTTCGGCATAAGCGTCAATCTCTTTGAGTTTGTCATCGAGCGATTGGGCAAAGACGAAAATGGGGAAAACGAGAAGTAATAAAAGCAAACTCGAACGAAGAAATCTATTTTTCATAATCAATCCTTCATCATTAAAAATTTTAGCTACAGAGTAGCATAAAACACAGTTTGATTGGCAGAATTTGTGGTATAGAATGATTGGTAAAAACGGAGAAAATTTTTATATAAAGATAAATTGTTAAGTTTACCGGTGTGGAAAAGATTCGATATTTAGACTTGCCAAATTGCATTCGCCTCTCGAACGGCGAGGTCGAGGTTATTGTTTCAACCGATGTGGGACCGCGAATTTTGCATTATTCGCTCGTTGGCGGCGAAAACATTTTCGGCTTGCACGCGGATGCAAAAGTCGAAACCGCGCTCGGAGAATTTAGACCTTACGGCGGACATCGCCTTTGGATTGCGCCGGAGAATATGCCTAATTCTTACGCGCCCGACAATTCTCCGATTGAATATGAATTTAACGAAGCAAAAAATTCAATTCGCCTGATGCAAGCTGTCGAAAACGTTACCAAAACGCAAAAGGAAATCATCGTAACTCTGGACGAAACGGGAAGCGGCGTTTCAATAAACCATAAAATTTCTAATTGCGGTGCGGACATGATTGAGATTGCAGCGTGGGCGTTGACGATTATGCGCGGCGGCGGTGAAGCGTTGATTCCGAATGAGCCGTTTGCCGCTTACGGGGCGGAAACTTTGCTGCCGGTTAGAAATCTAACTTTGTGGTCCTACACGGATTTGTCGGATTCGCGCTGGCAGTTTGATAAAGATTTTATTCGTCTGCGCACCGGCGGCGAAAAAAGCGAGCCGCAGAAAATCGGCGTTTTGAACAAGCAAGGTTGGGCGGCTTACCAATTCAAAGATTTGCAGTTTATTAAACAATTCGATTTCACCAAAAACGCCGTTTATCCCGATATGAACTCGAACACCGAACTTTACACTGCCGGTGATTTTATCGAAATCGAATCGCTCGCGCCTCTGCATAAGGTTGAACCGAATGAATCAACCGAACACGTTGAGCGTTGGAAACTTTTGAAAGGATAAAGGCGAAAGGCGAAAGGACAAAATAAAGTTAAAAGCAATTTGTATTTATTCTTTCCCCTTATAGTTTTCATTCATCGGACGAATTTGAACCGAGTAAGCCGCGCGGAACGAGCAAATCGCCGCTCTCGGGATCAATGATACCGTTATTTTCTTCTTCGATGCTCGTCGCTTGCGTATAAATATCGCCGGCAATTTGGCGACGGTGCATTTCACGTTTGAATTCTCTGATGCGCGTGGCTTTTTCTTCGTTTGCGCCCGGTCCGCCGTAATTTGTAAAGCCGAATCCGCCCCATTCGCTGATGATGAGCGGCGTTTGTCCGCGATAAAAATACGGGTCGCCGACTATCATCGGCTGCGCCGTTACGCCGTCCGTTTCCCCTTTAATCAAGCGGTCGAGAGCCGAAGTCCACGCGGCGACATCCGGCGTATAAACGTGCGCGGTTAAAATATGCGAACTGAGCCGACCGTTGCGCGAAACGTGATTCCAGCCGTCGTTGTCAACCACCAAAAGCTGCGGGTAATTTAAGCGCATATAATCGAAAGTGTCGGAGACATAACGCCGCGTTTCGACGCTCGTTCTAATATCTTCCACGCCCCAATCTTCGTTATACAAACTCAAAATCACGATTGACGGATGCGAAGCAATAAAGACAAGCATTCGCTGAAGTTCCGCCCGATGATTATTACGGCTCGCTTGACTCGAACTGTGCGGTGAAGGAACTTCGACCCACAGCATCAAACCGATTTCATCGGCAATATCGTAAATGCGCGGGTCAATGCCGGCGATGTGAACACGCGCCAGATTACAGCCCAAACTCTTGATGGCGTAGAGATGCCGCCGCATCTCGTCAAAGGTTGAAACGCCTGGTTGATAAAGAATACCGTCGAGATAAATTTGATCATTATTGAGATACATACGCCGCCCGCGCGCGCCGATTTTTCGTATGCCGAAATGAGTTTCGATGCCTGTTACAGAGCCGTCGGGAGCGATGAGTTCAGCCAACAGATGATAAAGATTCGGCGAGGTTGGCGACCAAAGTTCGGCATCCGGCAACTCAACGGGAACGCGTTGGATGCGCTCGCCGGCTTCCAATTGAAAATTGAATTCCGCCGTGACGGGAAACGTTTTATCTTTGCTGTCGACTGCTATGTTGCGCGTTCTGATGGATAAGCGCAGCCGGTATAAACCCGCATCGCGAATACGCATCGTAAAATCAAATTCAACCAGACGATTACGCAAACCACTGATAACGCCGAGCCGCGAGCGCAAACGATTGGGCGCAACCATTTCAATCCAAACGCTTCGCACCGCGCCCGAAATTGTTTGATACCAAATGCCGCCCTGCTTGTATACGCGCGAAGCCTGTTTGCCGCGCGGAATATTAGCGTCAATTGTGTCTACGACGCGAACAGTCAAGCGATTAACCGGTTGTAGAAGCTCCGTCGGCAACTCATAAGAAAATGAAGTATATTCGCCAAAGTGCGCTTTCTCGCCTTCGATGGTTTTAAGCGGCGAACCGTTCAGCCAAACACGCGTTTCATAACCGCACGCGCCGAAAGTCAACTGCGTTATCGCATTCGGTTGATCAGTCCAATTTTCAGGAATGCTAAATTCTCGTTCATACCACGCCACGACTTCATCAGTCTCGTGATAAAGAAGCGACGCTTCGACGGCACTTTTGGCGGCGGACAGATGCGATTCAATCGAACCGGGAAACATAGCGGTTTCCGTATAATCGTGTTTTTTATACCAACGTTCCTTCCGCCCGTGATTCTGAACGTCGAATGCGAATTTCCACTCGCCGTCAAGCACTTCAAAAGCCGTGCGGCGCAAAATTGAACGCGGCAGCGGATTGATTTTATCCGCAACAATTTGCGGCAAATCACGATGGTCAATTTTTTGGTCTGGATGGTTGGTTGTCATACCTTCGCTTACTGTAATTTCACTCGTAATATTTTTTTGAGTTCGGAAAAATTAGAATATTGTAAAGTAAAATTGTTAAATAAAATAATAGACGTTTTTGAAAAATTAAAAACATCGGAATTTTTATAAATTTTTATTTATTTGAAAAAGAATCTGCCATCGAAGCTAGTAACAGTATAGAAGTTACTAAAATTTAGTTGAGATTAAAACAGTAACGGTTGGCTGTAAATTAATCGCCGAAAATTTACGAAATTAACCGAGTGAGCCTTGAGCGGTTAAATAATTATTCAAACGAGAACCTTTTGCTCGTCTGTCGCGTATGACAATCACTCTCCACACTTTCAATTCAAAAAGGAACAATTGTGAAAATATGAAAAAATATATCGCGCTTTTGGTGTGCTTATTTGAATTAACCGTTTTAATTAATTTCGCTCCGGCGCAAACAATTAAAGAAAGCAGTCCTCAGGTTAGGCAAAAAACTTTCGAGAAAATTTGGGAAACCGTTAACGAAAAATACTTCGACGCAAACTTCGGCGGAATTGATTGGAAAGCGGCACACGACCGTTACGCGCCGCAAGTGGCGCAGGTGAAATCAGACGCTGAATTTTATAATTTGATAAAAGCGATGCTCGGCGAACTGAAAGTTTCGCATTTGCAAATTCTCACGCCCGACATTCTCGACAGATTTAAAGCGGTTGACACGACAACCGGATTAACCTTGCGCGAAATCGAAAACCAAGTCGTCATCACCCGTCTGTCGGAAAATTCTTCCGCCGCCAAAGCCAATTTGAAAACGGGCTTTGTTATAACGAAAATCAACGGCGAAGCGGTGAAAAATCTCGACGACGCAAAGCGCAAACTTTACGGTCAGCCGAACACGACGCTGCGCCTTTCATACTTGAATGAAAAAGACGAAGAACGGGAAGCGACGTTGGAGAGAACGCCTTTGAGCGACGGCAACCGCCAAAACTTGGGCGGCGGTTTTCATCTCTACGCGCACTTTGAATCGCGGCGTTTGCCCGATAACATCGGCTATCTACATTTCACGAATTTTTTACAGTTTCTAAATCCCCGCATCACGACGGCAATCGAATCGTTCAAAGACGCGAGCGGAATAATCATTGATTTGCGCGGCAACGGCGGCGGCGAAGATTCGGTCGCTCTGAAAATGGCGAATATGCTTTTCGATAAAAAGACGCAATTGATGATTACGAAAACGCGCAAAGGCGACGATTTTTATTATCAAGCAAAACCGCAGAAAAATCCGTATCGCGGAAAAGTCGCAATTTTAATTGACGAACATAGCGGCTCGGCGAGCGAGCAAATCGCAGCCGGTTTGCAGGAAGCGGGACGCGCCGTTGTCATCGGCAAAACATCGAAAGGCGCGGATTTAGATGCCACGACCATCGGGCTTCCGATAAAAGCTCTGTTTCTTTATGCCTACGGACAACCGCGCACGCCAAAAGGCATCGTCATCGAGGGTCGCGGCGTAATTCCCGACCGGGAAGTAGATTTAACGCGCAAGGAATTGCTTGAAGGGCGAGATGCGCAACTCGAAGCGGCAATTGAATATATCAAAAGCCCGGCACAGTAATTTTTCGCCGCGCTAATTGCAACCTGAAATTTAAAAAAATCAATGTGACTTTATCACTTCCGAAAGCAAATCGGTTTTCGCCGTGTCGCGTTCCAGATGCGGGTAACGTTCGCCACCTTGATATTCCAAGTTATACGTTTCTTTGAAGCCGCCGTTGTCGGCGATTAATTTTATCGGCGACGAACCGTTCTTCGTGGCGGCAATCGCCGTATGCAGCACTTCGCCGGAAAAACCTTGACCGTTAACGTTTATGATTTTCATTCCAGGCGCGAGTCCCGCCTTTGCCGCCGCAAGGTCTGCATTAACATCGAGAATTGTGCCTTCACTATTGACGATAACGCCGATTGAAAATGCCAAACTGATAAACTTTCTGGTTTGCTCGTCAATTTGCCCCTGAACGTTTGGCGTTTCGTTATAGACGAGTTTCCAGCCGCCGTCGGTAATGCCGCCGAGCGGTGCATTTTTCTGCGCTGTATAAACACGCTCGATTAAAAATTTGCGCCAGTCGTATGGTGTAACTGCATTGAGCGTTCGCACGACTTCATCGAAATCGTAAGTCAAAACGAGCGGCGCGGTATTTTGTCCGCCGTGGAATTTACGCATAAAATCATCGAGCGAAAGTTTGCCGCCGCTTTTCCGGCGAATTAAAACGTCGGCTTCCAGCCAAATCAGCGAACCCTCATAATAATAATCTACGCGCCGCCGCTCGTTCATCCACGCCCGCGGGCTGTCGTAGGTGAACTGCACCGCCCGCGCCGTGTCAACCAGCGGTCGCCAACGCCGTCCCGATTGATAATCCATACTCGCGGCAGTATCAGCTATGACATCGCGGAAAACTTCCGGTGTCCAGAGATTGCTCCGCGTGGGCAAAACTCGACCGAGATATTGTGTCAATCCTTCATAAACCCAGAGCAAATCGCCTTTCATCGGCTGCTCGAAATCCGGCGTGGTCAAACTTGCGGGACGGCGGTATTTGCCGTTCCACGAATGCGCGTATTCGTGTCCGAGAAGGTCGCCTAAATCGAGCAATTCGTTCGGGTCGCTGAGAGCTTTTTCGCCAACGCCGTCCTCGCTCGATTCGTGATGCTCCAAACCTTCGCTGCCGCCGACATCGCTCAAGGTCAGCAGAAAACGATAGCTGTTGTAATGCCGCGTACCGAACATCAAATTCGCTTCCTTAATTAAATTCTTCCAACCCGTGAGAGTTTCAGATTTAACTTCAAGCGCGTCAGCGTTATCGGCGACAATATCCATTTCGTGCAAAACACTGCCGTCGTTTGAAAGCACAATCTTTTTGAAATTCTTGCCGATTATGGCGGGTGAATCGATAAAATAAGTGAGCGAAATTGATTTGAAATTAACTAAGTTTGCCGATTCGCCGTCAACCGCCAAAGACGTTGCATATTTCCAATCGGCAGGCATTTTCAGCGAAGCCGCAACTTGCACATCGTCGCTTTTCGCGCCCTCCGGGTAAAGAAGCAGACGGTTCCATTTAATGCGTGAAAGTTGTGCGCTGGAAATTGTACCGGGTTGTGAAACGTCGTCGAAAGCAATCTCGATTTGATTTACGCCTGGCGGAACAGTCAGATGAAAAGCGAACATTTCCACATCGTCGCGCTGCCACGCAAGCGGTTTTCCGTTTGCCGTGATAAACAAGTTGACCATATCGTTAATCGTTCCGGTCGGCGCGTGTTCGCCCGGAATCCATTTCGGATAAAAAAGCGTAAACTCGCCCGCTTTAACCGCCATTGTTTCCTTGACGTGCAGAATATTTCGCGCCGCTTCGGTCGCGTCAACATTTAATTTAATAGTTGAGGAATTTTGGGCGAACGCCGACGCGCAGAACGCCAAGGACGCGAACAGAAGAACGATTTTTCGATGAAAATTTTTATTAAGTTTTATCATAACCTTTATGTTTGAAACAGTATCTAATATCTTGCTAATCTTCGCGCCGCTTCAACGATTTCGGACACTTGCGGCAAAAAATAATCTTCCATCTGCGGCGCAAACGGCACGGGTGCGTCAATCGAGGCAACTCTGATAATCGGCGCGTCGAGCCATTCAAAGGCTTCTTCAGCGATGATGGCGGAAATCTCGCCGCCGATGCCGCCCGTCAAACTCGCTTCGTGCAAAATCATCACGCGGTTTGTTTTCTTAACGGTATTTAATATCGCTTCTTTGTCGAGCGGCGCTAGCGACCGCAAATCTATCACTTCAACTTGCAAACCATCTTCTTTTTCTAAAATGTCCGCCGCATCCTGTGCGTTCAAAACCTGTGCGCCGAACGTGATGATTGATAAATCTTTTCCTGCCCGCGCGATTCTGGCTTTGCCGATTTTGACAATGTAATCTTCGATCGGCAATTCTTCGCGCAGACGCGGCAGGCGATAAAGTTTTTTGTGTTCAAAAAACAAAACCGGGTCAGGGTCACGAATCGCCGCTTTAATCAAACCTTTCGCGTCATAAGCCGTCGAAGGCTCGACCATTTTCAAGCCCGCCGTGTTCAGGAAAAACGATTCGGCGTTCAAAGAATGAAAAGGTCCGCCGCGCACGCCCGAACCGCACGGACCGCGAAAGACAACCCCAATCGAACCGCAACCGCGATAACGCGATTTCGCTGCGTAATTCGTCAGCATATCGAAACCGCACGAGATAAAATCAATAAATTGAAATTCGGCGACCGGCTTCATTCCCATCAATGCCGCGCCGCACGCCGCGCCGACAATCGCCGCCTCGGAAATCGGCGTGTCAATCATCCGCTCTGCGCCGAATTCGTCAATAAAACCCTCGGTCAATTTAAACGCGCCGCCGTATGCGCCGATGTCTTCGCCGATGACGAACACGGTTTCATCGTGCGTCATTTCTTCGTAAATTCCTTGCCGAATCGCTTCGATAAGCGTCAAGCCTTTTGCTTCTTGTTTGGTTGCTGTTGCCATTTTTACAATTCGTCCGCCTGTTTCAAAATTACATCAATAATTTCATCTGAAAGCCATAAACCTGCGCCTGTCAACTTTTTCAATTCAAGTGAAACATTTTGAATTAATCCGCGCCTCTTTGCCAAAACTAAAATTCCACCTGTTCCGAGAGTCTTAATGTTTAGAGTTTCAGCGCATCTTCGCGCCGCACGGTCATCAACTAATGTCGTATTCGGCTAGTTCCTTATCCATTTCCTCGGTAGAAATCTGGATGGACGAAACTTTAAAGCGTGAAAGTGCTTCGATAAAAGCAGAACGTGAGAGTCCTGCAACTTCGGCGGCTTTCCCTTGCGAGAGTTTACCGAGTTCATACCATTTGACGGCAGCGGCGATACGCATTTCGCTGATGAATTCGTCAGGCGATTCACCAAGCGCGGCAAAAACAGTGACTGGAATTTCAAGCGATACGTTTTGCATTTTGTTCTCCTTCTCTCTAAAATTACACGCCATCTTCATTCAATTCTTTCGTTTCATCTTCGCTCTCGTCAAACAGACGGCTCACGGGCGTGTGTGCCGGCGGCAGGAATTCGCGTTGCTCGGTCAAATCTTTTTGCAGTTTTGCGGCGGCTTTTTGGGCGAGTTCAAAATCTTCGCGTTTGATTTTTAGTTTTACTTTACCGCTATAGTTGGGGAGTTGGCTGAGTTTTGTAAAATTTTTCAAGCGAAGTTGGATTTGCGCGAAGAATTTGTAGATTCCTTTGCGGAATTTGATGTCTAAAATTTCGTCTAAAGCGACTTGGACTTCTTTTACTTCGCTGCCGATTAAACCGAAAAAAACAGAATCGAATTCAAACACAATTCCAGCGGGCGAAAACTTTGCAATGCCGTTGTATTCCGTCGCACCGCTGCCGCTAGCCGCTTTGAATGGAACACTGATAAATTGTGGTTTGATTTTTTTACTGTTCATTTAACTTGAAAACCCCTATGCGAAAATCTCATTAATCTAAATTCAATTCCTGCGTCTCTTCCGTCTCGTCAAACAAACGGCTCACCGGCGTGTGCGATGGCAGGAATTCTTGGTATGCAATTCAAATTCTTAAAGTTACAAATATAAATTTACGGGAAGCATAAAAATTCCGCTTCGGTTATAATTTCGCTTCACTATTATTAAACGAATTGCAGAGGAAGGTAAATCGGATGACGGAACTTTTTAATCAGGAAATTTTCAAAGACGAACACATCGTCGTGACAGGCGGCGGAACGGGTTTGGGCAGAGCGATGGCGATGCGTTTTGCTGAACTCGGCGCGAGCGTGACGATTTGCGGCAGACGCGAAGAGCCGCTTTTAGAGACGGCGAAAGAAATTAAAGATAACGGCGGGAAAGCGGAAGGAATTTCGTGCAATATCAAAGAATTTGAAGCGGTCGAGGCAATGATTGCTGAAGCGGAAAATCGGCAGGGCAACGTTACTAAACTCGTCAACAACGCGGCGGGAAATTTTCTCGCGCCGACTGAGCAGCTTACGCCGAACGGTTTCGACGCGATTGTTAAAACGAATCTTTACGGCTCATTTTATGCGACGCAAGCCTGCGGCAAACGCTGGATTGAAAGAAAATATAAAGGCGCGGTGATGTCAATTGTAACGACTTATGCCGAACTCGGAAGCGCGTTTCTCGTGCCGTCGGCGGTTTCCAAAGCGGGAATCGTCGCGCTGATGAAATCGCTCGCGGCGGAATGGGGCATTTATGGAATTAGGTTAAATGCGATTGCGCCCGGACCGTTTCCGACCGAAGGCGCGAATTCACGTCTGATGCCGGACGAGCGTTTGGCAGAGAAAATGTATAAATTGATTCCGCTGCAAAGAGTCGGCGAACACAGTGAATTAACTGATATGGCGGTTTTTCTGCTTTCGGATTTGAGTTCGTATCTGACCGGCGAAGTTATTTATCTGGACGGCGGCGCAAGTCTGACGAGCGCCGGACAATTTAATTTATTCACCGAACTACCGCGTGAGAAAGTGATGCAGATGTTTGAATCCTTGCGCCCGGCGAAGAAGCAGTAGGCAGTAGCAGTCGGCAGTTAATAAATAAAATACTAATCTTATACTGCGAATCTTTTTTGCCTTCTGCATACTGCCGACTGCTACTGCCTTCTGCCGACTGCTTCTACTTCCTGCCTACTAATACCGCCGCCGGCGTTCAAACCGATTTTCTTCCTGTGCAAATTGTTCTATTTCACGGTTGAATTTCCCGCTGTCGTCAAACAGCGGAAGCAGTTGCAGATTCGGCGCGAGAAATGCGGCGCGGAGTTCGACGGGACGCGAGCCGGCGCGATTGATAACGCGAACCCGTGTGCCGCGCACTTCTTCAATCCAACGCGCGAACTCTTCCGCGTTGCCGACTGTCGCCGATAGAAGCAGAAGACGAATGCGCGGCGGCGATAAAATTATTGCTTCTTCCCAGACGTGACCTCTGTCTTCGTCCGCTAAATAATGCGCTTCGTCCAGAATTACAAAATCCGTATTGACTTGTTCGCCGCTTCTCAAGGAGTCGAAAAGTTGGTTACGGTAAATTTCCGTCGTCCCGACGATTAAAGGCGCATTCGCATTTTCCTTGCGGTCGCCGGTTAAAATTCCGACTCGTTCTGCGCCGAATTCTTGGGAAAATTCTGTGTATTTCGAATTTGTTAATGCCTTGAGCGGTGTGGTGTACCAAGCGCGTTTGCCATCGGCTAACAATCGCCGGATTTCTTCGCGGGCTATCCAGGTTTTACCGCTTCCCGTCGGCGCGGTTACAAGAACGTCTTGCGATTCGATGGCTTCTAACGCTTCGATTTGAAACTGGTCCGGCACAAGCGGTTTCGGTTCGGGCGTTCCGATGCCGCCGAGAAGTTTTTCCAAAGATTTAGCTTGGGTCGGAAAAAACTTGGGCGAGCCGAATTTAACGGAACTTTCGGGCGCAAGTTCCCGTTTAAAGTTTCGTTCCTTTCGGCGGTTAATATCGGAACGAGCATTTTTTCCGTTGCTTTTCCGGCGGTTTTTATCTTTTGGGGAACGAGCCATAGATGGCAATGTTAAAGGTTTCGGAAAGTAAAGTCTAATGCTTTCAATCGGCTAGCGGAAATGATAAAATGCCAAAAGGTTCGCAACGGTTTTGCGCCGTTTCGCATCTATGATTGACGAGCAGTTTTAATGTAAATTTTTATAATTATTATAATTTAAGTATTATGCGACTACAAGAAAAAGAGCTTTTTCAAGGTTACGAGATAAAAAATTGGAATTTTTCACCGCGCCTTTATAAAATTCTCGGCGCGGCGGCAATATTTAATTTGCTGTCACTTTTGGTAATGGGACAAGCCGAGATTTTCACGACGAGAGGCTGCGACAGTCCGTTTGTCGGGCGCGTTTGCCAGGTAATAGATACGCTTTATGTTGGAAGCGTGCTTTTATCTACTGACAGCGAATTTGTCAGCAAAGACTACGAAAAAACCGAACTCGAAGATGCCGATATTACATATATTGACGTTTCGGGGCAAACTCCGCCGCTAAAATATCCCGAAGGCTATTTTGCGCTTGCCAATCCTGAATCTGAGTTTGCGGCAATGCAAAACACGGATTTCTCGACGTTTCAATCGTCAATTCCAGGCATTCCGATGAATCCGACGATTGGCTACGACACTGATTTGATGAATCAATCGCAGGTTACGCCGACACCTAATAAGAATGCGGTGACGGGAACGATTCCGAACGAGCCGTATTCATTCGGCAGACCAAATCCGATTGCGACGACTCCGTCATTCAAAAACAAAAAATATCCACGTATTTATTCGCAAAAACTACCGAAGATAAAAAACAATTCGCCGAGTAAATTACCGAATTTTGAAGACGATGTTGCGGCTGAAAAGAAAGATAAAAAAGATAAAACGGACGAAAAACTAGCCGCCAAAAATCAACCGCCGATTGAAAGCGAAGCAGTTAATGAAATTGAAATCAATAAAAAGCCTTTTGAGGAACTGGGTGATAATTTAAATGATAAGTTGGCGAAAAAGGAAGTTGATTTGAATAAACCTTTCTTGGTTATTTTAGACGGGACGATAACTGCTGACGGAAAATTAGATTCTAAAAAATCAAAGTTCGTTAAGTTTGAAGGCGATGAGCAAATGATAGAAGTCGCTAAACAAGCGATTGAAGCCGTCGGCAACAGCGGCTTTCTCGGTCATTTGAAAAACAACGGAGTTGATAAAGTAAATTTCACCATCGTTCAAAACGACAAAGAAATTTCCATAATTATTCTTTCCGACCAAAAAACGCCCGAAAAAGCCGGCACAATCGCCAGCGGCTTTAACACTTTACTGGCGGGTTTGATTTTTGCGGATAAAAACGGATTCAAAAAGTTAGATGAAAACAGTAAAACTCTGGTAAATAATTCAAAAGTGACGAGCGAAGGCAAAAAATTCAAATTAAATTTTGTGCTTCCTAAACAGCAGGCTCAAGACTTAATAAATCGCAGTTTGAAAGACCGCGCAGAAAAAAAAGCCAAACAACAGCAGCCGAACAGTAGTGCCGAGTTAAACAATAATTCAAACACGAATTTGTCTAAATAAGTTGAGGAATTAGTGAAAAAGAATCTTGAGAAAACGACAGCAAAATAGTCGAACAAATGAGCGAGCGAAATAAAAACAATTCGATAATTTTCCTCACGACGCTCTCGGTCTATCTCGGCTTGGTGCTGGTCGGTGCGACACCGCAGGTCTTAGCGCAAAACGGCTTGTCTAATTTCTCACAGGTCAAACGAGACAATAAATTTATTTGTCCTAACAATGGATTAGTTGGCGATGAAATCGGCAAAGAAATAAATCCATTTGAATATGCTTTTGCGGAAAGACTAATTGAATTAATTAAATCAACGGATGAAAGAATTAGAATAGTTAGGGAAATTGAGCAAAAGACAGTCACTTTACCATTCTTCTTCAAACAAACTGAATTTGCGCCCTATTTTAAGAAAACGGGTAAATTGGAAGAAGATGGTTGGAAAAATGAGAGTTCTGATTGGACATCTGCCGCTCACGCAGGTCAAATTGCCGAATTACATAGCTTATTTTTGAATCCGTTATGCGACTGTTCTGAACCATCAAAACAAAAAATCGTTTTGAATTCCAGCAATCTTAAAATTGATAATGATTGGCTGAATTCGGAATTTACAATCAAAAAGGCATCAAAGCAAAGAGCAGACCAACTTGCCGAAAGCCTTGGACAAGTTTTTGATTTACGAACTTCTTCATCAACAAACCAAGCGGTTAAAGAAGTTTATAAAAAAACACAAATCCGCTCGGAAAACAACCAAGTTTTCATCGTTACACGCCTACCACGCGGCTCGCTTGACGAACTTCTCAAGCAAGACGCGAAGGCGGAAAGTAAATAATCTTTTACTACTCAAATTCAACCTTCCGTTTTCCTTTTCCCGCAAAATCTGTTTTTATCAATAGTTGCTGATGTAAGTTCGGCGACTTCACCATTGTTTTTAGCGACAAAAGAAATGTCGAATTAATTGAGGATAAGAAAATGGCTTTAGTAGATAAATTTTTTAACAAAATCTTGGGCAGCAACACCGACCGCTACCTGAAAAAAATCGCGCCCGTTGTCCAGCAAATCAACTCGATTGAGCCGAGTTTGCAAAAACTATCCGATGACGAATTGAGAGCGCGAACCGATAAATTTAAAGAGCAAATTCAAAATGCTCTTCAGGGAATCGAAAACAAGGATGAACGCCGCAAACGCGAACAGGAAGTTTTGCAGGAGATTTTGCCCGAAGCGTTTGCCACCGTGCGCGAAGCGTCCGTCAGAGTTACGGGAATGCGGCATTTCGACGTGCAGTTAATTGGCGGACTCGTTCTGCACCAAGGGAAAATCGCCGAGATGCGGACGGGTGAAGGTAAAACGCTCGTTTCAACTTTGCCCGCGTATTTGAACGCGCTCACTGGACGCGGCGTAAATGTCGTGACGGTCAACGATTATTTGGCGTTGCGCGACGCGGAATGGATGGGCAAAATTCATACGTTTTTGGGCTTGACCGTCGGCTGTATCCAAAATGATATGGACGATTACGCTCGCAAAGAAGCATACGCTTGCGATATTACTTACGGAACGAACAACGAATTCGGCTTCGATTATCTGCGCGATAATATGAAGTTCGACCCCGAACAACTCGTCCAGCGCGACCATTATTACGCGATTATTGACGAGGTTGATTCGATTTTGATCGACGAAGCGAGGACGCCGCTGATTATTTCCGGCGCGTCGGACGAGGCGACCGATAAATACTACACTGCTAATCAAATTATTCCGCAGTTTGAACGCGGGCATAAAGACGAAGAAACGAAAGTTACGACGGGCGATTATCTTTTGGACGAGAAAAACCATTCGTCCGTGCTGACGGAAAAAGGCGTGGAAAAAGCCGAAAAATTACTCGGCGTCTCCAATCTTTACGACCCAGCGAATATGGAACTTTTGCACTGTGTCGAGCAAGCCCTAAAAGCGCACACATTGTATAAAAAAGACCACCATTACGTCGTGCAGGAAGGCGAAGTTATCATCGTTGACGATTTCACCGGGCGCTTGATGCAAGGTCGGCGTTGGTCGGACGGTTTGCACCAAGCCGTCGAAGCCAAAGAAGAGGTGAAAATCGAGCGTGAAAATCAAACTCTCGCCACAATCACTTTGCAAAATTATTTCCGAATGTATGAAAAACTTTCGGGAATGACGGGAACGGCAGAAACCGAAGCGGAAGAGTTCGGCACGACTTACGGTTTAGACGTGATTATCGTTCCGACGAATCGCCCGATGATTCGCAAAGATAACTCCGATGTAATTTATCGCACGCTGCCCGAAAAATGGAACGCGATAACTGACGAAATTAAGCAGCTGCACGAGAAAGGTCAGCCGGTTCTTGTCGGCACGGTTTCGGTCGAAAATTCCGAACTCGTCGCCGAACGCTTGAAAAAAATCGGCATTCCGCACAACGTCCTGAACGCTAAATATCACGAGCGCGAAGCGGAAATCGTCGCGCAAGCCGGACGCAAAGGCGCGGTTACGATTGCGACGAATATGGCGGGACGCGGAACGGATATTATTCTCGGCGGCAATCCCGAATTTCTGGCGAATGATTATCTCAAACGCAAGGAAATCAACCCGGACGAAGCTGCGCCCGAACAATTTGAAGAAGAATTAAGCAAGGCGAAACGAGTTGTTGACGCAGAACATAAGGAAGTCGTCGCGGCGGGCGGTTTGCAGATTCTCGCCACCGAACGCCACGAATCGCGCCGCATTGACAACCAGCTTCGCGGACGTTCTGGTCGGCAAGGCGATCCGGGCGCAACCCGTTTTGTTTTGTCACTGGAAGACGATTTGATGCGGATTTTCGCGGGCGACAAAGTGCGTTCGATGATGGAATGGCTCGGAATGGAAGAAGGCGTGGCAATTGAATCGAAAACTGTTTCCAAACAAATCGAACGAGCGCAAAAAGCAGTCGAAGCGCGTAACTTTGAAACGCGCAAGCACGTTCTCAAATACGACGACGTGATGAACAAACAGCGTTCGACAATTTACGGGCTTCGTCGTCAGTTGATGATGGAATCCGAACACCGCGAATATCTTATCGGCGAAACAGGTGTCGCGCGAGATTTGTTGGCGGATTTAACGTATCAATACTTGAACCCGCAAGTTACGCCCGATGTTTGGGACATTGAAACTTACGCGGCGGAAATTCAGAGCATCTACGCGGTTGACCCAGCCGTTGATGCGAATGTTGACTTTAATAAAATGACAGCGCAAGAGATTGAAGATGCGGTTTGGAAACGGGCGATTGAAAAATATGACGAGAAAGAAAAGGCAGTCGGAAGCGAATCTTTAAGAGCCTATGAGCGTTACATAATGCTCAACATTATTGACTCGCAATGGAAAGACCATCTGCTTTCGATTGACCATCTCAAACAAGGCATCGGGCTTGTCGGCTACGGTCAGAAAGACCCGCTCGTCGAATATAAAAAGCAGAGTTTCGATATGTTCCAAGATATGCTCGACCGCATTGACACGCACACGACCCGGGCGTTGTTCAATCTCGAAGTCGTTGTCAAAGACGAGCAGGAAGAAATCGAACGTCTCGAACGCTTAGAACGCCAACGCGCCCGGCGGCAAGCGGCGGGAATGGCTTTCACGGGCGCAATGTCAACCGCAGGCGTGGCGGGCGAAGACGCTAGAAAACATACACCGTTCGTCCGCGACCAGCCAAAGGTTAAACCGAACGAGGCTTGTTTTTGCGGTTCGGGCAAAAAGTATAAAAAATGTCACGGCGCGGGAATTTAGAAAGTAAAAAGTAAAAAGGCAAAAGTTAGGAATTGATTTCCGACTTTTGCCTTTTATGAGTTTACGTCGGTTATTCAAAGAATACGGGACAAGGTAAATCGAGGAGAATTTTTCTTTTCCGAACATTCTTACGATGAATTGAAAGCCGATTATTTTTCTGTTTATGAATAAACATATTATTTGCGAAAACTGCGACGGTAAAACGGAAACCAAATTGGTGGACAAAGTTCGGGCAAGAAGTATAAAAATGTCACGGCGCAGGAATTTGATATAAGGCAAAAGGATAAAGGCGCAAGGCGAAAATTTTTTCGCCTTTTCTTGATTTATAATTCAAAAGTTATAATATTAAAAATGGATTGACATAGAGGAATTATGACGAAAAGAATTATTAGAGATGTTTCTATAGAAGGTAAAATTTCACGCAAAAAAATTAACTCGGTTGTTAGAGCTGTTCACGTTGTTCCTGAGAATGAAGGCTGGCAAGTTAGAAAAGCAGGAAAATTTCGCGTTGCAGAAAAATTTCCTTCTCAAGATGCGGCTCTCGAATACGCTAGAAATATAAGTCGGTCAAAGGATGTAGATTTAATTATTCATTCCAAAGATGGAAGGCAAATTTCTATTCAAGCAAAGAATGGGCAAGCTAAGTAATCATTAATGAGCAAACCAAGCTATGAGGAGAGTGTCTTTATCAATTGTCCTTTCGATGAAGAATATCAATCACTTTTTGAAGCCATTATATTTACCATTCACGATTGTGGTTTCATCGCCCGTTGTTCAAAAGAAATAAATTATTCCAGCCAAATAAGAGCCGAAAAACTCTTTCAAATGATTGCCGATTGTAATTATGGCGTTCACGACATCTCACGAACTGAATTAGACAAGGTAAAATAGTCTTCCGAGATTTAATATGCCTTTAGCTCGACTTTATCCAATTTGATATTTGAAAACGAAACGCAGAGCAAGTAAGTTGATTTTGATATTTCTGACCAAAGAAAAGTCAAAAGGAGACTCACTATGCCCTGCGAACTGATGAAATTTGTTA
>MWVV01000086.1_pt1 | contig 33225 bp, 33 predicted proteins | sample 1047281 | NCBI WGS metagenome assembly MWVV01 (sample SAMN06349986, study PRJNA376086) | soil metagenome | isolation source: PT-2 sample Antarctic (ecotone) soil | place: Antarctica | collected 2015-01-13 | reverse complement strand
CGTAATAATGGCCTTAAGCGGAGGTGTAGACAGCACAGTTGCGGCAACACTAATAAGCCGTGCAATCGGAGACCGTCTTCATGGAATATTTGTTGATAATGGCGTATTACGAAAGGATGAATTTGAACAGGTATTATTAACGTATAAAGAGATTGGACTGAACGTAAAAGGCGTTGACAGAAAACAACTTTTTTATGATGCACTTAAAGGCAAAGCCGACCCTGAAGAAAAGAGAAAAACAATTGGCGGATTATTTATTGATGTATTTCAGCACGAAGCTTCTGAAATAAAAGGCATTGATTTTTTAGGACAGGGAACAATTTATCCTGATGTGATTGAAAGCGTAAGTGTGCATGGGCCATCAGCAACAATAAAGTCGCATCACAATGTTGGCGGCCTGCCCGAAAAAATGCATTTGCAACTGGTAGAGCCGCTTAAGTACCTGTTTAAAGATGAAGTACGTAAGGTTGGTTTAGAACTTGATATTCCGCACGAACAATTATTCCGCCATCCTTTTCCCGGACCGGGTTTAGCCATTCGCATATTAGGCGAAATAACTGAGGAGAAAATTAAACTATTACAACAGGCCGACGATATTTATGTGCGTGGTTTAAAGGAGCATAAGCTGTATTCTTCTATATGGCAGGCCGGTTCTATTTTACTACCAATTAAAAGCGTAGGTGTTATGGGCGATGAGAGAACTTATGAGCATACACTTGCTCTGCGGGCCGTTACCTCTGTAGATGGTATGACTGCAGACTGGGCGCATCTGCCTTACGAATTTCTGGCCCATATATCTAACGAGATCATTAATAATGTAAGAGGTATTAACAGGGTTGTTTACGATATAAGCAGCAAACCACCCTCAACTATCGAGTGGGAGTAGGCATTATATTTGTTTAATTATGAAAAATTTTGGCGATATATGAAATCTTTTCAACGGCTTTGTCTTATTGCATTTGCCTTAACAATATTATTCACGAAAGCAAACGCACAGATCGATACCACCAAGCCGCTTAAAGTTGCCATATTCGCTCCTCTTTATATTGATGATGCTTTTGAAGGCTCAACCTATACTCTGGGTAAATCAAATCTTCCCAAAAATATTTTACCGGGTCTTGAATTTTATAACGGTGTAATGATGGCAGTTGACAGCCTAAGCCATGAAGGCGTGAACATGGAAGTAAGCGTGTACGACACAAAGCAATCTTCGCGTTCCTTATCTCAAATTTTAGCTGATCCTGAATTAAGCAACACCGGTTTATTAATTGCTGCAATTACAAATACATTCGAGCTTAAACAGTTCTCTCAATTGTGCGCCGTTAAAAATATACCCCTCATATCTGCTACATATCCTAATACAGTTGGAGTTACCGGTAATCCTAATTTTGTTTTATTGAATTCTTCTTTTTCCACACATCTCGAAGGTTTATACAAGTATATGCAACGATTTTATTTAAGTAGTAATATCATCGCTATAAAACAAACAGGCACTACCGAAGATTTTATTAAAAATTACTTTACCACTTTAAATAAGGTCAATAGCTCAGCTCCCTTAAAAATTAAATGGGTTGATTTAAAAGAAGGATTTACTCCTGATGCATTAGCCCGCAATTTAGACAGCACAAAAAATAATATAGTATTTGTTGCCTCGCCTGCTGAAAATTTTGGTTTAAACGTTGTAAAAGCGTTAAGCAGCAAAATAAATTACCGCAGTACTGCCATTGGCATGCCCACGTGGGACAGAATGAGCGAACTGAATAGTGACGATTGCAAAAATGTTGAGATTGTTTTTTCCACCCCTTTTATTTACTCTTCAAATAATCCTGCATTAAGTTCGGCTATAATCAAGAAATACCAAAGTACTTATTATAGCCGCCCAAGCGATATGGTTTATAAAGGTTTTGAGACTGCTTATCATTTTGGTAAATTGCTTGCCAAACATAAAAATGATCTTATTAATAATTTATCAGACAAAGAATTTACGCTGTTTAATCAATTTGATATTCAGCCGGTAAAAACAACCAGGAATACCGACAAGCCTGATTACCTTGAAAATAAAAAATTGTATTTCATTAAAAAACAAAGTGGAAATTTAAAAAGCGTTATTTAGCAATATCAATTTTTACTTAAACAATTATAGAGATGTTTTTGTATTGATAAGGTCTTATAAAGCAAACCTAATAATTGGCAATGCACTTCATTGAGTTTACAGATAAAGGTTTGTATTGCCCCAAAGGAAATTTCTATATCGATCCGTGGTGCCCTGTTGAGAAAGCTGTTATAACACATGCGCATAGCGATCATGCTCGCTTTGGTTCCCAATCTTATCTCTGCCATACCGATTCAAAACCGATACTTCAACTTAGGTTAGGACTTAATAATTATCAAACAACCAACTGGGGCGAAACGATCTTTATCAATGGCGTAAAAGTTTCTTTTCATCCTGCCGGACATGTAATTGGTTCATCGCAAATACGGGTTGAAAATAACGGAGAAGTTTGGGTAGTAAGCGGCGATTATAAAGTAGTAAACGATGGATTGAGCGGCATGTTTGAGCCCGTTGCCTGCAACACATTTATTACCGAATCAACTTTTGGCTTACCTATTTATAATTGGAAACCACAGGAGGAAATTTACGGTAACATCGGCAACTGGATTAATAAAAACCAGGCCGATGGAAGGACAAGTGTAATCATTGCTTATAGTTTAGGCAAAGCACAACGGGTATTGCAGGCGATAGAAAAAGTTACTGATAAAATTTTAGTCCATGGCGCTATCTGGAATGTTCATGAAACTTTGGTTAGCGCAGGCTGGAAACTGCCTGCCGTTAAAAGAATAACCTTTGAAACAAGTAAAGAAGAATTGAAAGGCAGTGTGGTGATTGCGCCGCCAAGTGCAGATGGCACTCCCTGGATGAAAAAATTCAGTCCGCACAGTGTTGGTGTTTGCAGTGGATGGATGCAGGTTCGTGGTCATGCAAGAAGAAGAAATGTAGATGCAGGCTTTGCTATGAGCGACCATGCCGATTGGAAAGGTTTGCTGCAGGCAGTAAAAGCAACAGGCGCCGAAAAGGTATATGCAACGCATGGCTTTACCGCCGCCTTTAGCCGCTATCTTAACGAAATAGGAATTGAAGCCGGCGAAGTAAAAACAGAATTTGGAAACGACGAGGAAGAAGCGCCGCAGCCCCTCCAAACCTCCCCTGAAGGGGAGGAAGCCCCACCAAACCTCCCCGAAGGGGAGGCTTATGAAAGCGGAACCCCACCAAATCTCCCCTAAAGGGGGAGGCTTATGAAACAGAATAGAATGGAAGGTAATGATCACAATACTATAGAATCTTCTTCCACCCCTTTAGGGGTCGGGGGCGAGGTCGCGGAATCTTCTTCCTCCCCTTCAGGGGCCGGGGGCGAGGGCGGCGGCGGTATCGGCGGCTTTTCTAATCTTGTCAAAATATTAGGCACCAGCACCAAAACAAACGACAAACTCGAAGCATTGTCCAACTACTTTGCTACTGCAAATGATAAAGATAAAGTATGGGTAATTGCTTTGTTTAGCGGACGTAAACCACGACGAGCCGTTAACACTACTCAACTTATTACATGGTGCATTGAAGTTACAAATCTACCTGGCTGGTTGTTTGGCGAAAGTTATCATACAGTAGGTGATCTTGCTGAAACCATTGCATTGCTTCTGCCTGAAAATAATATTGATGGCCAAAGGTTAACAGAGAAGCCACTGTATTATTACATTGATAAATTAAGAGAGATTGAAAAACAGGATGAAGCGATTAAAAAGCATTTCATCTTAGAAAGCTGGAACGAGATGGACCGGAATGGAAGATTTGTTTTTAATAAATTGATCACGGGTGCATTCAGAATTGGTGTTTCCCAAAAGATGATGGTAAATGCTTTAGCTAAGCTCACCAGCCTCGAAGCTTCCGTGATTGCTCATCGTATCAGCGGTAACTGGGATCCTTCCACCATTAGTTTTAAAGAACTCTTATCTAAAGACACTTCTATCATCGATTACTCAAAGCCCTACCCTTTTTATCTTGCTTATGCTTTAGATGAAGACCCCCAAGCTTTGGGAGACCCAAACGAATGGCAGGTTGAATGGAAATGGGATGGCATCCGCGGACAGGTAATAAAACGAAACAACCAGCTATTTGTATGGAGCCGGGGCGAAGAATTAATGACCGAAAAATTTCCCGAATATCATATACTAAAAGATTTGTTGCCTGATGGAATTGTGATAGATGGAGAAATAATTCCAAGTGTTGATCAAAAGCCTCTACCGTTTGCTTTATTGCAAACAAGAATTGGCAGAAAGAATGTTACTAAAAAACAATTGCAGGAAGCGCCGATTACCTTCTTTGCTTACGATCTTCTTGAATATAATGGCGAGGACTGGCGGAACAAATCTTTAAGCGAACGAAGACAGCAGCTTGAGAAAGTTGTTCAAAGCATAACTTCTCCTATTATTATTTTGTCGCCTGTTGTAGAATTTAAAACGTGGAATGAACTTGCCGAACTAAGAAAAACAGCCAGAGAAAATGGTGCTGAAGGCTTTATGATAAAACGCAAATCTTCGGCTTACCAGGTAGGCCGCAAAGTTGGCGATTGGTGGAAATGGAAGATTGAGCCGCTGGTAATTGATTGCGTTATGATATATGCAGAGAAAGGCTCTGGCAGAAGAAGCAATCTTTACACCGCCTATACTTTTGCAGTAAGAGACGGGGATAAACTGATAGCGTTTACCCGTGCATACAGCGGACTGACAGATAAAGAATTTAACGAAGTAGATGCATTTGTAAAACGAAATGCCATCGAAAAATTCGGCCCTGTACGAACCGTAAAACCTGAACTTGTTTTCGAAATTGCCTTCGAAGGAATAGCGGCAAGCAACCGACATAAAAGCGGCGTGGCTCTCCGTTTCCCCCGCATCAACCGATGGCGAAAAGATAAAACAGTGAATGAAATAAACACACTTGATGATTTGAAGAAGATGCTGCAGGTGTATGGGAAGTGATAAGTTCTCCCTAAGTAATATTCAATTTAGAATAAGCAAAGTATGTTAGCATTTCTCCAATATATCATTCAATTTCTAAACAATCGTAACATACCTTACATGCTTTCAGGCAGTGTGGCTTTAAGTGTGTACACATTGCCAAGAGCAACGCGTGATTTTGATTTTATTATTCATTTGAAACCTGAAGATGCAGATGCTTTTGTTGCAAATTTTAAAGAAGGATATTATTGCGATGCAGATGCAGTAAAAGATGCAATTAAGAGCAATAGCATGTTCAATATCATAGATCATGCTTCAGGCTTTAAAGCAGATTTTATAATTCTAAAAGATACGAAGTACCGGCAGACAGAATTGAAGCGGCGCAAGACAGTTGATTTTTCAGGTTTACCAATCCAAATTGTTTCGGCCGAAGACTTGTTGCTTTCTAAACTTATCTGGATTCAGGAAGTTCAAAGTAGTCTTCAAATAGAGGACATAAAAAATCTTTACACTGTTGACGGTTTAGATTGGGAATATATTTATGGCTGGATAAAATTATTAAACTTAAATACCTTTAACCTGCTTTAAAAAATGACCGATACTCCCCAACATATCAAAGACGTTCAATTACAAATCTGGCTATCTAAACCACCAGGGGAAAGGCTGCGACAATTTTTAATTGATAATGAAGCACTTTATACTTTCTGGAGACAAGCTAAATTAGCCGATCAAAAAGATATAGATAAAGAAAAGCTTTCTGATAATTAAATAACGCAGTAGCTCAATGGCTCATTGACTTAACCTACCGATTTTACCCTTCATCATTTTATAACTTCTTTGTGAAAGATTTCTCTTTTCCTTTTTCTACCTTTAAAACAATTACTTCTTTTAATTTGTAAATGAAGCTGAAAAGACGGGTGTAAAAGAATTTGAATTAGATGAAAAAGCTGAAATCTCTTTTAATTATTGTTATTTGTTGGGTTACTTATGTTGCCTTTACCGGCGACATCAATAAACCCGTTGCGCTGCCTGCTAATCCACAGCCCACTGGCGATACAGCCATTGGCTACCAATATTTAACTACCGGCGATTATTTAAAAAGCGGTATCCCTTATAAATTATTTCTGTTAGCATTTGGCAAAGACAAAAGAAACTATTTAGGCAGGGGCAGTGTCAATGAAGATATAGGCCATGATTTTACAGCAATCAAAGCTCCCAATGGCGAACTTGTTGTTGCACCTAATTGCATGCAATGTCATGCCCAGGTTTTCGAAGACAAATTATACGTGGGACTTGGAAATACTTTTATTGACTTTTCTATTGATAAGCCTGTTCCAAAAATTGCAAATTTTTTATTTAGTACCTTAAATACAGTTGATAAGAAAAAGTTTGAGGCATCTAAAAATTTCTTTCAGGCAGGAAAAGCGCTTAGCGGTAATGTTACAACAGCCGTAAGAGGCGTAAATGCAGCAGATCATTTAGCCGGCATTTTAGCTTCTCATCGCGATCCGGTTACTTTTAAATGGAGTAATGAACCACTGTTAAAAATGTCGGAAAATGTGGTTCCTACCGATGTGCCTGCATGGTGGTTATTGAAAAAGAAGAATGCCATGTTTTATAATGGGTTTGGTCGTGGCGATTTTAGCAGGTTTTTAATGGCTTCTAACCTGTTAACAGTCACCGATACTACAGAAGCAAGAGAAGTATATAGCCACTTCAATAACGTTTTAGCTTACATCCAATCAATAGAGCCACCTAAATATCCTAAAACCGTAAACGAAGAATTAGCAGCACAGGGAAAAGCGTTATTTAATAACAATTGTTCAAAATGCCATGGTACTTACGGTGAGGAGGAAACTTATCCTAACCTTTTAATTCCTGCTTCCATCATACGAACAGACTCGGCATTGTATGTAGCTAATTATTCTTCGCCCGAGGTAATAGAATGGTTTAATAAAAGTTGGTTTACAATAGGGCAAAATCCGGCTCAACTGGTTCCTTTTAAGGGATACATTGCTCCACCTTTAGATGGCGTTTGGATTACTGCTCCATATCTTCATAACGGTTCGGTTCCTGCATTAGAAGCTGTGTTAAACAGTAAACTTCGTCCTGCTTACTGGGCGCGAAATTTTGAGAAGCCTGAATATGATTATAGTAATCCCGGATGGAAGTATGAAGTGCGAACCGATGCTAAAGGTAAAAATGTATATAACACTGCGTTAAATGGCTATGGTAATTATGGCCATTACTTTGGAGATAAACTAAGCGATGCAGAGCGGAAGGCCGTAGTGGAGTATTTAAAGACGTTGTAGGTTTTAGTAAGTTACAAACATGTGTAAGCCTTGTTTAATGCTGTCCAATTCGTTATTTGATATAGCACCCATTTTTTTCTTAAGCCTGGTTTTGGAAATAGTTCTTACATGAAAAGGAATTGCCTGACTTTCCGTTTTTAGGTTATTAGTTTGATTAGGACTTATAACAGGACAACCTTTATAAGGTTTAATCTTGCTCGTAAGCGGACAAATAATCACGACCCTATAATGACTGTTCATCGTATTGCCACTTATAATAACAACAGGTCTTATCCCGCTTTGCTCACTACCTATTACAGGATTTAAATCTGCCATCCATATTTCTTTTTGCATTATTTTTCAAGCTCTTTTAATTGATTTAAATAATCACCTAAACCTTCTTCAGCCATTTGAATTAATTCCTTATCCTCACTTGCCAATTTAAATGTGTTTTGTAACTCTTGTTTTATTTCTTCTTCAAAAAATTTCTTTAAAGCAATTTCAATCACCTTATTTTTCGAGACATTTTTTTTCTTAGCGTATTCAACCACTTCTTCCATTACTATGTTAGGCAATGTACTCGTATAAGTAACATTTTTATTATTCATATTTACATTTTATATTTATAAAACAAATGTAAGAAAGTTAATAGCAGCGAATCTGCCCTACGGCTTCTTAAATTATTTACAATTCAATTTCAACTGCCATTCGTAAATTTGGAATATGACTCCTGAAGAAATTATATCACAAATAAGGGTTCAACTGCCAGAACTTAAATCCCGGTTTGGAGTAGAGCGTATTGGTTTATTTGGTTCCTATGCCAATAAAAAAGAAGGCATCAACAGTGATCTTGACTTCCTTGTTGATCTCAATCCGCCTTATGCTAAAAATTATTTTGACTTACTTTTTTTTCTTGAAAAAACATTTGGGAAAAAGATAGATCTTGTAAGAAGAGGCAAACACTTGCGGGGCAAATTTTTATTGCATGTAGAAAACGAGGTGATTTATGCTTGAACAATGGGTAATGGATCGCCTTGAACTAATAGAAGAAACTCCTGAGGTAATTGAAGCTTATCAAAAGCATGTAAAGGCTGCAGAAGATTTCTACACAGAACAAGGTTCTATCATTTGTGATGCAATCGTAATGCGGTTACAAGTATTAGGAGAAAATATTAAAACAATTTACAAATCTACCCCTGGTTTATTTAGCAATGTTGATACAGAAGTAATTTCTATAATTCGCTTTCGTGACCTTATTTCTCATCATTATGAGAAGTTAGATACAGAAATTGTCTATGATATCTGTACACATTATGTTCCCATTCTTCGTTTGCAAATAAAGGAGTTGCTTAAATTGTATAAGTGAGTCTGCAATCATCACCCGGCCATATAATAATTTCTAACTGGCTTGCTTCAAAAGATATGAAGCCTTTCGAGTTTCAGGAACAAACCTGGGAGCAAATACATTTAGGAAACAGCGGAATTGTAAATGCTCCTACCGGCTTCGGAAAAACATTTTCGGTTTTCCTTGGTGCGCTCATCAACTTCATTAATCAACATCCTAAGGATTATAAAACACGGTCAAAGAGCGGGTTGCAATTGTTATGGATAACGCCTCTGCGTGCATTGGCAAAAGACATCGCACGCGCTATGGAAGAAGTAATTGCGGAGCTTAACATGAACTGGAAAATTGGCAGCCGCAATGGTGATACAGATATAAACGAACGCCAGCGGCAAAAGCGTAACATGCCTGAAGTGCTCATCATAACTCCTGAAAGTTTGCACTTGTTATTAGCACAGAAAGGGTATGATGAAACATTTTCAACACTTAAAACAATTGCAGTAGATGAATGGCACGAACTTTTGGGAAGTAAACGCGGAGTGCAGGTTGAGTTGGCATTATCAAGAATAATTGGATTAAGAAGTAAGGAGATAGAAGTAAGGAGACAGGAGTTAGGAGAGACAAGTCAAAAGCCAAAAGCAGAAAGTCAAAAAAAGGACACACATAACTCTAAACTCACAACTCATAACTCTGCTGCACTTTCCATCTGGGGTATTAGTGCAACCATTGGAAATTTAGAACAAGCCAAAGAAGTTCTACTCGCACCGTTAAAACAACTTCTTCCTCCCCTCTCCGCTGCGCGGAGAGGGGCCGGGGGTGAGGTCATAAAAGCTAACCTTAAAAAGAACATTGAAATAGTATCCGTAATCCCTCAGGAAATCGAAAAATTTCCCTGGGCCGGTCACCTCGGCTTAAACCTTGCACAAGAAGCAATTGATATTATCAGGGCAAACAAAACAACGCTCATGTTCATCAATACACGCGGCATGAGTGAGCGGTGGTATCAAAAGATCCTGGAATTAGCACCCGATCTTGCTGGCGCTATTGCGCTCCATCATGGAAGTATAGAACATGACCTTCGCACATGGGTTGAAGAAGCTTTACATACTGCCACCTTAAAAGTGGTGGTTTGCACGGCAAGCCTGGATTTAGGCGTAGATTTTCGCCCGGTCGAAACGGTGATACAGGTTGGTTCTCCAAAAGGGGTTGCAAGGTTTTTACAGCGTGCCGGCCGAAGTGGTCACCAGCCGGGTAAGGTTAGTAAGATATATTTCATTCCCACCCATACTTTAGAATTGGTGGAAGCTGCCGCACTTAAACAGGCAATGCACGAGAACCTCATAGAGAGCCGTGAGCCGCGATTACTTTGCTTCGATGTACTTATTCAATACTTGTGCACCCTTGCTATAAGTGATGGCTTTTACCCGGATGAAATTTTTGAAGAAGTAAAAAGTACTTACTGCTTTGCAGATATTACAAAAGAAGAATGGCAGCAGTTATTACATAGTATTGTAAGCGGGGGTGTGGCATTACAACAATACGACGAATATAAAAAAGTAGAAGTAGACGATAATGGTTTGTATCACATAAAAAACAGGCGGATTGCTATGCGGCACCGTATGCATATCGGTACGATTGTGAGCAGCCCCATGATGAAAGTAAAATTTATGAGTGGCGGTTATGTTGGTGTAATTGAAGAAACATTTATATCCCGGCTCGAACCTGGTAATGTATTTACCCTGGCAGGAAGAAATCTTGAGTTTGTGATGGTTAAAGAAATGACTGTATTGGTTAGAAAATCAAACGCTACAAAAGCAATCGTTCCAAGCTGGGATGGCGGAAGGATGCCTTTATCATCCAACCTTGGAGCAATGCTGCGGCGAAAATTTAATGAAGCCCTCGATGCTGATGATATTGAGTTAAGGGCGTTGCAGCCATTATTCCTGCTGCAAAAAAAACTTTCGCATGTGCCTGCGCATAATGAACTGCTCATAGAACAGATTGAAACAAAGGATGGCTTTCATTTGTTTGTTTACTCTTTTGAAGGCAGGCTTGTGCATGAAGCTATGGCGGCGGTACTTGCTTATCGTATCAGCCGCATAACTCCAATTACATTTTCGCTGGCAATGAATGATTACGGTTTCGAGTTACTAAGTGATCAGCCAATTCCTGTTGACGACAGTAATGTGTATGAATTATTTTCTACCAATAATTTGTTTGAAGACATGCAACGAAGTGTAAACTCAACCGAAATGGCGAGAAGAAAATTCAGAGATATCGGTGTGATTGGAGGATTGATATTTCAGGGCTATCCCGGCGAACAAAGAAAAGCAAGGCACCTGCAGGCATCAGCTTCGTTGCTCTTTAATGTTCTAACTGAGTACGAGCCTGCCAACCTGTTGCTTCGACAGGCTTATTACGAAGTAATGGAGCAGCAGATGGAAGAACAACGCTTAAGAAACATGCTCGACCGCATTCAAAACTCCAACATCATCTTAACCTACCCTACACAACTAACACCTTTCTGTTTCCCTATAAAGGTTGACAGCATGCGCGAAAACATGAGTAGCGAGAAACTGGAAGACCGGGTGAAAAGAATGCAGGCCCAGTTGGAAAAGCAGGTATAACCACCCCTGATTTTAATGCTGCGTATTAAAATCGTCCCCTCCTTGAAAAGGAGGGGAAAACATGGTAGCCCTCTCAAAAAAAATAATAATGGTCGCTAATTCAAAAATTCCCCTCCTGCTAAGGAGGGGACGATTGTTTTAAAACTTGTTTTAAAACAATCAGGGGTGGTTATTTCACTACCGGAACCGGTAAATTCATACTTTCAATATTAACCTCTTATCTCTACAATTATCAAAAATCTATCACTGAAAACGTATAACCTACCAACACATGCAAACCTACATATCAATACTTCGTGGAATTAACGTAAGCGGTCATAAGATGATTAAAATGAATGAACTTACTACACTATTTGAGAGCTTACATTTTAAAAATGTAAAAACATATATACAAAGCGGCAATGTGGTTTTTCAAGCTATTGAAACAAGCGTGAATGATCTCGCTATAAGTATAGAAGATAAAATAAGTGAACGGTTTGGCTTTACAGTTCCGGTGTTGGTTAAAGAAAAAAGTGAAATAGAAAGTGTTGTTAAGAACAATCCTTATTTAATGTTGGAAGATAAAGATGTGACTAAACTTCACGTAACATTTCTCGCGAAGGAACCGGACAAAAGTAATCTCGATAAAATAAACCAGGGTCAGTATCTGCCCGATGAATACATTCTATCAGGTTCTGTAATCTATTTATACTGTCCCAACGGTTATGGAAATACTAAACTGAATAATAGCTTTTTTGAAAATAAACTAAAGGTGATAGCAACAACCCGTAATTGGAAAACAGTTAATGAATTTTTGGAGATGGCAGATCATATATCAGGTAATTATTCATCGTAAGCTTACCCCGGTATCGGAGCAGGTAAAGCGGAAAGCTCTTCATAATAGCCGATTATTTAATGGCTGATAAACCCATAACTTCGCAGATAAAATATATTGTTATTATGAAAAAAATGATTTTTACAGTTTTTGCAGTATGCATTCTTCTTACAGTTAACGCACAGCAATTGACAACTCCTCAACCCAGTCCTACGCAAACCATAAAACAAAATTTTGGTTTATCGTCAATAGAACTTTCCTATTCGAGGCCCGGAGTTAAGGGCAGAAAAGTGTTTGGTGACCTTGTTCCTTTCGATAATGTTTGGCGCACGGGGGCAAATACTGCAACTATCCTAACTTTTGCAGACGAAGTAATGATTGGTGACAAAAAAATTCCGGCAGGTAAGTATGGATTAGTTAGTATTCCTAATAAAGATAACTGGACCTTAATCCTTACTAAACAATTAAATATTACCAGCCCGGCTGCTTACAAACAGGAAAATGACGTTGTACGGGTTGCCGCTAAACCAATGCAGCTAAACGATAAAGTAGAGAATTTTACAATGCAGTTCGCCAATATAAAACCTAACTCCTGCGATTTACAATTGATGTGGGATAATACGGCAGTTGCTTTACCAATTAAAACAGATGTTGAAACAAAAGTGATGGGACAGATAGACAACCTGATGAATAAGGATAATCGTCCATACTTCAATGCTGCTATGTATTACCTGGATAACGGTAAAGATTTGAACCAGGCGCTTACATGGTTTGATAAAGCGATCGAACAAAATCCGAAAGGATTTTTCATATATCATCAGAAAGCAAATGCTTTAGCTAAACTTGGCAAAAAAGATGAAGCAAGAAAAACAGCATCCAGGTCAATAGAACTTGCTAAAGAAGCTAAGAACGATGATTATGTAAGGTTGAATGAGAAGCTGTTGGCAGATTTGAAATAAGCTATTTCATCTTTTACAAAGCCGGAGTTACATGTGGCATGACACGAAAAGTTATTCTGCAGGCAGCCCCGGTTTTTTTGTTTACTTTAAGTTACCTTAACTTCATCTGTACAATAAATAAGAGGTGATTTAGTATTGGGGTTTGTATCAGACACTTAAGAAAAAAACTTATTACCCGGTATTCAATTAAACTTGTATGAATGAATTTACAATAAATGTTACTGAAGTTGAAGAATTGCAAATGACAAAAAGCATAGCTGACCTGGAGCAAATATTTTCAAAAGCGAAAAGTATAATTGTGCAAGGTGAAACAGTAGTATTGGTTCGAAAAAATACTGACGGTAGCACCTATAAATTTGATGAATTAACCACAGAATTCGACCTTGATAACTACAGGGAGACCGTATTTAAATACTTGTAATTAAAAAGATTTTAACTATCCTCAAACCAACATATTCTTCCTTTTAATGTTTTTATGAAGAAAGAGTTTTTATCCAATTTCAACTCTTTCTATCGCAGTAGCTGCTTATCAAAATGTTATAAAAAGCTACCTCTAACATTAAAAATAAGAATGCATGAAATCATTTTCTCCAACCATTCCACCCGCTGCAACTGATACTTTACCTGCCGAAAAAGCTCCTAAACTTTGGATGCCTAAAAGGGTTGTCTTTACAGCCGAGGCAATAAATGAACCTTTCGGGCAAAAAATTTATGAGCGGATTAGCAATTCAAATTTACCCATCGAAGTTTTAAAGAATAACAGGATCACAGGTTTAAGGGGCGAAACCGAAAGGGAGACCTACAAACTTGCAAAAAGTACATTAGCTGTAGTAAACGCCCCTGCTGGCCACTTCAAATTAAGGCCTATACCACCTTCGGCTGATTTTCAATTTCATCTTGCTGAGGGTTGCCCTGCTCATTGCCAGTATTGTTATCTTGCGGGTAGTTTATCCGGTCCGCCTGCAATACGAGCTTTTGCTAACCTGCCTTCAATCCTTGAGAATACTACTAATTACGAAAGGCTTGATAAAGTAACTTCGTTCGAAGCCAGTTGTTATACCGATCCGCTAAGTCTTGAACATCTTACGGGAAGCTTATCAGAAACCATTCGTTTCTTTGGTACACGTCCGTCAAGTCATTTACGTTTTGTAACCAAGTTTGATGCTGTTGAACCTTTATTAAATATTGCTCATAACGGAAACACCCGATGCCGTATTAGCCTGAATGCTGATATTATCTCACGGAAGCTCGAAGGTGGGACTTCAGGTATTGCTGCACGTATTAAAGCACTAAGAAAGCTGGCATTGCCAAAAGAACAAGGCGGCGGCGGTTATCCTATAGGTGTAGTTCTTGCGCCCATTATGCCTGTTCCAAATTGGAAAGAAGAATATGCAAAGATGCTGGAGCAACTGCAACAATCACTTAACTTTTCCTGCAATCTTACTTTCGAATTGATAACGCATCGCTTTACTCCCGGCTCTAAAGATGTTTTAATGGAATGGTATCCCAACACCAGTTTAAATATGAGCGAAGCTGACAGAGCAATAAAAAGGAATAAGTTTGGCGGAACAAAATTCGTTTATCAAAAAGATATGATGAAGAGCTTAAAAGATTTTTTTGAGCAGGAAATTAGCCAAAGTTTTCCTGAAGCGAAGATTTTGTATTGGACATAAGTTCAATGCGCTCGGCACTTACCAATTCATTCGTAAGGTACTAACTTCAATTACCACCTTTCCTTATCTTCGCCGCCTTATGACCGAAAAGAAACCGATTGTAATGAGTGGCATCAGGCCTACAGGATATTTACACCTTGGCAATTATTTTGGCGCCATTCGTAATTATGTTCGTATGCAGGATGAGTTTGAATGTTTCTTCATGGTTGCAGACCTGCATTCGCTTACTACCCATCCTGACACAAAAGAGCTAAAAGCAAATGTTCACCGGGTTTTAGCAGAAAATATTGCCTGTGGATTAGATCCTCAAAAGGCTGCTTTGTATTGTCAAAGCCATGTGTACGAAACAGCAGAGCTATACCTTTATTTAAACATGCTTGCTTACAAAGGTGAGCTTGAAAAAACAGCAACGTTTAAAGAAAAAGTTCGTTTACAACCCGATAATGCAAATGCCGGCTTACTTACCTACCCTGTTTTACAAGCTGCTGATATAATTCTTCACCGCGCCTCGCTTGTGCCTGTTGGCAAAGACCAGGAGCAGCATCTCGAAATGGCAAGAAACTTTGTTAAGCGTTTTAATCACCGGTATGGATATGTTTTTTCTGAACCAATGGCTTTTAATTATAACGATCGATTAGTAAAAGTGCCCAGCCTTGATGGTGCGGGAAAAATGAGCAAAAGCGAGAACCAGATGGCCACACTTTATCTTGCCGATAGCGATGATGTTATTCGTAAAAAAGTAATGAAGGCAAAAACAGATAGTGGCCCCACTGTGGCAAATTCTAATAAGCCTGATTATATTGAAAATGTTTTCCTGCTGATGAAACTTGTTTCGCCTGAAGAGGTAATCAACAAGTTTGAACAGGAGTATAATAACTGTACGATCCGTTATGGCGATATGAAAAAACAGTTGGCAGACGACATGGTAAAATTTATATCGCCCATAAGAGAAAAGGTGGAAGAAATTTTAAGCAACGAAGCATACCTTAAACAAGTGATGGAAAAGGGTGCAGAAAAAGCGCGGACAAGTGCAAAGGCAACAATGGAAGTTGTTCGCGAAAGTATGGGTATGAAATACTATTAATATTACCGTTATCAATTAAATTACTTTATTTTAGTCGACCTACTTAAGAAACCACGGTAATTACAGCAATGGCAAAATCAGTAAAACCAAAACACATAGCAGTAGCCGGCAACATCGGCGCAGGCAAAACAACATTAACTGAAGCTTTAAGCAAGCATTACAAATGGATACCCCAGTTTGAAGATGTGGCCAACAACCCGTACCTCAACGATTTTTACGAAGAAATGCCGCGCTGGAGCTTTAACCTGCAGATATATTTTTTGAACAACCGCCTTAACCAGTTGCTTGAAATTCAGCGGGGAACTGAAACTATTATACAGGATAGAACGATTTATGAAGATGCAAATATTTTTGCCCCTAACCTGCATGATATGGGCCTGATGAGTAAACGGGATTTTGATAATTACTACCAGTTCTTCCAAACACTCCGCTCAATGGTACAACCTCCTGATCTATTGATTTATTTGCAAGCTTCGGTTCCAACGCTTGTTGGACAGATACAAAAGCGCGGCAGGGAATATGAAGAAAACATTCGTCTCGATTATTTAAAGAAGCTGAACGAATACTACAACAAATGGATTACCAATTACAAAGAAGGACCGCTGCTGATTATTAATGTTGACAAAAATAAATTTGCTGAAAGAGATGAAGATATGGGAGAGATCATTAATAAAATTGATGCTCAATTATTCGGGTTGTTTTAGAGCTTAAAGGTTGAACCACGAGGCACAACGTCACGAAATTTCACAACGCCTTTATCTGTGTTTCCCTGCCACTGTTCATAGGACTCTTTCGAAGGTTTCATTTTTAAATCTTGAACAGCTTCTTACTTCCAACTTTTATACTGTTTATTAAAACGTTACTCGTTCGCCTTCAAAAAGATTGCTAACCTATGTCGTCCTTCTAATGGCTCGAAATGAGCATGCGCATCCGCGTTTATACAATTGATAGCTGCTAAGGGAATTTTGGCGCTTCTTGCCGCCGTGCGCTTAAAGCTGTTATCACCCTAACATGCAGCTTTTACAACGATGAGCAATGAAAAAAAGATGAACAGACTTGCGCTGCTGTTGTTGGTTGGGAGATACTTGGTAATAGTTTAAACAAAAACACCGGGCTTCGCCCGGCGTTATCAACTAATCACCCACAAAAACCTTATGCTTTTAACAGTTATATTAACTATGGTAATTTCTTCTTTAATGTACTTACCTGTTCCTGCAGATTATTCACTAAACTGGCAAGCTGATTTACATCCCATCGTTGTTGTACGTTAGCTTTTGTTATAATCATTTGTGCCTGCCACAGTTCTACAATATCTTCAGCATTTACCTGGTAAGGTTGATAGGTTGGGTTATCACTTACTAGCGTAACTTTATTCTTGCTGCGGTTATTTTTTAAAACTCTTTTATAAACAATCCCTTCGCTCCTGCTTATTAAAATGTAAGTATTGCTCGTTTTTACGCTATCAAGGTCTTCAATTTTCTCCCCAACTATTACTGATCCGCTCTGGGTGGGTAACATACTGTCTCCTACAATTTCAAAAGCCCGATAGCTGCCGGCATTAAGCATAGGTAAAGTAAAGGTGTTCAACTCATCAATAAATTCGGGATCAGCATAACCGGCTAAGTAACCTGCTGCTGCTTTTACCGGCACGTATTGTATCTCAGCTATAGTAGCCGACAGTTTTAACTGCCTGCGCTTTTCAAGGTATAGGCTGCCTTTTGCGCCACTTATATCTTTTAATAGCAGTTCATCTAAAGTAATTTTAAAAATATTGCTTACTGTTTCAAGTACTTCAATTCGTGGCTCTGCCCTTTCTTCTTCATAAGCTCCTAAAAGAGAACGCTTTATTTTAAGCTTATTGGCAAACTCTTCCTGTGTCCAGCCTCTTAACTTACGTAAGTATTTTAAATTTTTTCCTGCCTGAGACATTTGCAACTAATGAATTTAGCTTCAAAAATACTAAATCTTTTAGTATAAGCAAATTATTTTGCCTACGATTTTTTTTATAATCATTTTTGCAGGCTATTTATATATATGGCAAAAGAGAGAAAAGAAGGAATAAATAAAGGTCTAACAACTAATACTTCAACAAAACTGAACCCCGGGCAACCTCCTGTTGCCTCTGATATCAATACAAAAGTAAAAGCAGCTAAGGAGGCAGATGAACCTGCAAGTGATAAAGAGAAGAACCTGAAAACTAATATTAAAAATGGTAAAGATCGTATTATACTAATTACTAACGATGATGGTGTAACGTCTCCGGGTATTGCAGCATTGGTAGATGCCGTGAAAGATTTAGGTAAGGTAGTAGTGATCGCTCCTGACAAGGCACAAAGCGGAATGGGACATGCTATTACAATTGGCTCTCCTTTAAGAATGTCTGCTGTTAATACTTTCGCTGAAATTGAAGCTTACGAATGTAACGGAACACCTGTTGATTGTGTAAAGCTGGCAGTAGATAAAGTGCTTCATCGTAAGCCGGATATTTGTTTAAGCGGTATAAACCATGGGGCTAACCATTCTATAAATGTTATTTATTCTGGTACTATGTCTGCAGCTTTGGAAGCTGCCATCGAAAGTATCCCGAGTGTTGGCTTTTCGTTGCTTGATTATAGTTTAAATGCAGATTTTGCAGGCGCTAAAAAATATGCGCGATTAATTGTTGAACAACTGCTTACAAAAAAAACAATTGATAAACATCTTTGTTTGAATGTAAATGTTCCGGCAGTTGATGTAAATGTATTAAGAGGCATAAAGGTTTGCCGGCAGGCTTATGCCAAGTACGAGGAAGATTTTGATGAGCGGGTTGATCCGCATGGAAGAAAATACTACTGGCTTACAGGCGAGTTTGTGAACTTTGATAAAGGACGTGATACCGATGTATGGGCACTTAACAACAATTATGTAAGCGTGGTGCCTGTTCAGTTCGATCTTACGAATTACAAGCTGAAAGACAGGCTTGAAAAAACCCTGAAATGGTAAGTATATTTAAAAAAGACGGACTAAGGCTGGGGATTCTATTAGGGTTTCTTGCCCCTGTTGCAGGCATGTTCATTTATTACTTCCTTCAGTTCAGAATGTTTACACTTGAAGAATTTTTTAGGGTGATGTTTTCGCAAAAAACATTGCTCACAGGTATTGTAAGCATCTCTCTTATTGCCAATGCAGTCATTTTCACTATCTATATTAATAACCGTAAAGACAGAACGGCCAGGGGTATTTTTATTGCAACCTGTATATATGCAATTGCCTCTTTACTTTGGAAGCTCATTGGTTAATTGGGGTTGCTGTAATACAGATGTTGCAATAATCACAACAGTAGCAATAATTTCTTGTGTGCATGTAAACCTTCTTTTATAGTTAAATATTTAGTTAGTTTATTATCCTTTTCTAATAATACGTTCGATAAATGAGGCGACGTAATCTCTTCTCCAACTTATAATACGTTATTTTGCAACAAAAAAATTAATCCCCCTTCAGGGGTTAGGGCATGAAATACTACATAATAGCAGGAGAAGCAAGCGGCGATCTGCATGGAAGTAATCTTATAAAACATATTTATGCATTAGATAACCAGGCAAACATTCGTTGTTGGGGAGGAGATTTAATGCAGGCTGAAGGTGCAATTGTAGTAAAGCATTATAAAGACCTTGCTTTCATGGGTTTTGTTGAAGTGTTGTTTAACCTTCGAACCATATTAAAAAACCTCTCATTTTGTAAAGAAGATATTCTTGCTTTTAAGCCCGATGTTATTGTGCTTATCGACTATCCCGGCTTCAACATAAAAATTGCTGAATGGGCTAAACAGCAAAAATTTAAAACTGTTTATTACATCTCTCCCCAAGTTTGGGCGTGGAAAGAACAAAGGGTTAAAACAATTAAGAAATGTGTAGATAAAATGCTCGTTATTCTTCCCTTCGAAAAAGACTATTACCAAAAATGGAATTACAAAGTTGAGTATGTAGGACATCCGTTGATTGAAGTGATAGAAGAATTTAAGATGAAGAATAGACAACAGGCAACGGACACTGAACAACGAACAACAGATAACGGACAACCGGCAACTGGCAACTGGCAACCGGTAACCGCCAATTGCCAACTTATAATTGCATTACTCCCCGGAAGCCGTAAACAGGAGATAAATATAAAGCTTCCCATTATGCTTAAGGTGAGTAAAGCATTTCCTGACTTTCAGTTTATAGTTGCAAAAGCCCCCGGCCTTCAGGATGATTTTTATGAGCCTTTCATGGAGCCGTACAAAAATGTATCTGCAATTAGTAACCAAACTTATAACCTGCTTAACCAGGCTTCCGCTGCTTTAGTAACCAGCGGAACAGCCACACTCGAAACTGCTTTGTTTGGAGTACCTGAAGTGGTTTGCTACAAAGGAAATGCCATCTCCTACGAAATTGCAAAAAGGGTTATCAAGGTAAAATATATTTCTCTCGTTAACTTAATAATGGACAAACCGGTTGTGAAAGAATTAATACAAAATAATCTTACTGCCGAAAATTGCATTAAAGAGTTGAAAGAGCTTTTGCTAAACGACCAACGGCGTACACAGTTACAAAAGGATTATACATATCTTAAAAATCTTTTATCACAAGGAGGACACGCTTCAGCAAACGCTGCTGAAATTATTGTTGAGTTCATTAAACCATTATAGCAACAGACACCGCTATATTTTACCTACTTCAGTACTTACCCGCTATTCTTACGAAACTTATTTTCAACTTTCTTTCGGCTCATCCCAAACTATCTGTTCAGCTTCTTCTTCGGTTAAATTATTTTCCTTTAAATCCTGTTGGTCTAATACAGGAGTTCCATCTTCTTCAACTGCATCATTGGAGGCTTGTTCTGTTAGCTCCAGGTCATCGTCGCCTGGTTGGAGCTGCATATTAATTTGTAAGTATTCCATAACGAGTGTTTTAAAAAAATGGATACAACTTTTATTCCACCCCCAACCCTTAAAGGGACTTTAATCAATTTTTACTCATAAACCAAAATAATATAAAAGTTCTTAAAGCTTCATAAGTTTTAAGCCCCTTCAGGAGGTTTGGGGTTTAAGCCCCTTCACGGGGGTTGGGGGTTAGCCCCTTTTAGTGGATTCAAGGCTTATCTGAACAAAGGAATAATCACTATCCTGATAATTATAATAATGATAGCAATCAGGAACATGAGGATAGAAATGCGGTTCATGCCATGCATATATTTCATCCAGTCAGACCTGGGCACATTAGGATCCCGCTTCTTTATGTAAAGGTATTCTGCTATCTGCCGCCAAACTCCCATTAATTATATATTTTGATTTGTACAACAACTAATTTAAACAGTTGGTTGAGTAAAAGTAATTTTTTGGTTCAAAAGCTTTCTTTGTAGCTACTATTCGCATATTATGAACATCAAAAAGTCAACCAAACTATATACTAAACTCAGTGGCTTTTGTGCTTTAAACCTCAATTTTTGCTGTTTTTAAATAGGAGTTATAGCAAACCTGCCGACTGTATTTTAATAACGATAAAAATCGCATAACTCCTCGTCGCACAACAATATTTTTAAAGAGATATCCTGCAAAACTTGTATATGATTCTTGGGCCTTTTATTCACCCAAATTGTTCTATAAACCAACCGGATTCCATGACTATAATCAACATACCAGTTAACATGCCCAGTGTATAAAGGTTGTATTGGTTCACCATTTAATTTATGCTATCATAAATAGCTACACGATTTAGTTTAGCATCTTGAGAAATTCTTTCGCTTATAACTACATCCTTTTTTATTCCTGAAATTAAACCTTTCCGCCCCTTTCTTTGCCCTTCAACTATTAAGGTGTGATGCCACATTGTTACAGAACTGTCCCGAAAAGCATACATGGGAACCGGTTCAAGCTTTACCTTAGCCTGATCATAAATATCATTTACTATTTTTCTAGTAGGCAAAAAACAATGAAAGCTATCTGCAATTTGTTGTGCAGCCATAGGGGTTAAAGGTATTCTTGCAAAATCATCATTAGTGCCTATACTTAAATAGTCGGGCATTACATAATAAAAGGCCTTAACAACCTTGCCGTCGTGTGTTGTTATTTGCGTATTTATCCTAACAAACTTTTTTAGAAATGCTGGAATATTACCTCTTAATATCTCCGATACAGCTAACGAATCTCTTTCTTTCCATTTCATTGCTGCAGCTTGTTTATAAAAAGCATCCCCGCCTAATAATGAGTGATTAGGAATTTTAATTATAGAAGCTTGTTTTGAATATTTACAAGCCACAAAAACAAAAATCATAAGAACGAAACACACTTTTTACTTTTTTAAATTTCAATAAAACAAGCTTAAAAACGGCTTAAACAATTTATTATAAAACTATGATTGAATTAGAGAACCCTCTAAAAAAACAATCATATTCTAAATCTCAATTCTTAATTCAATTATCTTCGCCGAAACATTTTAACCATATGAACTTGCATGAATATCAGGCTAAAGAATTACTAAAAAGATTTAACGTGCCTGTGCAGGAAGGCATCGCTGTTGATAATGTTATGGCAGCCGAAGAAGCATACAGGCAAATTAAAAACGATACCCGCAACAACTTCGCTGTAGTAAAAGCTCAAATTCATGCGGGTGGCCGCGGCAAGGGTAAAATACAAGGTAAGGAACAACGTGGCGTTGCAGTTGGTAAAAGCCTCGAAGATGTTTCGAATATTGCAAAAAACATTTTGGGGGGCACTTTAGTTACTATACAAACCGGGTCTGCAGGTAAAAAAGTAAACAAGATATTGATAGCACAGGATGTTTATTATCCGGGTCCTAACCCTGTTAAAGAGTTTTACCTGAGTATTTTGCTTGATCGGGCCAAAGGGCAAAATGTAATAATGTACAGCACCGAAGGCGGAATGGATATTGAAGAAGTTGCTCATAATACTCCTGAAAAAATATTTAAAGAATGGGTATATCCGGGTGCCGGACTGCCAGGTTTCCAGGCAAGAAAGATTGCTTTTAATTTTGGTTTAAGTGGCGAGGCCTTTAAGAATTGCGTTAAGTTCGTTACCAATCTTTACAATGCTTATGTAGGTTTAGACTGCAGCATGGTTGAAATTAACCCCATGTTTAAAACAAGCGACGACAAAATTATTGCTGTTGACTGTAAAATGAATTTAGATGAAAACTCTTTAATGCGTCATCCTGATTTGGCCGCGATGAGGGATATTTCTGAAGAAGACCCAACAGAAGTTGAAGCCGGTCAATACAACTTAAACTTTGTTAAGCTTGATGGTAATGTTGGTTGTATGGTAAATGGCGCCGGCCTTGCAATGGCTACTATGGATATGATTAAATTGAGCGGTGGCGAGCCTGCCAACTTTCTTGATGTGGGAGGTACAGCAAATGCCCAAACTGTTGAAGCTGGTTTTAAAATCATCATGAAAGACCCGAATGTGAAGGCTATTTTAATCAATATTTTTGGTGGTATCGTACGTTGCGACCGTGTTGCTGCCGGCGTTATTGAAGCTTACAATAAAATGGGTAACATCAATATTCCTATCATCGTTCGTCTGCAAGGTACTAATGCTGAAGAAGCCAAGAAACTGATTGATGAAAGCGGGCTGAAAGTTCAAAGCGCAATACAGTTGAGTGAAGCTGCAGATTTGGTGAAGAAGGCGGTGGCGTAATTCAAGTACGAAATACGAAGTACGATGTACGAATAAGAAGTGCGAACTACGACAAATACGAAATAAGAATACAAGTAAGAAATCTGAAATAAGAAGTACAAATATGAAATATAAATAGTCCCACTGTGAAAGGTGGGATTTTTGTTTTTATTAAATTTATCTGCCATCTTTAGTTTTACAATCCATGCAAAACATTACCATCAGAAAAATACAACCCTCCGATAACCCTTATCTCGCCACTATCATTAGAAACACTTTAGCAGAATTTGGTGCCAACAAACCCGGAACTGTTTTTTATGACGATACAACCAATCATTTGTATGAACTCTTTCAACAGCCGGGCAGCATGTATTATGTAGCCGAACAGGAAGAACAAATCTTAGGCGGAGCAGGTATTTATCCTTCACCTGGTTTACCGCAAGGAACGTGTGAACTGGTAAAAATGTATTTAAAACCTGAGGCAAGAAACCTGGGGCTTGGAAGAAAGTTAATAGATGCATGTCTTGAATTTGCAAAAGGTTTTGGTTACATACAGGTGTACATCGAAACAATGCCCGAACTAAGAAAAGCAGTAAGCGTTTACGAAAAATATGGCTTTGAATATTTGAACGGACCATTAGGAAACACCGGGCATTTTGGCTGTGATGTTTGGATGCTGAAAAATATATGAACTGTGATTTATGGGAGTAATGGGATCAGTGGGAGAAAGGAAATATATCCCGACTGTTGCAACCAACTGGTAAACTCGTGAACTCGTGAACTCGCTCATCATCAACCACTCAACCTATCAACCTGTCAACTCAACCACCCACCAACTCAACCTCGTAAACCGGGCTAAACAAATAAACCTTCTTCGAGCCCACCTCTTCACAACGATATCTCTTTCGCAGCTTCTCTCCTTTCTTAAATACCCGTCCATCCTTCAACTTAAATAAATTTTGTGGAGGAATTTCTTCTACCAGCATTTGTCCGTCTGGCTTAGAATCGTATCTTCTTAAAACTCTCATCAAGCCATCTTCAGCACAACTGCTTGCAGCGGGGTTTGACAATGATGCAATTAATTCCTTTTCGATATCAGCGGGAAAAATTTTATTTTTTATAAATCGCGCAAGCAACTGGCTAAACAAACTTTTCCATTCCTTGCCATGAGATTGTACCCGGTTACCATATTTATCAAACGTAAGCAGATGCGCCAGCTCGTGGAGAAGCGTTATTAAAAATGAATATAAATTTAGATTACCGTTTACACTTATGCGATGATTGCGGCTGTTAACTGCATTTCTATAATCGCCTAATATACTTTTACGTTCACGGGTGATGGTGAGGTGAACTTTATATTGCTGCAAATAAGCGGCTACAGGTTCAAAAGTACCAGGTGGAAGATATTCGCTTAACGCCTGTAAAGGATGCTCAGTTTTAGACATTCTTTTTGCGGTTGCTTTGTTTCATGATCACACTCATTTCGGCAAAAGTATATACGAGATAAAAACCCATACAAGCAAACAAAGCAGGTTTATTTAAGTTCTTTCCGGCGGCAGAAATGTAAATAAAAGCTGCACCGGCACAGGCAAAAAGCTTTATCAATATAGAACTATAAGTATTGCGTAAAAAAGCTTGTGTATTACTTGCATTCATCCCTTTGGTTAATAAATGCATCGAGATCACAGTAACAATATAAATAAATAAGTTACCCCCGATCAGCACTTGCCAATCAAAGCCTAATTGTTGTAAACTTTTTCTAAAGACAAGAATAAGGGCACCCGATAGCAGAAAAATAATTACGAGCGGTATAAAACTTTTATTAAACATCATTTCTTTTTTGAAGTATCCTTGATTATTTGCCAGATCATTACAACAATAACTAACAATGGCAAAACCCAAACAAACAGAGGTGTTTTAAAAGAAAGCCATTTATCTAATTTAATTCCAACAAATACAGCGAGTGCCAGACCCACCATAACCTGCATAGTTAATCCTGCATACTTCACAAGTAACTTGTTATTACCTGCAGAAGGTTTTTGAGTATTCATTAAGAGGAAAAACGATTTAATTAAAAATTTTCAAATTAATCATTTATTCTTACCGGCTTTCGCACTTTTAAAGGCGTTGAATCATATACAGTAGTTACATTTCCGCTAAGCACTTTTTTAAGGTTCAAAAGGTATTGATCTTTGTTTTTCATTTCCTGCTCAAGGGAATCGGTTCGCAATTTTAAACCCTGCAATTCCTTTCGGGCAGATTGTGTGGCATAACCGGGCACATATTGCTTTAACGGTGTAAAAACAATCAGGGCAACTGTAAGGCTAACTAAAATAACAAAAATGCTGCTTAAGGCAATGTAAACACTTAGCCGGGTTAATTTAAAAGTAATTACTTCCTCATAGGTATCATCATTCATTATAACCATACGGTAGCGGCTGTTAAGGCGTTTTAATGTACTCGGAGCCTCCGGTTTAGCCATAATGTTTTATAAAGGTTAAAGGTAGCTATTGGGCTGTATTCATATACCCGCAAAGAAAAATAACCTTATTTTTAAAAATATTTTCTTTGTGATTATGTTATCAACCAGTCGTCTTTTATTCAAAACCTATTTTCGTAGTATAAGCACTACACTTCTTTTATCGTTTTTATTTTTAGCAGGCCATACTCAAAAAGGGTTTGAAATAGAACTCATCAAACCGAAGAAATATGAAAACAGGAAATTAGCTTCCGAAAAAACCGGTAATAAGAAGTTCAATTTTCCCCGGAAGGTTTATCATAATACTACTACTCATTATAACTATTATTTCAACGCAAATAACCGGTTGAACGATTTGGTAAGCCGTGCAAAAACCTCTTTCAAAGATGATTATTCGCAACTGCTTCCTTTTTATAATTATTCGCTTGATGTAACCTCGCAGGATAAGAGTGAGCTTGACTCTATTGTTTATAAATGCACGGCAGGTATTTTATTGCACGATCTTAGAAATAGCTGGATAGATAATATGTATTTGCTTTTAGCCAAAGCATATTTTTTTAGGAAAGACCAGGACTCTGCAGGGCTAACACTACAATATCTTAATTACGCTTACGCCCCTAAGGAGGAAGGCGGCTATCATATTCCCATTGGCAGTAATGCAAGTAACGATAAAGGAGAGTTTAGTATTTCAACAAAAGAAAAAAACAGTATCTGGAATAAACTTACCACTCGTCAGCCCAGCCGTAACGAAAGTTTTATATGGCAGGTACGAAATCATATTGAGAAGAATGAATTTGGAGAAGCAGCAGGGGTGATCGAAATACTTAGAAACGATCCTAATTTTCCAGTGAGGTTACATACAGATTTAGAGGAAGTTTTAGCCTACTGGTTTTATAAACAGAAGGTTTACGACAGTTCGGCTTATCATTTAAGTAATGCACTAACTGAAGCTTCTACCGGCCAGGAAAGAGCCCGTTGGGAATATTTGATTGCACAGATGTACCAGTTAGATAATAAAAATGAAGAAGCGGTGGAATATTACAACCGCAGTATTAAGCACACTACCGATCCTGTTATGGATGTTTATGCACGTCTTAATTCAATTAGAATTAACCGTTCTGAAAATAAGAATTACATGCAGGAGAATATCGATGCCCTTCACCAAATGGCCAAAAGAGATAAGTACGAAAATTACCGCGATATTATTTATTATGCAGCCGCCACCATCGAGCTTGAAAGAAAAAACTTTGAAAATGCACAGGAAGATCTGCTTAAAAGTGTAAAGTACACTGCAAATAATCCTGCCCAGCGCAGCCAATCTTTTCTTTTATTAGGCGATATGAATTTCGACCATAAAATTTATCCCGTTGCATATAATTTTTACGACAGCGTTGAAGTAAATGCTCTTTCAAATGATGTTGACAGGAACAGGGTAAACGATCGTAAACCTCCTTTAAAAATCATCACCGAAAACACGGTTAGCATTACCAACGAGGATAGTTTACAGGCACTTGCTAAAATGCCTGAAGGACAAAGAGAAGCGTTTATAAAAAAACTAGCGAGACAATTACGCAGAGCACAGGGCTTAAAAGATGAAGGTGTGGAAAGTGTAAATCCTGCTGTAATGCAACAGGCTTCAGATCTGTTTGCAAGCAGCGAAAAAAGCAACGATTTTTATTTTTATAATCCTTCATCAAAAGCACGTGGCTTTAGCGAATTTAAAAGCAGGTGGGGACAGCGTCCTAATGCTGATAATTGGCGCAGGCAAGGTGCCATAACCCGTCAAAATGCCGGCGTAGCAACGATAGATACCGGCGCTACGTCAACTACTGCAAATAATGCAGCTAATCAAACATCGGATATTAGTTACGAAGGCTTACTGCAAAATGTGCCTCTCACCGAGCAACAAATGACTGAAAGTAACAATACAGTAAAAGAAGCTTTAAATACCCTTGCACAGACATTCATAAATAAACTCGAAGATTACCCTTCAGCAATAAAGGCATACGAAGAATTGTTGAGGCGCTTTCCAAATAATGCTTATACAGAAGAAATACTATTCAATCTTGCTAATGCTTATCAAAAAACGGGGGATAAAGAAAAAGCTGATTTTTACAAACGGGCGCTTATTGCATCTTCACCAAATGGCAAGCTTGCTAAACTGATTCAAAACCCTGCGCTTGCAAAAAACAGCGTTCAATCAAGCCCCGCAACAAAGAAGTATGAAGATATTTACAACATGTTTATTGAAGGGAATTTTGAAAGGGCGAAAGCTGAAAAGAAAATTGCAGACAGCCTTTACGGCAATTCTTACTGGACGCCCCAACTGTTGTTTATCGAGTCCATTTATTATGTAAAGCAAACGGAAGACAGTACTGCTATAAAAGTGCTTACCAATCTTACCAATTTATATAAGAGCAATCCTATGGCAGAGCGGGCTAAAACAATGATCGATGTTTTAAGACGACGCAAACAAATTGAAAGTGATCTTGCCAAATTAGAAATTTCAAGGAACGAAGATGTGAGAACAGGTATGCCGGTAGATAATTCAATAGTTACGAAACCTGTAAACGCAAATCTCGGAACTGCTATTCCAAAAGTTGATAATAATCCGAAGGTTAATACTCCCATCAATGTTAAACCGGAGCCTCCTGCAGTTAAAAAAGATACCGTCGCTAAACTTCCCGCTGTAACTGAAAAACCTGCAGTTAAGAAAGATACAGTAGCTAAACCTCCTGCTGTAACTGAAAAACCTGCAGTTAAGAAAGATACAGTAGCTAAACCTCCTGCTGTAACTGAAAAAACTGCACTGAAAAAAGATACTGCAGTTGCACCTCCTGTAACTAAAAAACCTGTCATTAAAAAAGATACGGCAGTTGCACCTCCTGCTCCGATTGTAGTTAAGAATTTCACCTTCGTTGCAACAGATCCGCAGTATGTAGTATTGCTTATGGATAAAGTTGACCAGGTGTATGCCAGTGAAGCAAGGAATGCCTTCAACCGTTATAACCGGGAAAGATTTTATAATCAACCCATTGCCATGTCTTCTTTAAAATTAGATGACAGGTTCAATATGGTTTTGGAAGGACCATTTAAGGATGCAAAGGCAGCAGTTGATTATCTTGACGAGGTGAGACCCGTTACAGGAAGCAGAATATTACCATGGCTGTCAGCAAATAAATACAGCTTTATAATTATTAGTAACCCCAATCTCGATTTATTAAATACAAACAAAAACATGGACGCTTATCAACAATTACTAAGAGAAGCACTTCCCGGTAAATTCTAATAACAATAGCAGGCTAAGTGTGAGTAGTTCTATAGCTTTGCAGAGATTCCAACAAAATTTTTTAAAGGATTATTTTCAATATTATGGCAACAAAAAGAATAGCAACAAAAAGGCGCACCAGCACTTCAGTAAAAATATTCTGGAGAATTGTTTTAATAGGATTTAGTTCTTTTATTCTTTTATTGCTATTAGCAAATTGGGGTGTTTTCGGAAAGATGCCTTCCATTGATGACCTTGAAAACCCAAGTGCTTCATTGGCAAGCGAAGTGATTGCCGACGATGGAACCGTAATGGGAAAATACTTTTTGGAAGACAGATCGAATACAGATTTTCACGACATTAGTCCACACGTAGTTCATGCATTAATAGCAACTGAAGATGAAAGGTTTTATAATCATAGTGGTATTGACGGTCGTGGATTGGCACGAGCTATTGCTCACTTAGGTAAAGACGGAGGTGCAAGTACTATTTCACAACAGTTAGCTTTTAACTTATTCAACGGAAACAGGGCCCGCAACCCTATTTCCCGAACTATGCAAAAAGTTAAAGAGTGGATAATCGCCGTTAAGTTAGAAAGGAATTTTACAAAAGATGAAATTCTTGCTTTGTACCTTAATACAGTTCCCTTCGGCGATAACGTATACGGAATTAGGAATGCTTCCCGCATTTTCTTTCAAAAAGATCCTGATGTAATTAATATCGAAGAAGCGGCTGTATTAATCGGCATGCTTAAAGGATCAACTTTATACAATCCGAGGGTTAACCCGAAAATGGCGCTCGACCGCCGTAATACTGTACTCGACCAAATGGTACGAAACAATTTTCTTACTAATACTGAAGCTGCACGGCTTAAAGCAAAACCAATTGCTTTAAATTATAAAAAGATTAATGAAACAGCCGGTTTAGCTCCTTACTTCAGAATGGTTTTAGGACAGGAAATGAAGAAGTGGTGTAAAGAACACACAAAACCAAATGGGGATAATTACGACTTGTATCGTGATGGTTTAAGAATATATACAACTATAAACCCCCGGATGCAGGTTTATGCTGAAGAAGCTGTAAGCAAGCACATGAGTTACATGCAAAAGATTCTGAATTCGCAAAGGAATATTAAAAACGGCAGTGTTTGGAAAGGCAGAGAAGATGTATTGCAGGCCGCGATGAAAAATAGTGAGCGCTGGAAAAACCTTAAAAAAGATGGTCTTGAAGAGAAAGATATCAAAAGGACTTTTTTTAGGAAAACGCACATGAAGATCTTCGCATGGAACACTAAGCGTGAAGCCGATACAACCATGACTCCTTACGACTCTATTAAGTATCACAGGCAAATGTTACAGGCAGGTTATATGGTAATGGATCCTCTTAGCGGAGAAATTAAAGCATGGGTTGGTGGCATTGATTTTAAGAACTTTAAGTACGACCACGTGAACGTAAATACCAAACGGCAGGTAGGCAGTACTATTAAGCCTTTACTTTATGGTCTTGCCATTGAAGATGCAGGCTTCACGCCTAATACGATCGTACGCGATGTGCAGCAAAACTTTGGCAGCCTTGGCTTGGTTCCGGCTACAGATGCTACATGTACAGGTCGTTCTGTGACGATGGCATCAGCCTTAATGTGGTCGCGCAATTGTGCCACGGCTTATATAATGAAGCAATTAGGCAATGGTGGTAACGATGGTGCTAAGCGCTTTGTCGACTTTTTAAAGAACTGTAATATTCAAACCAAAATTGATCCTTTCCCCTCGATAGCCTTAGGAGCCTGCGAAATTAGCTTATACGAAATGATGCAGGGTTATAGCATGTATCCTGGCAGAGGCTTTAATTCGAAGCCTTTAATGATTGCACGTATTGAGGACAAGAACGGTAACGTTCTGGAAAACTTTTTACCGGCTCAACGTAAAGAAGTTATCAGTGAAGCAACGGCATATAGTGTTGCTTTAATGATGCAGGGAGTTATTCAACAAGGAACCGGGCGCCGTATGGCAAGCTATGGATTAACAGGCGAGATCGCCGGCAAAACAGGAACCACCAATGACAACAGCGATGCGTGGTTTATAGGTTATACGCCCCAGTTACTTGCTGGTGCATGGGTAGGTTGTGATGACCGGTTTATTCGCTTCAACAGCGATGAGATGGGCCAGGGCTCTTCTGCAGCTTTACCAATCTGGGCTTACTTCTTCAATAAAGCATTAGCAGATAAAACTTTAGGTTTAGATAGAAATGCACAGTTCTCCAAACCTGAATCGATAAGTAATGACGTTATTTTCGATTACCAGAACAATGTAAATAACGACGTTCCAAAAGCAGAAGGTGAAGATATGGGCAATGGCTCTTCTGAAGATTATATAATCCCCGATACGAAACCTGAAGATATAGGCGCTGAAAGTGATGTTCCCACTGAAAAAACAAAGCCGGGGGTGAGCAATTTAAAGACAACAACAGAGCCGCCTCCTAAAGCTGAAGCTAAGCCGGCAGAACCAAATATTGAAGATCTTAGTCCACGGGAAAAACGAAAATTACGTCGCCAGCAAAGAAGAGAAGGCAAGAATGAAAACACAGATCAACGATAGCCAAACAAACCCAAGCGTTATAGCCAATGCCAAAAAATCAGAGCACATTTTGTTATTCTTCGGTTACTGGGAGCAATCTATGCTATAGCCTTTCTCATAGCGATTAGCCAGGTCGTTCCTTTGATTGGCTCGCATGGGCTAACTCCTGTAGGGATTTACCTGAAGCGGGTAAGTGCTGCACTGGATGGGATGGAGCGGGTTTCATGCGGTTGCCATCGCTTTTTTGGTTCGGGCATTCTGTTGGACAACATCTCCAGCACAATTGAAACAAACCCTCAAACAAAAATATTGGGATGCATCAAAACAACTTTATGCTGATACTCCTGATAAAGATTTTTTTTCTCAACATGTAAATTCACTCGCAATACTAACCGATGTAGTTGCCGGAAAAGAAGCAAATAATCTTGGTAAACGAATTCTTAATGATACCTCACTTACCCAGGCAACTATTTATTTTAAATACTATGTTCACCAGGCATTGACAAAAGCCGGGTATGGAAATGATTATTTAAACTGGCTGCAAGACTGGCACAATAACCTTGCACAAGGCCTGACCACCTGGGCCGAAATATCGGATATTAATAATGCCCGTTCAGATTGCCATGCGTGGGGATCACATCCAAATATTGAATTCTTCAGAACAGTTCTTGTATCGATAGTTATGCTTCTGGCTTTAGTAAAATTAAACTAAATATACTATGGATTGGAAATCCATAGGTTTGAACAGCCATTGACTGAAAGTCATTTGAGAGTGCTGTAAACAGCATTAAAACCCTTACACTGAAAGTGCATTGAAAATTATTCAAGAATGAAATTCTGATCATTATTCGGACCCTCTCTGTGATGTTCCAAATAGTTCTCTATCATCTCATCTGTTATATTTCCGCTGCTCCATGCTCCATAACCTATCCCCCACAAATGCTGACCCCAATAACGTTTCTTCAATTCCGCAAACTCATCCAACATCATTCTCGCACTCCTACCCTTTAACCGTTTCACCAGATCACTTACTGACAGTTTAGGCGGATAACTTAAATGAAGATGAACATGATCTTTACTCACCACTCCTTTTAGAATCCTTACATCAAGACTGTCACATGTTTGTCTTATCAAATCCCTGCACCTTTGCTGGACTTCTCCTTTCAAAACAGAATAGCGATACTTTGTGCTCCATACAATATGAACATGAAGCTCATAAATACTATGACTACCCTTTCTTATATTCTCCATCCTACAAACTTATTTAGATTTGTAGAAACTAAAGTCTTGCACTAAAGTGCATAGCTTTAACTATCGTTTTGAGACCAGTAAAATCTACCTTCTACCAGGATGCTGATGGTGATGGTTACGGTAATCCTGCTATCACGACCATTGGGTGTTCGGCTCCGTCCGGTTATGTTTCTAATAATACCGACTGCGATGATGCTAAAGCA
>MWVV01000085.1_pt1 | contig 33374 bp, 32 predicted proteins | sample 1047281 | NCBI WGS metagenome assembly MWVV01 (sample SAMN06349986, study PRJNA376086) | soil metagenome | isolation source: PT-2 sample Antarctic (ecotone) soil | place: Antarctica | collected 2015-01-13 | reverse complement strand
ACGCCATCATTGAATTAGGGATGGTGGACGATATTATCCGCGACAAGGAAAACAGCCGCCGCCGCATGTTGGAGCAAGCTGCAGGAATTACCATTTACAAAACCCGTAAGAAGGAAGCCAAAGCCAAACTTGAAGCAACTGAAGGCGACCTCAACCGTATAGAAGACTTGTTGTTTGAGATCAACAACCAGTTAAAAACCCTGGAGAACCAGGCAAAAAAAGCAGAGAAATATTATGAGATAAAGAAAGATTATAAAGAGATTTCTGTTGAGTTGGCCAAAGCTTCGCTGGAAGGTTTCAACCATACGTACCACGAACTGAACGAACATCAGCAAACTGAAACAGATAGAAAGATAAAACTTGAAGCTGAAATTGCAACTGAAGAAGCTGTAATCGAACAAGAAAAGGTTGGCTTTATTGAAAAGGAAAGACTGTTGCAAAGTATGCAGCACGGGTTTAACGACCTGGTGCAGAAACTTCATTCGAATGAAAATGAAAAAAAACTGGCTCAGCAGAAGCTTCAATACCTGAAAGAAAAGGAAGGCAGTCTGAAAGCTTTTTTGGATAAGGCTGGAGGTCAGTTAAACGGCATTGATGAGACAATAAATTTTACTGCTGCGCAGTTGGATGAGGAAGAAAGCAAGCTCTCAAGTCTTCAGCAGCAGGTGGACGATGTGAAGATGGATGTTCAAACCAGGCGGCAGGTGTTTGATGATAAACGCGGACATATAGACCAATTACGCAGGCAATATCAGGACATTCAGCGCAAGCAGTTCGATGCAGAAAAAAAGGTCGCCGTTGCTGATGCATCTATCCAAAATATGCAAAGAGCTTTAGCACAGTTACAGGATGAACGTCACCAAAGCGAAACGCAGATAAAACAGCTTGAAGAGCAACATAAACAAAAAGAACAGGAGCTGGAGAATAGAAAGATACTGCTTCGGCAGTTGCAGGAGCAACATGAAAATACTAAGCAGCAAATACTGGACACCCAGCAAAAATTAGAAAGTCTTCGTAACAAGCTTGCTGATGAAAACCGCAAGCTCGACTCCAAACGTAACGAACATGTGCTATTGAAGAGTTTGATGGATAAAATGGAAGGTTATCCCGAGAGTGTAAAGTTCCTTCATAACAACAAGAACTGGAATTATGAGGCTCCCATTTTAACCGATATTATTTATGTAAAGGAAGAATACCGTGCAGCCGTTGAAAATGTGCTTGAACCCTACCTGAATTATTACGTGGTTAACCACCTTCAGGAGGGTTTGAAAGCGGTGTATCTGCTGGAGAGCAACAAAAAAGGTAAGGCAAATTTCTTCCTGCTCGATAGTTTAAAAAATTATAAAACAAAAGAAGAACATCAACCCGCAAATACAATTGTTGCGCTTGATGTAATTGAGGTAGATGAAAGATATCGTCAGCTTGCAGAATATCTTTTATCGAATGTTTTTATTGCAGAGGATGAAACTGCATTACAAGACAGTCCCGACAGCAATGGTCCCGATAGCCATCGGGATGCAATCGTGCTCGAAAAAGGGGGCAAGTTTGTTAAGGGAAAGTATTCTCTCAGCGGTGGAAGTGTGGGTTTGTTTGAAGGTAAAAAGATTGGTCGTGCAAAAAATTTAGAAAAATTGCAAGCCGATATTATAGCGCAGGAAGCTGTGGTGAATGCTTTAAAAGCTGAGATGCAGGCGCATCACAACCGGGTAATAGCATATAATGAGCAACTAAAAGAAGTTGCGATAAGACAGGCTCAACAGGATATTAATAACCTTACCAACCAGGTTTTTGCGCTGCAAAATAAAATTGAGAACATCAATGCTTCAAGTACGGGCAGTCAGAAAAAACTGGAAGATCTTGAAAACAACTTAAAAGCTAACCAGGACTCTATTGAAGTTGTGAAGCAGCAATTGATTGTTTTGAATGAGCAGTTACAGTCTGCCACTTTGGAAATGAAAACGCAGGAAAACGATTACAGGTTGGCAGAGCAAAATTACAATGAGGTGAACAGGTTATACAACGAAAATAACCTGCAGCTAACCCGACAGCAAAGTAAAATTTCTTCGTTAAAAACGGAATTACAATTCAAGCGGAACCAGTTGAGTGATCTTACCCAACAGGTCGAAATAAACAGTGTTCAATTAAAGGAGGCAACTGAAAATATTGCTGAAGGTGAAACGGCGTTGAAAGATTCGGAAGCATTTTTATTGAATCTGATCCGGTTGAAAGAAGAAGACGAAAAGAAACTGAACGAAGCCGACCAGGCATATTACAATCTTAGAAATGCTTTGGGCGAAAAGGAAAGCCAGTTACGCCATAAGGTGAAGAGCAAGGAAATGATCGACCATTTGCTTACTGAAATTAAAGACAAGCTTAACGAACTGAAGCTTCAGCTTGCAGGTATGAAGGAAAGATTGAGCGTGGAGTTCAGGATAAATCTGGATGATATAATAGATGAGCAGCGAAATACGGTAACCTCTGTTGAAGAGTTGCAGGCAGCAAGCGACCGAATGAAAAAGCGGCTTGAAAATATGGGTGAAATAAATCCTACCGCTATTGAAGCTTTCCAGGAAATGAAAAAGCGTTATGATTTTATTGTTGAGCAAAAGAACGACCTGGTAAATGCGAAAGAAAGTCTGCTGCAAACCATACAGGAAGTTGAAACAACGGCTAACCAAAAGTTTCTTGATACATTTAACGCGGTAAGAGAAAATTTTAAAAAAGTCTTTAAGGCCCTTTTTACCGAAGAAGATGAAGGAGACCTTATACTTGAAAATCCCGAAAATCTTGCCGAAACAGGAATAGATATTATTGCCAAGCCAAAAGGTAAAAGACCCAGCAGTATTGGTCAGTTAAGCGGCGGCGAGAAGACACTAACCTCAACAGCCCTGTTGTTCTCAATCTACCTGATTAAGCCGGCGCCATTCTGTATTTTAGATGAAGTGGATGCGCCATTGGATGATGCAAACGTTGGAAAGTTTACAAAGATGATTCAGCAGTTCAGCGAAAATTCCCAGTTCATTATTGTCACACATAATAAGCAAACGATGAGCGCGGTAGATGTAATTTACGGGGTTACTATGCAGGAGCCTGGGGTAAGTAAATTAGTACCCGTGGATTTTAGGGGATTAACAGATTTGCCGACTAATGGAAGGAAAGTAGCTTCTGTATAAGTGCTCGTCATCCTGTACATAGCACGTCAATTGCGGGGAGGAACGACGAAGCAATCTGCTCTTATAATTTAACCCTTTCAAAATTAAATCGTCAGATTGCTTCGTTCCTCGCAAGGACGAAGAAATTGATATATCATTCCAAAGAACTTAAATCAATTTTTATATATGCCTTAAATGGAGAATTGTTCTTATGAAGTTTAAAAACTATTCTCCCAATTTCTCCATCGCATTAATCTTATCCTGCGCCAATTGCTGCTTCAATTGTTCAAGCCCGTTAAATTTAATTTCGCTACGCAAATAATGTTCTACGTACACCCTTAGAGTTTTGTAGTAAATGTCTTTGTCAAAATCAAAGATGTTTACCTCTATCGTACGGTGAGTTCCATCTACAGTTGGCCGAATGCCAATGTTCATCATGCCTTTTAATTTTTCCGTGGCTTTATTAATCGTTAATCTAACCGCATAAACTCCGTCGCCGGGTATCAATTTTTCTTCTTCTTCAATGGCCAGGTTGGCTGTAGGGTAGCCTATAGTACGCCCTCTTTTATTTCCCTCAAACACCTTTCCTTCAAAAAAATATGAGTAGCCTAAAAGTTTGTTTGCTGTCTCTATATCACTATTTGACAAAGCTTGGCGAACCCTTGTTGAACTTATGGCTACTTCGTTTAAAACGTGTCCGGGTATTTCTTTTACGATGTAATTATACTTCAAGCCCAATTCTTCTAACAGGTGATAATCGCCGCCACGGTCTTTCCCAAAACGGTGATCGTACCCGGTAATTATTGTATGTGGCTGAAACTTTTTAACTAAAAAGTTTTCAATATATTCTGTTGCCGTTCGGTTCGAAAATGAGTCATTAAAAGGAACAACTACTAAGTGATCAATTCCTTTCTCATCCAGTAATTCAATTTTTTCATTTAAGGTGTTTAATATCTTAATCTCGTGTTTGCCCGCGGCAATGATCTTACGGGGATGCGGATGAAAGGTTATGATAACAGTCTCGCCGCTAATTTGTGCCGCTTCTTTTTTAAGTTGTCGTATAATTTGCCGATGGCCAAGATGAACCCCGTCGAAAGTTCCGATAGTTAGAACGGCATTTTTAAAATGGGGCAACTGCTCTAAATCCCGGTGAACCTGTATCATAATAAGGGGCAAAGCTAAGGCAATAGCGGCAAGCAGCAAGCCCATAGACTGCAACCTATATTCAATCAACTTCAATCCTTGCAATCTGTGTAATCCCTATCAATAATCCTTGCAATTGGTCTAATCCATATCCTGTACATTTGTCGCATTCGTAAAAAGCCTAATGCAATGTCTTTATATACTCAACGTGGTGTTTCTGCACAAAAGGAGGAAGTTCATGCAGCAACGCGCCATCTAAACCAAGGCTTATATCCGCATGCCTTTTGTAAAATATATAAAGATTACTTAGGCAACGATAATAACTGGGTGAATATTATGCATGCTGATGGTGCCGGAACAAAAAGTATTCTTGCTTATTTGTATTGGAAAGAAACGGGCGACATAAGTGTATGGAAAGGTATTGCACAAGATGCCATTGTAATGAATATTGATGACCTGCTTTGTGTTGGTGTTTATGATAACCTGATTTTTTCTTCAACTATCGATAGAAATAAAACGCACCTACCGGGCGAAGTACTTGAAGTAATTATTCACGGAACGCAGGAAATATTTAATTGGTTAAAAGGCTTTGGTGTAAACATCCATTACTTAGGCGGTGAAACTGCAGATGTTGGCGATGTGGTAAGAACGATTGCAGTAAACGGAACAATAACTGCAAGATGGCCAAAAAATAAATTAATAACCAACGATAACATAAGGCCAGGTGATGTTATTGTAGGGTTGGCTAGCTATGGCCAGTCTACTTACGAAACTGAATACAACAGCGGCATTGGAAGCAATGGACTAACAAGTGCAAGGCATGATGTATTAAATAAATGGTATGCAGAAAATTTTTCAAACACTTTCGAACCAGCATTGAAGGATGAAGTGGTTTATATTGGTGAACACAGGCTAACAGATGAAGTACTGATAAACGGAAACGCCATAAGTATTGGCAAACTTATTCTTAGCCCTACAAGAACGTATGCGCCTGTGGTAAAAAAATTATTAGAGCAACACTTTCAGGCAATCCATGGATTGGTACATTGCAGTGGCGGTGGACAAACAAAGTGCATGAAATATTTACCCCAAGCAATGAGGGTTGTAAAAGACAACTTGTTTAAACCGCCAATAATATTTGACATTATACAAAAATCATCTAAATCAGATTTCAAAGAAATGTACCATGTATTTAATATGGGGCATCGTATAGAAGTTTTTACTACAGAAGAAAGTGCCGCTGATATTATGGCTGTAGCAGAAGAATTTGAAATTGAAGCAAAAATTGTTGGAAGGGTTGAGCATGCAAATACAAGTGAACTAATTTTGAGAGGAAGCTTTGGAGAAATTAAGTATTAAAGGCTCGTTTTCTAAAGTGAATATTTTTAAAGCTATAAATTCTTTAGAAATAGTGTTAACAAAGCAATTGAACCATCATACTTCTGTGATATGAATATGCGCGGTAAGTAAAGTTTTCAACTTCTAAATAATGCACTATGGCTGTACATCAAAACTTATTTTATGTTGAGTTAAGAACTCTTTTATTTTGTCAACATGAACACAATGTCCAACATGCAGAAAAGGTTGATTAGTTACTTTAATTTTTTTCCCATCGCTGGTTATTTCTTTATTTTTCATGTCGAATCCTAAGTGAAGATGATTCGTTGCATATTGCATACCATAAACAAAGCCGTTTAAGTCAAACAATGGCCCGCCGCTTTGTCCTTTAAGTCCTGCAGTGCTCATTTCAATGCCAAAAATTTGGTAACCATCTCCTAAATGTCTTGTGATAATTCCGTCTATTGGGAATGCAGGAGTACCCACAGCTCCTGTTGCTATATATTCTATATCATCTTTTATTGGGTCGTATTGAAAGTTATTGAATTCAGGAAAAGGGAAACCATACCTGCATAAATATTTTCCTTGTTTTATATCATCTGAATTTTTAACGAAAGTAGCATGCGAAGTATATAAGATTCTTGAGAAGCCTTTGAACTTTAAAATAGCTAAGTCAAGAGTAGGGTGTGTGATGCAATCAATGGTTGTTATGGAGTCAAAGGAATTCATAACCGTGTTCCTAATTTGAATAATACTCTCTTGCTTTATTAATCCATATTTAGCTTCAAGTGCAGCAACCTGCTTTTTGTATTTGCCATCTATTTTTGTTCCGAAAGAATCCCTTTCTTTTTTTATTAAACTATATCTCTCATTTATAGCGTTGGTATTAATTATATTTTCAGCAATGTGACGACAGGTAACTGCTACTCCCTGTTCATTGACAAAGAAGAATGTTCCTGTACCGGGAGTAGCAAAGTCGTTGCCATAATACCTGAAAATTGTATGTATTGGTCGTGTAAATTTTTGTATTTCTTCTATTGCTTTTATGAACATCTAAAGGTTTTATCTTATTATCAAATTTCTGATCTTGATTGTGTTGGCGCTCCTTATCAATATTAATGGCTCTGTTAAATGTACTAACTTTCTCAAATGGTTTTTTACGTTTATAAAGAGAAAGTTTATTGCCGCCATTGAAACAGAATCTTTGAAACAGAATTGTTAAGTATAAGCCTTGGGTTCATTTGCTATAGTTTTTAAGTCTGTCTATCAATGTGATTAATTTGCAATTAAATAAATTACATTCTTACATGAAAGCAAGAATCATCAGAATAGCCTTAACAGTTTTAGCTGCAATTACTTTAGAATATCTGCAGGCACAACAAACTTCTACCGATACCACATGGAAGCTAAAATATTTGCAGGAGCAGAAAGGGAAAACAGCAACGCCACCTCCTGCATGGCCTAAAACATTAACGGTAGCACAAGATGGCAGCGGGGATTACAAAACTATACAGGGAGCTATAAATGCAGTGCGGGATCTATCGCAGGAAAAAGTAACCATTTACATTAAAAAAGGAGTATACCACGAAAAAGTAGTGGTACCGTCCTGGAAGACAAAAGTTGCACTTGTTGGCGAAAGCAACACCAATACCATTATTACCAATAACGATTATTCGGGTAAAGATTACCCGGGCCGCAAAGACGCTTTTGGCAGAGACAAATACAGCACATATACATCTTATACTGTGCTGGTTCAGGGGGATGATTTTAGTGCCGAAAACCTTACTATCGAGAATGCATCGGGAAGGGTAGGGCAGGCAGTTGCATTACACGCAGAAGGAGATAGAATAATACTTAAAGACTGTCGTTTATTAGGTAACCAGGACACATTATACACAGCTACAGAAACAAGCAGGCAATATTACAAAGACTGTTATATTGAAGGTACTACCGATTTTATTTTTGGAGAAGCTACTTGTGTATTTCAAAATTGTACTATTAAAAATCTCACCAACTCGTACATAACAGCAGCTTCCACCACACCAACGCAAAAGTTTGGTTATGTTTTTTTCGATTGCAGGCTTACCGCTGATACCGGGGCTACAAAATGTTTTTTAGGAAGACCCTGGAGACCAAATGCTAAAGTTGTTTTTATAAATACAGATATGGGTGCTCATATCGCAGCAGCGGGTTGGAATAACTGGAACAACCCTGAAAATGAAAAGACTGTTTTGTATGCGGAGTATAAAAGTAAAGGACAAGGTGCAAATGCAAATGGAAGAGTTAAGTGGGCAAAACAGCTTACAGCAGATGAAGCAAAGAAGTATACATTAGAAAATATTTTTGCAGGTAAAGTTGCATGGGTGCCTCAGCTATAGTTGCAATTGTTTTAGCAGGCTAAACCGCATCTTTAGGTTTAAAGTATTACATCATAATAAAGCTGCAATAATTAATAAATAAAGAGTTGAAGTAATTCATTCAAAAGAGTTTGGGTTTAAGACAATACGAAGTTTTATACAAGCCAGAGACTGAAGGTCATGTTATTTACTTAAGCATTTTTTCACGCAAAGAGGCTAAGAAAAACATATAAAAAGACGCTAAGAAAAGAACTTTACGCGTTTGCTCCTTTGAATCTTTGGATGAAAAATAATGCATTCATCTCTTAACTAAAGGGCACCGGACCGGAAGGTCGTGGAAATTTTTAGCCACACAAATCTCATCAGAACCTTCTATTGCTTCTTCTTTAAACTTTCCAAATACGCTAAAAGATTCGCCATATCCTGTGTTGACATGTTTTCGTGTAACCCTTCAGGCATCATCGAAACTTTTAGTTGTTTGATAGACTTAACATCACTTGTTTTTATAGGTTGCCTTGCGCCTCCCGGTAATTTTAAATCAATGTCTGTTTCAGTTTTACTGGCAATAATGCCGGTAAGGGTTGAACCGTCTTTAAGTTTTAACTCCCATCCTTCCGAATTAAAACTGATGCCGGCAGAAGGATATACTATTTGTTTCAATAATCCATCCTTAGGATATTTTGAGCCTATCTCTGTCAGGTTCGGACCAAAGTCGAAGCCTTCTTTATTTACCTGGTGGCACACTGCACAGTTATTCATAAATACAGCTTTTCCATTTGCAGCATTGGCTTTTAAAGCCAGCAATTCCGGCATAGTAGGAACTTTCTTTGCTGCACGTATTGATGCATTTGGCAAATAACTTAACGCTTCATTTCGCACCGATTTCTGCCATGCTCCCTGTACGCTTGCCACTACATCAGGTATAAGTTGTTCAGGTACTTTTTTATTCTTTAGTAATTCAAGCACACGTTTTTCTCCATCACCGCTTTTACCTATTTTAGATGCAGCCTGCCTCCGCAATTCGGTCGGATACTTTTTCGATAACGTTATTGCCTGAAGGATATCAACGGATTCTTTGCTCCCTGCCCTGCTAAGGGAAGTAATCAGCGCATTTGATCTTGCTGAATCTTTTCCATTAATAACTTTCCAAATGAGACGAGTTCCGCCGAATTTTACTAACAATCCCGCCGCATTTCTACCTATTGATTGATTACCCTTGTTAATGGCAAGTTCGAGCAGGTTCTTGTTTTCCGACTTTAATTCATAACGCCTTACAAGATCGATATATTCCGATGTTCCTGCTGCAGACTTCAATAGATCATTTAATGCGTTTTGCGCAACCATCGATCCCTTTACTGTTTTAACATCCAGGTGATGCAATACAAGTTTATTAAGCGATGTGTCTCGTGACTCGTTATTCTCAATCATCTGCAACAACAATCTTGAGCTGGCCGGGCCTTCGTTATAATCGAAAGCCCTGAAATATCTTAACCTGTTTTTTAATGCTACCTGCTTATCGTTAGCAAGCTGGGCAATATAATTTGTTGCTGCACTGGTACGTGAACGCCATACTATATCGCGTGAAGCTTCATTTTGCAAAGGGTCTTTCACTTTAGATAAATAAGCAGGAAAAAATGTATTCCATTGTTCATCTGCACCAATACCTAAAGCTTCAAGATACCACCTGTCTTTTCCATCATGTTTGTAAGCTAAGGTTGCCCAAAGCTCTGCTGCTTCAGGTGCCTTGTTATGATGAAGAGCTATTGCACATTCGCGCCGTACCTGTGCATCAGTATCATTTATCAATTGGCGAACAACTCCAATAACATCTGCATTCATTTCTCTTGCTGCTCTTATTGCCATAATGCGAAAATCCGGATCGTTTTGCTGCATTGCCTGCGTGATATATTGTTGTGCATTTGCCCCCGGCATTTTTATAAGCATCCAAAATGCTCTTGCACGCATTCTCGGATTAGCAGATGTCTTCCATAAATTTTCAAGTTCAGGTACTGCACTTTGTCCCATTGATTGTAATGCAGTCCAGGCTTTGAAACGTACAGCAAGATTAGGATTTTGCAAAGCGGCAATAGCTCCGGCAGGTGTAGTATAATTTTGCGCGGGTATCGTATATTTTGTACCTGGTGGCGCAATGCGATAAATTCTACCACGTGTTTGATCACCGGCCTGGTGGCCTCCCACACCTACATCGTACCAGTCTGCAATAATTAATGAACCATCAGGAGCAACGCAAATATCAGCCGGACGAAACCATTTATCATTATCGCCTTTTAAAATATTTACAATCTCCGCACTATAACCTGCACCATTCTTTTTTACAGGGTAAGACCGAACAACATTAGGACCCGGATCGCAATGGATCATTTGATTATGGAACTGTTGCGGTAATAATGTTCCTTCATAAATTACCATACCTGTAGGAGAACCGGCAAAGGTTTGCAGAAGGTTTGGCACAACACCAGGATCATTAAGATGCCAATGCTTAAGTGGTATTGAATCTTCTACATTAGTTCTGTTTTCCTGCCAGCTTGCATCAGTTATTTCATCTTTATAACCGTACTTGCCAAATTCCATTACATAATTAATTCGTGTGCCCCTGTTGCCGTCATCATCATTATCACTTTGCCATAAAGTGCCGTAGCTATCAACTGCTACTTCATATGGATTGCGAAAGTTTTGTGCAAGCACTTCAACATTCGAACCATCCGGATCACATCGCAGGGTCATGCCTTGCCTGTACTTTGTGCGGTTTATCTCATCACCTTCCTGGTCAAGCACTGTTTTCCCATTTTTATCTTTGAGTGTTTTTCCTTCGTTACCTAAATTGAAATATAATTTTCCGTCAGGCCCGAATGTAAAGGTGTGAGCGCCGTGGTCGTGCTGTTCTCCACTTATGCCTTGAAACATTATTTCTTTCCGGTCTGCTTTATCATCTCCATTGTCATCATAAAAGGCCCATACATAAGGGCTCTGCGAAACCAGCACCCTGTTGCCAAGTACGCAAATACCTAACGGAGCATTCAATTCAGGTCCCTGGTAAAAAACTTTAGCCGAATCCGTAACGCCATCACCATTTTTATCTTCAAGTATCATTATACGATCGCCTTGAGGATTAGTAGGGTTTCCATTAATAGCAGGGCGATAATTATAGGCCTCTGTTACCCATACCCGTCCGCGGTCGTCAACATCAATATTGGTTGGATTGCGGAGCATGGGTTCAGTAGCCATACTTTTAACTTCGAGGCCTCTAAAAGTTGTAAGGCCTTTCAAAGCATTTTCAGGAAGATGTTTTTGTTCTTCAGTAAGAGTATCTGTTTTAATCTCAGCCTTTGAAGAACTATCTGAATTTTTACAGGAGATTAGAAAGATGATGTTCGAAAGTAAAAAAGATGTCATTAAAAGGATAGGGCAGGAGCGAAGAGCGTTAGATTTTTTTTTCATTTTTTGAGGGCTTATAATGGTAGGATAAACAATTATAATTAAAGATGGCCAGATGAACAAATGCATTATCCGGAAACATTGATAAAACATAAAGCAAAGAGGTAATAACTATTTTTCTTCAGTCTCCTCAAACCTAATTCCATGCTCTTTTAGTTCGTTCAAAACCGGGGTATAAATAGACGCAATAACCGGAATATGCAAACCTGTTTCAGTTAGCTTTCCTTCAAGTATTAGTTTGGCTGCTATGCCTAAAGGCAAGCCAACCGTTTTAGCCATAGCTGTGTGCATACTATCTTCTCCTTTTACTATCAGGTTGCTTTTTATTTTATGCAGATCTTTGTTCATTACATATTCAATCTCATGCACCATCACTACCATATCTTTATCTGTTGGCTGCAAGGCAAATTTTTTTTCCAGAATAAATTGCAATATTTCTGCTGCAGTACAATTACCCCGGTTTATTAATTCATCGCTATCCATTCCGAGAAAGAAAAGCTGCTTAAGTGTAAGCGTTGCTTCATGCATTTTTATGGCAAGCGTTTCTGCTGCTTTGCCTTTTATATCATCTGTATCAAGAGTGTTCAGGTCTCCTTTTTCATCAACCAGCATTATAGTGCCACCGGGGCTTTCTCCTTCGGCACTTATTTCACCTTCCGCTTCTATTAACTGAACTAAATTATTCATCAGTTCTTTTGCAAAACTTAATCGTGTGGTAAGCGTTTGGTTTAGCCACTCTGTAAAATTATTTTTCTCTAAATGCGTCATGAAAAATTCAGCAAGGGTCATACGGTTAGTGTCATACTTATAAGTTTCATTGGTAAGCTTAAGGTCAACAATATTTTTCCAGCCAAAGCAAAAATCGGGATGGCGTAAAGTGGTTCTTATAAAAGTATCAGCTTCATGTAGTCCGTATAACGGAATATAACCAAGAGAATCTCTGTTAGGGTAATAAGCGAGTGACATTTCAGGGTTTATGTTTATCATTTTTCCTGCGGTAAAAAGCTCTTCATATTGTATAGTCTTTTCTTTGCCGTTCTCTCTGTAAACCGCACCACCTTTTCCGGCAAGAATAATGTTTTTAGGGTTCCAGCTTATTTTATAATGCCAGGGATTATCATCACTCTCAGGAGCAACCAAACCGCCACAATGAGATTTAAAAGACTTGATAGCGCCGCCCATCTTTTTTATACGATGAATTAATTTCATAGCGCTCATATGGTCTATCCCCGGATCGAGTCCCATTTCGCATAAGAACAATAGTTGTTTTGCAGCTATCTCATTTTGCAGCGCTTTAATCTTTTCGTCCACATACGAAGCGGTAAGCAGGTGCTTACCAAATTGCAAACAATCCAATGCCACCAAATAATGCAACGAAGGTGGCAATAAAGAGATCACCACATCAGCAGGCTTAATTAAAGATTGCCTTTCAATTTCATTTTCCACATTTGCCTGGCGGGCTTTTACAAAAGCATGCTCACCTACTTTTGACTGTACCGTTTCCAGGTTTCCATCAGCAACTGTTACCTGGTAAGCGTTTGCAGTTGCAAGGTCTTTAAGGTAACCGATAAGTACAGCGGCAGATTTGCCTGCGCCAAAAAGTAGGATGTGCTTCATGAGAAGGTAGGAGTTAGAATATAGGAGATAGGAGTTGTGAGTTAGCTAAAAACTTTCTGCTTCAACAAACGCTATATCCTCTTTTGTAAGGGTTTCATCTTTTTCTAACAATAGAAAAGAACTGTTGAGCACTTTATGGTTGTTTAAAATTTTACCATTCTTTAAAATCACTTTCACTAATTGATAACCCATTCCTGTTTCAGGAAGGTTAGCTAAAAAGGTTGTCCATTTATTTGGAAGTTTTATTGTAGTCACTTTACCATTGGGTTTGTGTTATGAAGGTACGAATTGAAGTGCCTTTTTCAAAATACACTTCTCTGCCTTCACCTTTTTTACCAAAAGCTTCCTGTACAGTTCCTCTTTGTAAAATATCTAAAGAATTAGGTTGAATATAGAATGCCCATCGTATTGGAAGCTCGTTTGGAAGTGCATAACGCTTTATAGGGTCATCTTTGTCTTTGTTGCACTTTAATGCATCGGAAGCGGTGGTTGTAAAAGAACCTGGTAATAAGCATTCATTCTTTTTATCAATTCTTAAGTCATTTTCAAAAGCTGAAAGGCGTACAAACAATTCATCTCCATTTGAATTCTCTTTTTTACCTTCTTTAGCACCTGAACTTTTTTCGGAAATTAAAGAAGGCATATGATGTTGCAGTTGAATATTTCTTAATCAATAATGCTTATTCCATCTAATACAAAATGGTTTCCGCCTTGAACGAATATTTTAATTTCTTCATCAATTCCATATTTTCTATTAAAAGCAAATTGACTATTTAGAACAATATATTCCTCTGTCGTATAGTATGATGATGTTGCTGTAATAAATTGATAACCCATACCTGTTTCAAACATTGCCTTTAACTCTTTTATATTTGAGCCAGTTAACTTATTCATCCTTTATTATGTTGTTTTAATCAAACAAGGTCTGAGCTGGGGTGCACTTATTAATTTCCTCAATAGTAAGGCATACTTGAGCTTGTTGCATAAAAATCTTTGTTCAAATTAATAAAAAACCATCTTGTAGTATAACTTTAACGCTCTGATATTTACCCAAAAAACTCACTTTGCTTATGAATATTAATAGAAAAGTTCAAACCCTCGACGAATTTACCATTCAGCAGATGAGGGATTTTCCGGCAGCTACCGGCCAATTGGCTTCATTATTTCGTGATATTGGTCTTGCCGCAAAAAGGGTGAACGTGGAAGTAAATAAGGCCGGCCTCGTTGACATTTTAGGAGATGCGGGAAGTGTGAATGTGCAGGGTGAAGATGTAAAAAAGCTCGACGTATATGCCAATAACCAGTTTATTGGCGTATTAAGGCATGGCATTAGCTGCGCCGGCGTAGGCAGCGAGGAGAATGACGACATTGTGGTTTTTAATGACGAAATAAGCAGCAAAAGCAAATACGTACTGCTGATGGATCCTTTGGATGGCAGCGGTAACATTGATGTGAATGTTTCTATCGGTACCATATTCAGCATTTATAAACGTGTGAGTGAATTAGGAAAGCCTTGTACAATAGATGATTTTTTGCAGCCCGGTAACAAACAGGTAGCTGCAGGCTATATCATTTACGGATCAAGCACTATGCTTGTATATGCTACCGGCCGGGGTGTTAACGGGTTTACTTTAGATCAGGCCATTGGAGAATATACTTTAAGCCATCCTGATATTAAATGCCCCGATAGTGGTAAGATCTATTCTGTTAATCACGGAAACTTTTTCCAGTATACGGAAGGTGTTAGAAAGTACATTAATGTTTGTCAGCAAAAACAAAAATCAGATGGAGGACCGTACACCCAACGATATATTGGAAGCATGGTTGCCGACGTGCATCGCAATTTAATTAAGGGCGGCATTTTTATGTACCCCGGCACAACAGATAAACCAAAAGGGAAGTTAAGGTTACTGTACGAATGTAACCCTTTGGCATTTATTGTTGAAGTTGCAGGTGGCAAAGCAACCAACGGGCAACAAAGAATTTTAGATGTTAAACCGAACGAACTTCATCAGCGCTCCCCATTATTTATTGGAAGCTGTAAGATGATGGAGGAGCTGGAAAGTTATTTATAGCAGGTGTAAGGTAGAAGGCAAAAGGGCTAAGGCATAAGGTTTAAGGTTAAAGCCTTCCACCTGGAAAAAAGAACCTATAAGCAGGAGCCTAAACCTTCCCTACACCCTACGCCTTTAACCCTAAACCTGAACATGAGTATAATTAAAGTACAAAACCTTGTAAAAAAATATGGTGATTTTGAAGCGGTGAAGGGTATTAGCTTTGAAGTGCACGAAGGAGAAATTTTCGGATTGCTTGGCCCCAACGGAGCAGGAAAAAGCACAACGCTGGAAATAATTGAAACCTTACGCCAAAAAACAAGCGGCAAAGTTTTAGTTGATGGAATTGATCTTGATGATCAGCCAAACGAAATAAAAAAGATCATAGGCGTTCAACTGCAAACATCAGGTTATTACCCCGGCCTTACCCTTGCTGAACTGATCGTATTATTTGGTGGCTTATATAACCGCGATGTTAATGTGATGCAATTGCTCGAACTGGTTAATCTGAAAGATAAAGCCAAAGCGAAGTTCAAAGAGTTGAGCGGCGGGCAAAAGCAACGTTTTTCAGTGGCGACTACTTTGATCAATCAACCTAAAATCATTTTTCTAGACGAACCAACTACTGGGTTGGATCCGCAGGCCAGGCATAACATGTGGGCTTTGGTTAGAGACATTCGCCAAAAAGGAACAACGGTAATTATCACAACACATTATATGGACGAAGCGGAGGTGTTATGCGACCGGGTGGCTGTAATTGACAGTGGCAAAATTATTGCCATCGATTCTCCCGATAAACTTATTGACGACCTCGTAGCTTCAGGCTTCGAACGAAAAAAAGAAGTAAAAGCTGCTACGCTCGAAGATGTATTTATTCACCTTACCGGCAAATCTTTACGCAAAGAATAACTATTTTAAACCAATCAATCATTTATACCATTTTATGAAAAAAGTGTTTTTATTTCCTTCTGTGTTATTGTTTTCGATAACCATTTTACATGGACAATCAAAAACTGCTAAACCGGCAGCAAAGCCAAAAACTGTAACTGCTCCTGTTGGCAGTTTAAGAACAACAAACGATAGTTTAAGTTATGCCTTCGGCGTTTCTTTAGGATCTTATTTAAAAAGCCAGGGTGTTGGCGCACCCAATTTCGCATTGCTTAATAAAGCCATTGACCAAACGCTTAAAGGCCAAAAACCTTTATTAAGTCCTGAAGCCTCTAACCAATTAATGGGGAGACTGGCTGAAGCAAAAGCCCAAAAAACATCGGGCGTGGAAAAACAAAAAGGGAAACAATTTCTTGAGGGAAATAAAAAGCGTACAGGTATTACCGAAACACCAAGTGGGTTACAATACGAAGTACTTACCAAAGGAACAGGCTCCGTTCCAAAATCAACAGATACGGTGATGGCTCATTACCGCGGTACATTACTTGACGGCAAAGAGTTCGATAATTCTTATACGCGTGGAGAGCCGTTAACCATTCCGGTGATGGGCGTAATCCCGGGCTGGACAGAAGCTTTGCAATTAATGCCTGTTGGCAGCAAATGGAAATTATATATCCCTTCATCACTCGCTTACGGCGATTATGGTGCGGGGCAGGATATTCCTGGCGGCTCCGCTTTAATTTTTGAGGTTGAATTATTGGGCATTAAAAACCAAAAAGCAACACAATAATATGTCAGCAACTGCAAACGATCTTCGTTATCCGATTGGTAAATATCAAATTCAGCCATACTCTGAAGACCTGAAAAAAGAATGGCTAAATGATATAAAGTTTCTGCCGAATGATTTGGAGATGGCTCTTCAAAACCTTGATGAACATGAACTCGATACCCCTTACCGCGAGGGCGGGTGGACTATCAAGCAGGTGGTACATCATATTGCAGACAGCCATATGAATGCTTACACCAGGTTTAAGCTGGCGCTTACTGAAGATAATCCCACCATCAAAACTTACGAGGAAAAGGATTGGGCAAACCTGTACGATGTTTTCACGGTTCCCACAAACGTATCAGTTACTTTATTGCATGCTTTGCATCGTCGCTGGCATGCAACACTTATAGAGCTAAACGAAGGTCAATGGGAAAGAACTATTTTTCATCCTGAACAGAAGAAACGGATTTCATTATGGGAACTGTTGGGCATGTATGCATGGCATGGCAAGCATCATGTAGCGCACATCACTTCACTTAAAGAACAAAAAGGCTGGTAGCATGAATAACGACAGTAAGTGGAAAACTATTTCGTCGGAATATTTATTTAACGACACCTGGTTAACCGCAAGAAAGGATAAATGTGAAAGACCCAATGGTAAGATAGTAAATCCCTATTATGTATTTGAATTTCCTACCTGGGTTACCGGTGTAGCAATAACAAACGATGATAAAATAATTCTTGTAAAGCAATACAGACATGCGCTCGGCGAAGTGTGTTTAGAAACTCCGGGTGGGTGTGTAGATGCAACAGATGCTAATTTAGACGAAGCCATACAAAGAGAATTACTTGAGGAAACAGGTTATGCTTTTGATACGGTTACTTACCTGGGACGAACATCACCCAACCCGTCTACCAATAATAATTTAATGCACATGTATTTGCTGCAGGGCGGCAAAAAAGTTCAGGAGCAGGATTTAGACCCCAACGAAGACATTGAAGTATTGCTTATAAGTTTTGAAGAATTAAAACGCATGCTGGAGAGAAAGGAGATTGTACAGGCGATGCATGTAACAGCAATTTTTTATGCTTTGATGAAACTGGGAAAAATGAGGATGGAGATGTAATTTCATAAGTAAAGGGATAAATTTTGGTTCATTAATTAAATAACTAACTAAGACAACTGCACCAATATTTTTCTGGTATCAGCATACTTGCTTCATTCCCGGCGTTAACTATGAAACCTGTTATAACCATCGAATATTGTCCTAAGTGTGGCTGGATGCTAAGAGCAGCATACATGGCACAGGAACTCCTAACTACATTTTCAGATGAATTAAAAGGTGTAATGCTACAGCCGGCTGAAGTACCGGGACGTTATACTATATCTTTAAATGACGAGATCATATTTGATAGAAAATGTGAAGGTCATTTTCCTGAAATAAAAGAACTCAAACAACTTGTAAGAGATCATATTGCTCCCAAAAAATCATTAGGGCATTCAGATAAAAATAACAGGAACACTAACACAACCTTTTAGTATCAAAACAATGATCTCCGTTAAAGAGGCTAAAGAACTTGTAGAAAAAAACACAGGCACTCTTCCACCTGTTGAACTTCCCCTAATGGAAGCAGCAGGTCTTGTACTTGCTTACGATGCTTATTCGAACTTTGATATTCCTGCATTTGTACAATCGGGTATGGATGGTTTTGCTTTTCGCTATGATGATTGGGTTAATAATAAAAAACTATTGATAGAAGATCAGATACCGGCAGGCAGAACAGACAAAGTGCAATTAGGCCTAAACAAAGCTTCCCGGATTTTTACAGGTGCGCCTCTGCCTTTTGGTGCAGACACTGTCATTATGCAGGAGAAAACATTAGTTAAAGGCAATACTTTAGAAATAATTGATAACGAATTACAGAAAGGATCGAATGTACGCCCGATTGGCTCTGAAATTTCAAAAGGCACTTTAGCCTTGGCAAAAGGCACCAAATTAACCCCCGGAGCTATTGGCTTTCTTGCCACAATGGGTAAAGCTACAGTTACCGTGCATCCGACTCCTAAAGTAAGTATTATTGTTACGGGTAAAGAAATTCAACAACCCGGAGCAACTCTGCAACATGGACAAGTATATGAATGCAATTCATTTACTTTACGCACCGCATTAAAACAACTCGGGGTTAAAGATGTTGGAGTTGAACATGCAGATGATGAACTGACTCTGATACAACAAATGATAGCAAAGCATTTAGAGGTTTCAGACGTATTATTAATTACAGGTGGTGTAAGTGTGGGAGATTATGATTTTGTAACAGCAGCTTTAAAACAATGCGGAGTAGAGCAGGTATTTCATAAGATAAAACAAAGGCCGGGAAAACCTTTATTTTTTGGCAGGAAAGGAAATAAACTTGTCTTTGGTTTGCCTGGCAATCCGTCTTCAGTGCTTACCTGTTATTACGAATATGTAGCACCAGCCTTGGAAAGAATGATGCAAATCTCACATAGCAGTATAATTAAAAAAAACTTATCGCTTGCATCCGATTATTATAAAAAGGCAGGCTTAACTCACTTTTTAAAAGGCTGTTGCACTAAAGAAAATGTAACTATTTTAGGCGGACAGGAATCGTATAAATTAGGATCATTTGCAGCAGCTAATTGTTTTGTTTGCCTGCCGGAAGAAAGAGATGAATTTAAAAAAGATGAATTGGTGGAAGTGCACATTCTTCCCTCATAAATTTCACATGGAGACATTTATTATTTTTTACGTCTTATTGTTTATTGTAGCATTTCTATATGCTTCAGTAGGGCATGGTGGCGCCAGCGGTTACCTTGCCTTAATGGCCTTATATGGTATTGCGCCTGCTGTTATGAAACCAACGGCACTCCTGCTCAACATCTTTGTATCACTTATCTCATTTATACAATTTTATAAAGCAAGGCACTTCAACTGGAAGATATTTTTACCTCTTGCATTGGCTTCGTTACCCCTTGCGTTTATGGGTGGGCTAATGGTTATTAATGGAGATGTTTATAAAAAAATATTGGGCTTTTTACTACTGCTGCCTATTATCCGATTTGCTTTCTTCTCAAATACGGATGTAACAGAAATGAAAAAGCCATCAGTAGTTTTAAGCGTGGTTATAGGAGGAACTATTGGATTGCTTTCTGGTATGATTGGTATTGGTGGTGGTATTATCTTATCACCTATATTGCTGCTTCTAAAATGGACAAACCAAAAGCAAACAGCAGCTATCAGCGCATTATTCATTTTTGTAAACTCCCTTGCGGGATTAGGCGGACAATTAGTAAAAGGTATTGAATTTAACAGCAGTATGATTGGTTATGTTGCTGTTGCATTAGTAGGTGGTTTATTAGGATCGTGGTTAGGTGCAAGTAAATTTAATCAGCCTGTTTTGCGAAAAATACTTGCAACAGTTTTGTTGATTGCAGCTATTAAACTTATTACTATTTAGGAATCAAAGGTGGGATAATGAGACGCTTAACAAGAAAGCAAATAGGAAACTAAAAATTTTCTTCGGCCCATTTATAAAGCTCTTCAACAGAGCATCCGATAGTTCTACAGCCGGTTCTTAAATGAAAAGCAGGAATCTCTTTTTCATCTCCCTAAACCGGAATAGTCCTGAACCCTTTTTTTGTCCATTGATCATGACTACTATGTGTTCGCTAATATTTAAAGCCTTTATACGTTAAGAAACTTTCCCAACACTTTGTAGACAGTGGTCTAAAGTTTCCCATTATGCCGCTTGTAAAGTTAATCTCTCAACTTTATCTGCCACTGCGTTAAAATTTTGCAATTGCGTGGACACCTCTACATAAGCTTTTGAAAATTCTTTATTTCTTAAAATGCTATTCTTCCATCCCAACTTTAAAAGTTCGGCCTCTCGTTTCTTAGTAGGCAAACTCATTAAGTAGGTAAAAAAATCCTGCACAGAGAAGTTCATCATTTCTAAAGCCTTCTGTTCGGTTGCCCCATAACTTGTTAACTCTAATGAAGGAATGTAGAAAACCATTTGCCGGGTATCTTTATCTCTAAATTTGAGTAAACTCAATTCCCCACTTACCCTATTCGCATTTGAATTAATATGTAGAGTTTCTTTTTGCAGCTTTTTATCTAAAACATCGAAAAGGTCTAATGTACCCATAGTGGAATGTAGTTTTTAAGAATAATTATTTTACTCATATTTACTCTGTTTGCTGCAGAGGATACAAGAATTATAAAATTATCAAAAGCCCTAATAAGTTTACATTATTAGGGCTTATATTTAAATTACCACGTTTTAAGTTTTAGAAACCTGTTTTCAAAAGATGATTAACCAAAGGATTATATATTTACGCTTTAAAGCTATATCCGTCCCTGTATTGTCGTTTTACAAATTGGTTGGCTTCATCGAAATTTGTCACCTTCATATTTTCAGCATCCCATAATATTTTCTTTCTTCCGGGAAATGATTTTCCTGCTGCATCTTTTAAATACCAGCTACGTAGGGCAAGGTTTGCAAATAACACCGTTTCTGTAAGTGGACCGGCGTAATCAAAATTAGAACTTGTTTTGCCTTTTCCATACCCTGCAATCGCAGCATTCACCCATTGTGCATAATGGCCTTCCTGTCCTCCCGGCACCCGCTCAAATTTTTGAGGAACGTTCACATCTTTCGTTTTTGATGTAGGCAAAAGCGTTGGGTTTGCACCATAACATCCGCACATTATTTTTCCCTTTGTTCCTTCTATAATAGCTCCGCCATCTGCATTACCCATAGGTTCTTCCGCACCAAGTTCCTCAGGACGCTCCGGTCTTATGTTGCCATCCACCCATGTAAGTTTTACATCGGGCTTGCCGTTCTTTCCCGGGAACTTCATTTTAATAGAGGAAGCCGGCGGACAACTTTCAGGATGAAATGCAGGAGTCCACATCTTCTCATAAATATCTGCTACACTGCATTCAACTTCTGAAGGATAGCCAAGACCAACTACTTTAAAAGCAGGATCAATTATATGGCAACCCATATCGCCTAAGGCACCAGTTCCAAAATCCCAGTAACCGCGCCAGCTGAAAGGAACAAAGGCTGTATGGTATTCATGAAACTGGGTTGGCCCTAACCATAGGTTCCAATCAAGTTCAGGCGGCACTTCATCTTTAGTCGTCGGATAGCCATTACCTTGAGGCCAGACAGGACGGTTAGTCCAGCAACGAACGGTATGTGCATCGCCTATCAATCCTGCACTATACCAATCCTGCATTGTACGAACACCGTCCCCTGAAGATCCCTGGTTACCCATTTGTGTTACCACTTTATAACGCCGGGCTGCCTCAGTTAAGATGCGGGCTTCATAAATATCGTGTGTTAAAGGCTTTTGAACATATACATGCTTGCCCATCTGCATCGCCATTAACGCAGGTACAGCATGCGCATGATCGGGAACAGAAACAGAAACAGCGTCTATGTTTTTCTTTTCCTTGTCCAGCATTTCTCTAAAGTCTTTGTAATAGGTAGCTTTCGGAAAAGCTTCCCTCGTCTTTTTAGACTGCCGATCATCAACATCGCACAATGCAACAATATTTGCATTGCCCGATTTAAAGAAATTAGCAATATCACTTTGTCCTTTGCCACCTGCTCCTATAGATCCAATATTTAATTTATCGCTGGGGGCAACAAATCCCCTTCCTAAAACATGCCGGGGAACAATAAAAAAACCTGAAGCTGCCAAGGTTGTATTTCGGAGAAAATTTCTCCTGGAAGAATTTTTGGATGGAATGTTATTCATAGAGCAAATTTTTGGGGTTAGAATGTGATCTGAATTTTAATGTAAAAAAAGTGATTTTTATTGATGTTTTTTAATTTCTATTAAGAATAGTTGCTTTTAGAGCATCAGCAATAGAAGTATCTTCACGTAATTAAATGTGAGTACAAATTTAAGAATTTATGAGAATAAGTGTATTGACCTTTGGAGAAGTTGCTGATATTGTAAATACATCTTCATTTAATATGGATCATGTTGCTGATATTGATACATTGAAGCAGTTGCTGGAAGACAAATTTCCCCAGCTAAAAGAAATAAAATACGCGGTAGCAGTTAATAAAAAGATAGTAAATCAAAATGTGACTTTAGAGGATGCATCTATTGTAGCTTTATTACCACCTTTTTCCGGAGGATAACATGCAGGCACACGATTACGAGAGATATAACAGGCAAATGATTTTGCCACAGTTTGGTGAAGAAGGCCAGCACAAATTGTTTAATGCAAAGATACTTGTTGTTGGTGCAGGAGGATTAGGTTGTCCCGTTCTGCAGTATCTAACTGCCGCAGGTGTTGGCGAAATTGGAATTATAGATGATGATATAATTTCTTTATCAAATCTTCATCGCCAGATCTTATATGCCACAGATGATCTTAATAAATACAAAACAGAAGTTGCTGCTGATAAACTAAAACGTTTAAATCCGTCCGTTACTTTTCATGTTTTTACTGAAAGCCTTACCAATAGTAATGCAATAGAAATTATTTCCCGTTTTGATATTGTTGCAGATGGTACTGATAATTTTGCTGCCCGTTATGTCATTAATGATGCATGTGTTTTATTGCAAAAACCTTTTGTAAGCGCTGCGATCTCACGATTTGAAGGACAGGTAGCTGTATTTAATGTTTATACTGCTTCAGGTTTTTCTGTTAACTATAGAGATTTGTTTCCTACTCCTCCTACACACACACTTAATTGTGAAGAAGCCGGTGTATTGGGTACATTGCCTGGTATTGCAGGTAGCCTTCAAGCTAATGAAGTGATTAAAATGATAACTGGCATAGGAGAGCCTTTGATCAATCGCCTGCTTACTTTTAATGCACTTAATAATAGTTTTTATCAACTCGATATTGTACCTGATGAAGAAGGCCGCAAACTAATACCTGCAAACATTGAAGCATTTCTCGATATGGATTACGAAGTACTTTGTTCTGCATCTTCACATCAGGATGTTGATATAACAGTTGAACAGTTGAAAGAGCTGCAGCAAAAAGAAAAAGTAACAATACTCGATGTTAGAGAAATGAATGAAGTACCAACGATTGTAGAGGATCATATTCGTGTACCTCTCCGATTGTTAAAGAACAAACCTCCGTTAGTAACTACAAATACTATTGTTGCAGTTTGCCATATGGGGATTAGAAGTGCAGAAGCAGTAAAAATCCTTAAGGAAATTTATGGTTCAACCAGGAAGATTTATAACCTTGAGGGTGGTATTTTAAGCTGGCAAAAGTATCTCTATAAAAAACAACAGCATGCCTGAAAAGAAACCAAAAAACATATTTGTTGAAGGTCCGATCAACCCACAATTTATTTCTGACTCAATTGCTAAGCATAGTACAAAAACAAGTATTGGTGCACACAGCATTTTCCTGGGACAGGTACGAAATGATGTTATCAACAAACAGGAAGTTACAGCTATTGATTACACTACTTACGAAGAAATGTGCCTTGAAAAAATGCAATCAATACGGGAAGAAATATTTGCAAAATATCCTTTGGTTTGCATGCATGTACATCATAGTAAAGGCAGAGTAAAAGCCGGGGAAATCAGTTTATTTGTTTTTACTTCTTCAGCACACCGCACAGCAGCAATAGAAAGTTGTGAAGAAGTTGTAGAACGCATAAAAGCAGAGCTACCTGTTTGGGGTAAGGAGGTTTTTGAGGACAGTTCTTATCAATGGAAGAAGAATAACGCTTCTAAGGAAAGCTGAAAGATACTCTGTCATCCTTAATTCATTTCATATCTCCGGTTGTCTCCGCTGGTACAACGACCCTTACCTTTGCCTCATGGTCAACATTACAAATAAGGTTAACAGTTTACGACAGGCTGTTGCAAATGCGGTAGTGAAAGTTTCATCGGTTGAAACGATAGAAGCAATTAAAAACAGAACCGTTCCAAAAGGCGATGTGTTTGAATTTTCAAGAGCTGCAGGTTTGCTGGCTATAAAAAAAACAAGTGATGTTATTCCGGATTGTCATCCACTTCCGGTTGAATTTGCAGCCATACAGCATAACATCCGGGGACTTGAAATAACTATTAGCGTAGAAGTACATACTATTTATAAGACGGGCGTAGAAGTTGAAGCAATGCACGGCGCTGCAATCACTGCACTTACTATGTACGATATGCTTAAACCTATTGATAAAAACATAGAAATTACGTCTGTAAAGCTTATTAACAAGAAAGGAGGTAAGACTGATTTTAAAGATAATTTACATCAGAACCTCAAATGTGCAGTCATTGTTTGTTCAGATAGTGTTGCATCGGGAACAAAGGGGGATCTTGCAGGTAAAGCAGTTATAGAAAAGCTTCAAAAATATGGATTGGCCATTTCTGCTTACCAAATAATTCCTGATGAATTTGATATGATACAATCAAAAGCAAAACAACTAAGCGAAGAAGGATACGATCTTACGCTATTTACAGGAGGCACCGGTTTATCGCACCGCGATGTAACCCCTGAAGCTATTTCACCTTTGTTTGATCGTGATATTCCCGGTATTATGGAAGCAGCAAGAAATTATGGTCAGCAACGTACCCCTTATGCCATGCTTTCAAGAGGTGTTGCCGGGTTTATTAAAAATACTTTAGTTCTAACATTGCCAGGCTCAACAAAAGGCGCTTCTGAAACAATGGACGCATTATTCCCTCACATCATTCATATCTTCAATGTAGTTGAAGGTATGCGTCATGACTAATAAAAGTAAGCCCTCGGTATTAATTTCGTTAGGCCATGCATCAGGATGATACCGGACAAGCGCTAATTTAAAAGAACAAAAAACACCGGGGGAAAGAATTTTTCTCAGAAAGAGATCGCATCTTTAGTAAAGAAGCTAAGTCATGAAGCCTTGACGATGAACAAAGGTGAACACCGGCAGGTGTAGTATTATTGAGCGATCTTCTAAGTGCCTTTTTTTACATTAATAGCGCTTGGCCCTTTATGCCCCATTTCCACTTCAAAAATTACTTTGTCATTTTCTTTAATCGGCTCCTGAAGTTGATTTACATGGATAAAAACGCTCTCCTGCGTTTCGAGGTCTTTAATAAATCCAAAACCTTTGTCACCATTAAAAAAGGTTACAACTCCTTTTCTTATAAGATCAGCCGGATCGCCAGCTTCTGTTTTTGGAACACTTATTTGTACATCTTCCTGCTTAAAAGTTTTCTTCTTTTTGGGATCGGGTGGTGTAGCAGAGATGTTTCCGTTTTCATCAATATAAGCCATCATTTCTTCAAGGCTTTTTCCTTTCCTGGCATTAGCCTTGCGTTCATCCATTTTCTCCTCTTTGTCCTGCCGCTGTTTTAATTTTTTCTTTTCTTTTTCCTTTTTTGCGAAGGTTTCCTGAGATTTCCCCATAGTTGTTCTCTATTTATTTTTTTGGATGGTAAAGGTCGGTAATTTATTGCATAAAGTTATAATGATTGTTGTACATAACAAATGATTAAGGCTATTCGAAAGTTGGTTTAGGCATTATTATAGCCGGTTTTCTGCTGCAATCGTTAAAAACGTACCTCTTAAACTAATATAGAAGAGTTTGCTTCAGTTAGTTGATTATTTCATTTATAATTGGAGGTGCAGAAGTTCCTCAATCAATTTGAATAGACACCAGTTATTTTTAAGATCGTTAGTTCAAAAAACATTTTAAATTAACTATAATCAACTCCTAACAATTCAGTTGTTAATAAATCGGTAGTACAAGGTCTTATTTAATGGATAATTAAAAGGTTTCTGTATAATTAAGAGGTGTTTTAGGATCATTGTCAATTAATTAGCTTTGGGTACAAACAACACTGCATCTGCTACCACAATTCCATCCGCACCCTTCGTTGAAATTTCTATATAACCTTTTTTGCCTTTGCTTAATAACATAGTTCCTAAAGACACCCATTCACCTGATGTTTGTCCTTCTACACGGATATCTTTTTCAGCGACGGTTAGTTCTTTTTTCTTCCGGCCATCAAAAGTTGTAATGATTGTTTTTGACGTAGCATTAGGAAGTTTTGGGAAATACATATACACGATATAGGCGCCGCTTTTTTTCACCTCCGGAATAAACTGAATTGATTTTACTTTACCACTTTTTGCATCATCCATCAATAGGGAAGGACCATAACCGCCCTTCTTTTCTGTTGTCCAATCGCCTTTTATTATCGTATGTTTTTTGTCATCATTATCCACCAGTATTTCTGCGGTACTTCCATCAGCTAACGGGTTATCAGCAAGTATGATTTGTAACTTTTTTATATCTACTTGCTGTACAGGTTTATTACTATTAATGGCCAGCACTGCAGCCACTGCTGAAGATTGGCCCAGCACCATAAACACCGGCTCCATACGGATAGAGCCATACGCAATATGAGTTGCAGACATACATACCGGCACCAATAAATTTTTGCATTCGTTTGCTTTGGGTATAAGCGAACGATAAGCAATTGGGTACGGGCCAAAGCCACCAACCTGCACATCACCTTCATTTTTAACCATACCGTTTATGACTACCCGTTGTGTATTATGCGAATCCATAGTGTAAGCAGCCATGCCTACACCATCCTGAACTACTTCTTTGCCTTCGCAGTTGGCTTGTGTCATTACATAATCGCCAATCATTCTTCGTGCTTCGCGAACATACATTTGAGGTGACCAGTTTCCATTGTCCGTGTACTCATCTTTGGGGTAGCCCCATTGCAACATTTCTGTTCGCAGGTGTTGCGGCACCCGTTCATCATGACCTATAAAGTATAATAACCCTTTAATGTAGTTCTCATGGTCTTTCATTATTTTTTCGCGTGTAGCATAATCAGCTTCGGGATAATTATAATTCATGCCAATCATATCGGTAGAGAATGGCCCATTGTTGTTGATGTCCGTTTTCTGGTTTGGCATGTAATCCATCTTCAACACATTGTCGTTCAGGTTTTTTGCTTTTCTTTTTTCCAGGTAACGCACCAATAACTCATAAGTTGCAGGATCATAAGTGGAGGGTTTGGTAATCTCTATCCTGTTTTCGGGCTTTTTGGTGAGACAGATTCTGAAATTATAAGCCTGTACTTTTTTATCACCGCTGCCTTGCGGCGCAAGTGGTTCCGGGCTAATTCCCCAAAGCAAACCACTTGTTGAATCACCTTTGATTTTATAAGGGTCAATGCCATCAGTAAACTGGTGTTTTTCCCGCACCTGCACTCCGTTGTAGGTTTCGTTATAAGTACTGTTTGCCTCGCGTCCAACAAAATAAGAAACACCTGCTTTTGCCATCAGGTCGCCTTCGTAGGAGCAGTCTATAAACATTTTAGCTTTGATAATTTGGTGGGTTGCTGTATTCGGTTTTCCGGAATTTTCTACCGTAATGTTTTGAATGGAGCCATTTTCTTTTTTCACATGTGTTAAACGGTATTGATACAAGACAGGAACATTAGCAGACTGCAGATAGGTATGAAAAGTTTTCTCTGCCACAGATGGTTCGAAAATCCATTGCTCAAACTTTCCATAGTGTTTACCAATACGCCGATAATAATCTCTTGATATGCCGGTGATGGCGTATTTATTTCCAATATCGGTAAAACCTAAACCTCCGGTAGTTAACCCGCCGACATGTTTACCGGGCTCAATCAACAAAACAGTTTTGCCCATTTTTTTTACCGTATAAGCTGCTATCACACCGCCTGATGTTCCACCATAAATGCATACATCAACTTCCTTAACTTTCTGGGCATGCAGCGTTGAAAAAAAACTGATAACTAAAATGGATAGTGTAGATAAACTTTTCATAGCCATTGGTTAAATGATAATTTTTTTGCCACCGTGTTTTAATCGTTCTTCTTTAAGTAATGTTTAAAAGCAAAGTTAGCTGGCTCCCCCCATAATACTGGCTCCCCTATAATATTTGTATGTGCGATTACAAATTGAAGGCTTTAATTTTGAGGCAATAGTAATACATGCCTACACTTTCCATGTTTTTCGGTTTGATAATTAGGATGTATTATGCACCTAAAGAGCATAATCCTCCTCATATCCATGTATATTACCCTGATTTTTCTGCAACAGTAGAAATCAATTCCTGTGAAATATTGGAAGGGAAACTCCCATCCAAACAGCTAAGACTGGTGGCAGCATGGATAGAAATTCATCGCGAAGAATTATTAGCAGATTGGACATTATGCCAAAACGGAGAAAAGCCGTTTTCGATAGAACCTCTAAAATAATCAATATGTACTTTGCTGTGACAGATGTTCAACCTTTAGCGAATTATTTGCTTCGCTTGACATTTAAAAATGGTGAACAAAAAGTTTTTGACATGAAACCTTATCTTAACACAGGGATCTTCCAGGCATTGAAAGATGAGAGAATTTTTAAATCGGCTAAAGTAAGTTTTGATACTGTAGGGTGGGAGAATGAAGCTGATATTGATCCCGAAACATTGTATCATGAGAGCTTTCCGTACATAGGAAAACCTGTTGAATCTGCGACATTATAGGTTTGGTGCTTATAAAGCAAATGTAGGAGAGCAGTAACTACTTCTGTTTATATGTCAGGTACTTTATTGTATTGATAGGATACTGCCTGTTCTTCCTTCAGTCCGTTTCATAGTTCATGATCGGTTGTTTGAGCCTCTTAACAACGTATCCATAGAAATTGCTTTGGTGGAAGTTACAGGAAATACAAATCAGAAATAGAAGGTAAAGGCATTGCGGAACGACTACAATCAATTTGTATCTTTCAGATATGCTTAAAAAAACTGTTGCTTCGTTGCTTATTTTGTCTCTCTTCAATGCTGACATTTGCGCCCAACCTAAAACGAACCCGGTTCTTACATCCATATTAAATACAAATACCAACTCTGTTTTACAAATGGTGCTGAAGCAACCCGACACGTACGGACTTCAAATTATTTATACTCAGATCAACAGGGATAAGAATAATGTTCCATCGTTCACAAATTATTATTACAACTATAATCCCGATTTGTATTACAATCCTGCTTCTACAGTTAAAATGCCGTTGGCTTTTCTTGCATTGGAGAAGTTAAATACGATGAGGGTGAAAGGCGTGAATAAATACACCACTATTCAATTTGATAGCAGTTATGCCGGGCAGCAAATTGCTTATAAGGACAGCACTTCAGCTAGCGGATTGCCTTCAATTGCGCATTATATTAAGAAGGCTTTTCTCATTAGCGATAATGATGCATACAACCGCTTTTACCAGTTCGTGGGACAACAAACCATCAACCAAAGCTTGCACGATAAAGGTTATAAAGATGTAAGAATAACGCGGCAGTTTATGGGTTTTACTGAGGATCAAAACAGGCATACGAATGCTATCCGTTTTATAGATAAAGATGGAAGGTTAATCTACCGCCAACAGCCTGATTATAACAGGGACAGTTTCGATTTCAGCCATGTTGTAAAGCTGGGCAGGGCGCATATGAACAATAAAGACAGTCTTGTAAATGAGCCTTTTGATTTTACAAAACATAATAATGTTTCGCTGGAAGATTACCAGCAGATACTGCAATCTGTTCTGTTTCCTGCATCGGTACCTGCTAAGCAAAGGTTTAATATCAGCAGGGATGATGAAAGTTTTTTGCTGCAGTATTTATCGCAGTATCCTTCGGAAACAAATTATCCAAAGTACGTCACAAGTAAGTATTATGACAGTTATGTAAAATTTTTTTTCAGGGATAGCACACACAGGATGCCTGCTAATGTAAGGGTGTTTAATAAGGTGGGTTGGAGCTACGGCTTTTTAACAGACATATCTTATGTAGTTGATCTGAAAAACAACATTGAGTTTATGCTGGCAGCTACAGTATATGTAAACAGCGATGGGATTTTGAACGATGGTAAGTATGATTACAATAGTATCGGCTATCCTTTTTTACACCAATTGGGACAAACGATTTATAAATATGAACTGCTAAGAAACCTTACTTATAAGCCGAAGCTGGATAGATTTAGGTTGAAGTATGAACGGCGTGATGTGAATGATAAGAGGGCGGAGATTAGGGATGCGGATAATTAGTGCATTGTAAATGGTTTAAGTAGTCATCTTTTAATTATAGTCCCGTCCAGCACTTATTGATCAGCTTTATAAGTAATCACATTTTGGCTGTTGTCGAGATTTTCTTTCGCCTTTAGTAGGCGGTTAAAATATTCCTGTTTGGTTTCCTGGCGAAGTATGCCGGTAGATGGATCACTTATGGAGATTGTTATTTCCAAATTATTTTTTAAAACTAAAATGTTTTTGATCTGCTGAAAAAGCTTTTCATCAAACTCGTTTGCTTTTACACGAAATACTGCGTCCATACATAATCATTTATTCAAATTTATGCAATAGTCTGATAACATCTTCAAGTCTCCAAAGAGGTTTAGTGGGCTTTCAGTTCATTCCTAATTTATGATCGGTTTGTTGATAAGGAACATAAAATCAGGACGCAGGTAGTGGTGCGTTTGATGGTTGGTTTGGTGCTCATGAAGGAAATGTAGGATAGGGAAATAAGACCAGCTTATTTCAATTTTATTTTTCTGGGATTCTGGTAAGTATTCCAAAAAACCATTAGTTCAATTTCATTTCTGGATGGTTTGTATTTATAGATGAGTGCTACTCTTTTATGGATTAGCGTGAAGCGTATATGTGGAGTGTCCTTGCTTCTTGCACTTCCAAGTTTTGGATGATGAGAGATGTTTTCTATTTTCTTATCGACGAGGACTTTGAAATTTTCTATTTCTTTTTTTGTCCAGTTAGCTTCCAGGTATTGAATATTTGAAATGTAAGTTTTTAAGGCGCGGGGTAGCCAGATTATTTTGCAAACCATTTGCTGTGTGTTTTCTTTACTTCTTCATGGCTGATGCCTTCACCTCTTTCTGATTCTTGTATAGCGGCTTCAACATCCGCCTTTACTGTATCCGGCATTTCATCCCACCAGTCTTCTTCAGCATCAACTTCAAGCATAGCGTGGATCATTTTTACTGTTTTTTCATCAGCAGTTTCTAAATAATCCATAACCTCTTTCCGTAAATCTTTTACTTGTTTCATAAAATTTATTTTGTAAATAAAGTTAAGCAATAGTTTTATTCTGAGAACTATCGATGGCTGCGGTTTGTATGTCGGGTACTTTATTGTATTGGTCGTCAGTTGCCTGGTCTTCTTTTAATTCATTCCATAGTTCATGATTGGGTTGATTGATAAGGAACATAAAATCAGGATCGCCAGCAGTTGTGCGTTTGATGATTGGTTTAGTGTTCATCAAGCAAACGTAGGGAAGCAGTAACTACTGCTGTTTGTATGTTGGTCCTTTGCTGTGTTGATCGCATGTTGCCTGGTCTTCTTTCAGTTCATTCCATAGTTCATGATCGGGTTGTTTGATAAGGAACATAAAATCAGGATTGTCGGTAGTTGTGCGTTTGATGATTGGATGACATGTACTTTATTGTATTGATTGTTTGTTGCCTGTCTTTCTTCAGTTCATTTCTTAGTTCATGATTGGGTTGTTTGATAAGGAACATAAAATAAGGAACGCCGGCAGTTGTGCATTTGATGGTTGGGTGTTCATAAAGCAAATGCAGGAGTCCTTCTGTTCAGGAAAACAAGCCGTATTTTATTCAAAATTATATTTTATGTTTTCTGACTTTATAGAACAAAAGCCCGGTGTATTAGGCGGTAAACCTGTAATAAAAGGTACCCGGATTGGTGTTGATCTTATTTTAGAAAAAATTGGAGCCGGTGAAACAATGGAAGATATTTTAAATGCCTATCCTTTTTTAAATAATCAAAGCATTCTCGCATGCATATCTTATGGTGCCGCTTCTGTAAGAAATGAAACACTGTTAGATGTTCAATAATTTCCTTCCAATTATTATTGATGAAAGTACTGATGCAAGAATAGCAGAAGCGCTGCAGAATGCAGGCTTTAAGACTATTTCTATTCAGCAAATAATGCCGATGAGGTGGAAGGGTTGATTGATGATAAGGATTTTGTTGAAGGATATTTTTACGCGAGACGAACGAATGACAGGAGGGGTGGGGGAAGCAGGTGGAGGTCGTGCCGCCGGCTGCTTAAGTCGTGGGGTTTGGTACTAAAGCCGAAGAGGAGTGGGGCTTCTTCGGCTTTTGTTGTTGGGTGATGTGAACTTGAGTGCGCTTGCCGCAGTTACATCAAATGGAGAAAGTAACTATGATGTGAAGTATCCAAAGAAGATGGACGTGTTAAATGAATTGCAGTTTTGACGGTTAAGCCTGAGTTTAGTTTTAGAAGCTTTGCGTGGAAAGAAAACATCTGCACAATGAACGCTTAATTTCGCGTTATGATCATTGTTCACGCTGTTCAAAAGTTGATGAACATTTCGAGACTAAAATCGACACTGTTTATTTCAGAGCCTTCTGCTCAACAGGAACTTCATTCGTGGTATGCAAAATTAGTTTCAACAACTTTCCGGGGGAAGCTACTGGTTATGTATGTTCATCAACCTTCCCTAATTATTATACTTACAATGGGATAAATAAACCAACTCCACCTTCTTCCTTCCACCCCTCCTGTCATTCGTTCTTATCACCGC
>MWVV01000084.1_pt1 | contig 33459 bp, 35 predicted proteins | sample 1047281 | NCBI WGS metagenome assembly MWVV01 (sample SAMN06349986, study PRJNA376086) | soil metagenome | isolation source: PT-2 sample Antarctic (ecotone) soil | place: Antarctica | collected 2015-01-13 | reverse complement strand
GGCGATTGACCTTGATTTACAAATCAATGGCTGGCACTTAGGCAGCCGGGAGCATTTCTGCCCGAACTGCAATGACTAATAACGAAAGGCTTCTCGATAGCGCGAACTATCGAGAAGCCTTTCATTTATTTTAATCGAAATGATTAAAATGACTTTTAGGAGAATATCACAATGAAAAATAAACAAACAACAAAGCGAACTAGAATCGAAACGAGAGAATTTATAAACAATTCCATTGTCGAATGGTGGCAGCTTTTCGTCGAAGATTATCCGAAAAACAGACAAGATATTTTAGATATTTTCGATGAAGGGTTAGCGGTCTCGCCAAACGAAAGAGTTAAGAGTTTTTGGGAAAACATTAAAAACGGTTTTCTCAAAGCGGAAAAGACACTGTAATAATAAAAGCCGTGAGCGTCAAAACTCACGGCTTTTCTTTTCATTTGAAGATTTGAGTCGGGTTTGAAGATTCGCGCCCGGCAAAAGTTTCCGTTTATTGCTGGGCATAGGTTACAACAAACGGTTTTGGTTTATTGTTTTCCGCTTCGATTTGGGCTTTTATTTTCTCTTGGTTTGCCGCTCTTTGCTCATTAAACTCGGTCTTGTCTTTGGCTTGCGCCGCTCTGTCTAATTTTACAGTCAACACATTTACAGCAGCACTAAGAGCCGCGCCGTATTCAAGCTGCGAGGGGTTGATGTATTCGGCAGTAGCTGCTTTGTAGCTTTCGGCTGTCAATCCAAGCCGTTCTAGTTCCCGAAAAGTTAGCCCGGTTTCGTTGGCGATGCGCCCAAAATCTCTTTGCTTGCCGCGCCACGCCGACATTTTTTCAACAGTCTTTTCGGCGTAATCACGAACCGAATCGTGAAACTTGTTTCTTATCTCTGTAAATTCGTGATGAAAGGCTTCGGCTTCAGTAGCAGTTACCTTTGCTTTTTCGAGCAGGGCTTGGCGTGTTTCGGACGCACTCGCCTTTTGAAAAGCCGTATGCAGTTCGTCTTGTTTTGCTTTTAAAGCCTTTATTGAAGATTCTAAAGTTGTCAGCTTGCTTTGTTCGGCTTGCAGTTCGTCGAGCGATGTTTTGCCGTCAATAAAACCTTGCTGCAAGGTTTGTAGATTAGTTGTGATGCCGGTTCGCATCTCGGTTAATTCAGACAATCGCTTGATTGTCTGGTTAAGTTCGATTTCAATTTGTTTTGATGTTTTATTCATTTATTTTCTCCTTTTAATCGGTCTAGCAAATTGTTGTTTTTCTGATTAAACCAATCGTCGAGCGTGTTGTTGTTTTTTTGGTTAAACCAATCGTCGTGCGTTTGCTTTCTTTCGGCTTCTTTGCGCTGCCTTTCGCTCTGTTCTTCGCGTATTTTGTCGGATATTTTGTCGTAATGATTAGTCGAATATTTCTTCGGCGTTTCACTCATTTTGTTTGTTTTCTCCTTTTTTGTTTTATTTACCATTAGTATTGGTAGCTCACTGTCTGTCTTTCTGGGAGTCCTCTAAAAATCGGCTGGTTCGCTTTCCACACGGCGAGAGCCACAGCAAGAACTAAATCATCGTGCGTGCCTTCACGCCACGCGCCGTAAACATCATTCGTCGCATCCGTAATCTTGACGGTAAAGTTTTGCAGCTCCCGGCTTAATGTTTCGGCAAGGTCAAGACCACTCGCAATTTTAAGCGTTCGGTTTTGCAAGCCGACTTGAATGACCGATACCAAATCTCGTTTCGGGACACGAAACATTCCATTTTCATTTGATACGTTTGCGCCTGCTACAATTTGAATCGGCACAAGTTCGGCGTTAATCTTTTCCCGTTTGAAAAGGTCAACGACCGGCGCGCCGACGCCCGTTGCATCAATCGCTAGAACAGTTTTTCCGCCTTTGGTTCGTTCTGGGTCAAGTCCGTTTATCATCTCCACAACGTCGGCGACAATTGACGGGTAAGAAGTGCGAAGCTGCCAACGGTGCAGATGGATGCAATGTAGTTGATTGATTTCGTCTTTTGTGTTTGTGCAGTTCGGCGTTTCGCCTCTGACATCGGTTGTTGTAGCTGTGCTGCCACGCTCGATAATGGCAAGCGCGGAAAAGTCTTTCGCCTGTCCTAAATCAAGTCCGATAAAAAGCGTTTTCTCGGGGTTTGAAGTGGTTTCTATTCGTGCTTCTCTCTCGTCAAATTCATATCTCATTATTGGTTGCTCCTTTCAAAAAGTGGTTTTATGTCCGGGTCAAGTGCCGATTGAATATCGTCATAAGAAAAAACTTGGTCGTTGGTTTCTACAAATTCGCAGAAATACTCCTGCAAATACCACCAATCACCAATCATTTGTCGTTCGCGCTCTAACCAGTCTCTATCAATGCGCGGGCATTTATCGGCTGTAATCTTGACCTTTCGCCAGCCTATCCCGTCCGTCCACTCTGAATGGAAAAAGCCGCGCTTGCCGAATGGAGTTGAGAGCAAAACGATGCGTCCGCCGCACACGGCTAACATCGGTCTGACGCTTTGATAAAGCGCATCTTCGACGCGGCTTGCTTCGTCAATGATTAGCAATGACACGCCGGAAAAACCGCGTATCGTGGCTTCTTTGCCCGGCAAAGCGATAATGCGCGAGCCGTTTGACAGTTCCATTCTCAAAGCCGATTCTTCGGTTGCCGTCGGTAAATAATCCGATTCGAGCGCATTATAAAAATCTTGCAGTTTCCGAAACAATTCCTGACTTTGACGGAGCGACGGCGAAAGTAAAAGTATCAGTGAATCAGCCGTGTAAATGGCTTGATGAAGCGCGAGAATTGCCGTAGTTGTGCTTTTGCCGGACTGACGCGAGCAAAGCAGAATCATTTGCCGCGCATCGGATTGCAGCAAGTCGGCTTGCCACGCATCCGGCACAATTCCGGCGCGGTTCGCCATAAGGACGGCATCGCCCTTCGCCGTAAACATCATTCGTCGCATCCGTAATCTTGACGGTAAAGTTTTGCAGCTCCCGGCTTAATGTTTCGGCAAGGTCAAGACCACTCGCAATTTTAAGCGTTCGGTTTTGCAAGCCGACTTGAATGACCGATACCAAATCTCGTTTCGGGACACGAAACATTCCATTTTCATTTGATACGTTTGCGCCTGCTACAATTTGAATCGGCACAAGTTCGGCGTTAATCTTTTCCCGTTTGAAAAGGTCAACGACCGGCGCGCCGACGCCCGTTGCATCAATCGCTAGAACAGTTTTTCCGCCTTTGGTTCGTTCTGGGTCAAGTCCGTTTATCATCTCCACAACGTCGGCGACAATTGACGGGTAAGAAGTGCGAAGCTGCCAACGGTGCAGATGGATGCAATGTAGTTGATTGATTTCGTCTTTTGTGTTTGTGCAGTTCGGCGTTTCGCCTCTGACATCGGTTGTTGTAGCTGTGCTGCCACGCTCGATAATGGCAAGCGCGGAAAAGTCTTTCGCCTGTCCTAAATCAAGTCCGATAAAAAGCGTTTTCTCGGGGTTTGAAGTGGTTTCTATTCGTGCTTCTCTCTCGTCAAATTCATATCTCATTATTGGTTGCTCCTTTCAAAAAGTGGTTTTATGTCCGGGTCAAGTGCCGATTGAATATCGTCATAAGAAAAAACTTGGTCGTTGGTTTCTACAAATTCGCAGAAATACTCCTGCAAATACCACCAATCACCAATCATTTGTCGTTCGCGCTCTAACCAGTCTCTATCAATGCGCGGGCATTTATCGGCTGTAATCTTGACCTTTCGCCAGCCTATCCCGTCCGTCCACTCTGAATGGAAAAAGCCGCGCTTGCCGAATGGAGTTGAGAGCAAAACGATGCGTCCGCCGCACACGGCTAACATCGGTCTGACGCTTTGATAAAGCGCATCTTCGACGCGGCTTGCTTCGTCAATGATTAGCAATGACACGCCGGAAAAACCGCGTATCGTGGCTTCTTTGCCCGGCAAAGCGATAATGCGCGAGCCGTTTGACAGTTCCATTCTCAAAGCCGATTCTTCGGTTGCCGTCGGTAAATAATCCGATTCGAGCGCATTATAAAAATCTTGCAGTTTCCGAAACAATTCCTGACTTTGACGGAGCGACGGCGAAAGTAAAAGTATCAGTGAATCAGCCGTGTAAATGGCTTGATGAAGCGCGAGAATTGCCGTAGTTGTGCTTTTGCCGGACTGACGCGAGCAAAGCAGAATCATTTGCCGCGCATCGGATTGCAGCAAGTCGGCTTGCCACGCATCCGGCACAATTCCGGCGCGGTTCGCCATAAGGACGGCATCGCCCTTTTCGTGTTCGATTCGGCGTTTGATTGCCTGTCTAGTCGCTTGAATCATTAGCGGATTCTGCGATAAGTAATTTTGCTTCTCTGATAACATCCTGTTCGTTTAATGAATAGTTTTTAGCTAATGTTCGCCAGTCGTTAATTTGTAAATCTAAATCAATCGCTTGTTTGGGTTTGCCTTCGGTTCGGTCGGCAATCTCACGAATGGCTTGGACGTTGCCAATTTTCGCTTCACTAATTAAAGCGCGGGCAATCTGTTCGGCAATGGTTTCTTCGGGCGCGTCCGGGTTAATTTCGGCAAGCTGTTCGCGCAAGGCATCGGTTAATTTTGTAAGTTTCGGTCGCCCACTTGGATTTCCGCTTGTGCCTTTCGGAAACTGCTTTCCGATTTTGTTACCGGGCGGAAATTTGTTCTTTTGCGTCTGTTTTGCGTCTGTTTTTTCTGTGAGTTTCATTGTTTTAGTTTTCTGTATCAAGTTGGCGGATTGCCGTTTCTAAGTCATCAATTTCAACAATGCCCAGATGCTCTAACTCGGTTTGATACAAGTTTCGAATCCTTTGCCGTTTCGCTTGAAAACGAGTAGCTGCATCTACACCTAGATACTTTTCAATCGCCGTGCGGAGTAGTTGCCTTGCGATGTCTGGAGTGGTAATCATCACATTCGATTCGCATTTTCGCTCGCCTATTGTGCTTAAATAATTCTGAATATAAGGGTATTTGAAATTCGGGTGTTTCTTATTAGCAAGGTTTTTGCCCGTACCTGTAATCAAGTTATCAATCCACGAATAATTATTCTGAATTACGAAGTCGTAGTTCAGTCCTACCCGCTCAATAATTAAATCTTTCGGGTCGTAACCTTGAACACTGTCGCTCCATTTCACGTCGGAAATCTGTTGAAGGTTTTTGCGGATTGCGTCAGATATTCGCAAGCCGTCCGGGTCAAGGTCGCCGCAATAGAGTAAAACGCATTTCAAGCCCTGCGTCTCCGCTTCTTGAAAACGCCGTGCGTATTCGGCGCGTTGAAGAACTGATGACCATCCTTTAGCGTTGGCAATTGGTATGCGGTAATCCTTGCACACGGAGGCAAACATCGTTTTCAAGTCAACTTTTTCAACTAAGACTTGAATGTAATAATCTTCGCCTTCCATCCAATCCGGCGAATAATGGTTATAGCCGTGCAAAACGTCATAGAGCATCCGGGAAAGTAATTCTTTTATCGTTTCACCTGACGGCGTTTCAACTCCGGTGAACGCGCGCGCATCTTCTTCGGCAACAAAATCAACAGGGAGTATGCCTTCTTTGCGGCAAGTGTTAATCGCTTCTTCAACCTTGTTGAACTGCGATTTAGTAACATACCCTTTTTGTTCCATTAGGTAACACCAACCACGCGCCGATACCCTAAAATCGGTTGTGGCTTGTAAATCTTTTAAGACTTCAACTAACTCTAGTCGGTCTTTGGCATACATTTTCTTATTAAAATCAATCATTTTCTTGAATTCCTTTGCTCTGTGAGCCGTTTTTATTAGTCGAGCCTTACTCTGCTATACCTTTTATTGCAGCAGTTCGGCAAACCATTTTTTTGTAACGTCTTTGACGGCTTCGCAGTGAATCGAAAAAGATTCGCGCCCGTCGCCGGTCATAATCGCTTCGCGTTCCCGAATCTCAAATGCAAAATCTTCAAATTGTTCGGGCGAATGGTTGAATAAATGTTTCATCAAAAGCGATTGCTGCAAATGGCAGAGAATCGCCGCGCCGTTGAGTTTGAGAAATTCTTTGTCTGAAGCCTTCAGCCTTTGCGCCGGGTCAATCGCTTGAAAATCGTCGGCGGAAACTTCAAAGGTGATGCCGTCGGCAATAAATCGGTTTAAGACGGCGTGAAAGGTGTCGGCTTCAAATTGCGCTAAATCGTCGTTCGTTTTCAAAGAATCTCTAGAAACGGAACTGCGAATAACTGCGGAAACTAAATCTGATTGGTTTGCGGCTTCATCTGAAATCGTTCGATTTTTCGGCAAATGTCTAAATTCATCACTGCGAATAACTGCGGAAACTAAACTTTCGGGAGTATTCGCAGTTATTCGCAGTTCCGTTTCTAGACAATCCGCCGAAAATCCACTTTTCGCGGGCGTGGTCAGAATTGTTTTCAGTCGTTTATTCCATTTCATCGTTTTTCTCCGCTTCGAGTGAAGGATGAAAGGCGTATTTAACAGTCGGTCTGCCTTCGCCGCTTGTCGGCAATTCAAGCAGATAGCCGTAATCGAGTAGTAAGCCGATAACGTCTTTTATCGTTTCCGGCGTTTTTAGTCCGCTCCATTGCTTGCGTTTAATTTCGTAAGCCGTGAAGCCTTGCTCTAATTCGCCTTTCTTTATTTTTCCGATTAGGATTTGAGCCAGCGCGAAGATTTGATTTTCTCCGAGCGCAAAAACCCGCCGGGCGTGTGTGGTTAAAACTTCCGTGTAAGCAATAGCTTTTAGCGCGGTCGTGTTTGTGATTTCATCGGGGAAATTGCCGCCGCCGATATTTTCAAGGCAATGGAAAATCAGCGCGATTGCAAAGCAGCTTTTCGGCAATTTGTAGAGATACGACGAAAACGCTTCATCTTCGATTTGAAGGCTTTCGGCTTCGGTTTCCGTGTCATTCTGCCATTCGTCAACTATCGCTTGCGCGTCCGCGTCGAATTTGACGACGTGAAACATATCGCCGTTCGCGCCGACGACGCGCCCGTTAAAATCAAATCCGGCAATCTTTTTGCAAATCTCGTTAGCGCGGTTAAATCCGCTCTGCATTTGCTCATAATCGGCTTGTGTCGGCTTTTCGCCGCGCTTGCCGATGTCCGGGTAAGCGAACAAAAATCTTTGCGGCAAGCCGTCCGATTTATCGAACGAGTAAGCGTCTGAAATATGTCTTTGCAGCTTTGACGGTTGTATTCCGCCGCTTATTGACAGCGTTCCGCTTTGGATGTGAATCTCTCCGTTTCCGACGCGAGCTTGTGTGTAAGATATTGCGCCCTTCCACAGTTCGAGAAAGAATGAGCGGGCGTTCAAATCGTAGTCGGCTTCAAGCGATTGCAGCCAACCTGTTAGTTCGTCGCGGGTTTGCAGAATACCAATCGGATTTTCGGAAAGAAATTGCGCGAGCTTGGGCGTGGTTATGTCGTTCGTCTCAAACCGTCGCAAAATCGGTTCTTCGGGCTTATCTAAAAGTAAGAGTTTTGTTTTGTAGTCATCAAATTTCTCCGCACTTCTAAGCAGCGCGGTTGATTCTTTCTCAAAAAATTTCGCCTTTATGTCGTAATCGGCTTTTTCGTCGGCGTGTTCCTTCCGCGCCGCCGCTTGCAGTTCAAGAATCGGTTTGCGCGTTTCGTCGAGCGCGGGCGTTTTCTTTGTTGACGGCAAGCCGACGCAGCCGCCGTAAAGATTCGGCACTACAAACCAATCCGAATGGCGAAGCGGTTTGACGCGCACACGCGAGCCGATGAGACTGCCAACCATAATGACAGCCGACAGCGCGAGAAAATCAAACGGGCAGCCGATAACCTTTGAAGCCGGTCGCAGCCAGTCGGTTAAGACTTTCGGCAAGCAATCATCTTCGAGCGCGGCAACTGGTTTTAGTGTTAGGTCAAGCGGTTTCGGTTCGCCGGTAAATTCGCCGGGCGCGTCTGCCTTGTGAACAAGTTCGCCGTCTTGCCTGCTTTCGATTTGAAGCCATTTGCAGACGGTTTCGACAAGTTTTTTGTCCGTTAATTCGGCAAGTATCGGAAAGCCGCAAACCTTTTCTCCGCGCTTTAATTTTTGCGCCGTCGCATCAACCGCTTTTAATCGGTCGGCGGTTTCTTCGTCGTTCGCCGCATCGCAAACCGCTCGAATAAAATTCTTTGTCGCCGGAACATCGAAGCCGTTGCGGAGCAATGCGCCGCTTAATGCAAGGTTTAATTCGTTGCGCTTGCACGTGATGCCAAAAGGTAGAAATAAGACAAGCAGAAGCCAGACGCGCCGCCGCTCGACGCAAGGCTTGCGCGTCCACTTGGAGCGGTTCGCCGCTCCTGTGCCATTTGATAGATTCGCCGCTTTCGTGCGTCGAGCCGGGAAACACGGTTTGCTTCCCGTCGCCGGTTCGGAGTTCAACAATGCAACCTTTTTTGCGCTCCGTTTCATCATTTGAATTTATTAAAAACGGATTGTTGAATTTCTCGAACGACGCGCCTTTGCAAAGGTAAAGCCGATGCGAGCGCGGCTTTCCGGCGCGTCCAAATTCGGCTTCGGTTTCGGGTAAAAAGTAATCTGCAATCCTGACGGCTTCGCTTGAATCCAAATCAATATCAGTCAAGCCGTTATGAAGCAAAACGCCGATGTTTTGCGCCGCGCCGTTAAAATGCTTCGTTAGTTCGGCTTCGGTCGTCTCAAACTTCTGCCAGCCGGAAAAGTTCGGGTTTTTCGAGCGGTGCGCGATTGGTAATGGCTGCCAGCCGCGCCGTTGGTATTCCTGTGCGATTTCAAGCGATGTCATCGTTTTGCCCTCCGCTCAATTTGATTCGCAAGAATCTCTAAGCTCCGTTCGGTCCGGCAATCGGCGCAAAGCGGCATCAGTCCGAAGCGGTAGCCGTCGAGCGGGCGCGTCTTATGACAATCGCAGCAATGAATTGTCTGCAATACCTTTTTCGGTTGTTCGGTTACGAACAAATCTAATTGAAAAATGTTTTTTTTTGGTGTATTGTTATCCATAACAAATCGTTTCTCCTGAATTGGTTTGGGTTGGTCGGTTAGTTAATCCGCGTTCCAAGTTAGTGTTTAAGCCGTCGCTTTCCAGAGCTTCGGCTTTTCTATTTTTCATCTGCGTTTTCTCCTTCGTTTAAATAGTCCAGAAAATCCGATTTTAAAATTAAGACACGCCGCCCGGCGCGTTTTACCTTCAAGCGTCCGGCTTTGATTTCCTTTCGCAGCATAGCTTTTGAAATTGACGTTAGAGCCGCGCACTCTTCAACCGAAAAGGCGAGCCTGTTATTTGTTTCTGCTATCGTTCCTAACATTTGTTTTACTCCTTTTTACAATCTAGTTTTACAACACAATTTCACTGTGATACTGTGTCAATTGTCAGTTTAGTTAATGAATGTAAGTATCTCAAGGTTTTTTGCGTTACAATAGAATTAAAGCACTGGGGCAAAGTTAATTGTATATGGCTAGAGTTTATAAAATGGTTTCTAAATGCCCGGAAAAACTCGGTATTTTGATTGGTATTTATAATTTAGTTCCGGCAGATGCGCCTTTGAAATCACAGAAAGAGTTGGAAAAGGAAGCCGAAAAAGCCACGAAACAATTCGACGACTACTGGTCAACTGAACGTAAAGTAATGACAGCCCGTTTTTTAGATAATGCAGTCATTGAACAAACTGAAAACTATCCTGCATTGAAAGAATGTATTTCAAACCAAGCCTTATTTGGTTGGCGTAATCAAAAGAAAAACATTTATTTCCAGTTTTTATATTTTAGAGAGAAATTCAATCTAATTTTAGAGAATGCTTACTCATATTTTCAAGGGGGTTACAAAATCGAAGTTTTTTTTGATTCTGATAAAACAATCATCTTCAGTTTTTCCGATGAAGGTAAATATCAAATCAAATCAGTTCCGAGTGTCGCTGACCTATTTGCCGAAGCATTAGAAGGTGTAGATGCTAGTCGAGTTAGACGTTGTGCAATTTGTCTGAAAATCTTTTGGGCAAAAACAAGTAACGCGGGAACTTGTGGGGACAAAAAATGTGCGGATGATTTAGGCAACAAAAAGAGATTAGATAAAGCAAAAGAATTAAAAGAAAAACTTAACAATCATTTTCAATCGAGGGTTAAAAATAATGGCACTTTATAAACGCGCAAATTCTAAATACTGGTGGATGAAGTTCACCTTTGACGGCGAGCTTGTCCAGCAGTCAACTAAGGTCGCTAACAAGCGCGATGCCGCAACGATTGAATCGGCGTTTCGCACACAGCTTGCACTCGGCAAAATCGGCATCGAGCCGAAAAGAGAAGCTCCGACGTTTGAAAAGGCTGCCGAAGATTTTCTCCTTTGGGCAAAGGTCAAGCATCACGAATCGGTTACCTATAAACGCTATTATTTTGCGTGTATTGCCTTGAAAACCTTTTACGGCAAAACAAAAGTTAATCGGATTGAAACAAAAGACGTGGAGAAATTCATCACGTGGCGAAGCTGCCAAACGTCGAGAAAGACAAAAGAGAAGATTTCAAGGGAAACGGTCAACCGGGAAGTTTTGACGCTCAAAATTATATTCAACCGTCTGATTGAAGAAAAAGTTTTGCAGACAAGTCCGGCGCGTTCGATTAAACGATTGCCGGAAAATGAAACGACGTTTCACGTTATAACCAAAGACGAAGAAAAGCGTTATTTGCTGGCTTGTCCGCCGCTTCTGCAAGACGTGGCAACCGTGATGCTTGAAACTGGTATGCGATGCGGCGAAGTCTATCGCGTCCGCCGCTCCGAAGTTAATCTTGAAAACAATTATTTGCAGATAACAAAGGGAAAGACAAAATCGAGCATCCGGCGCGTGTATCTAACCGACAAAGCGCGGCGCGTCGTCGAATCGAGAATGAACAATTTCAAAGGCGAGAATCTTTTCCCGGCGCAAGATGTCGATTTATCCGCGCCGACGCAGAGCCTTGACCACAAACACGCCAAAGTAATGGATGAATTAAAGTTTGATTTCCGGCTTTATGATTGCCGCCATACGTTCGCAACGCGAGCGGTTGAACAGGATATAAACCTTGTAACTTTGTCTGCGATGTTAGGACACGCTTCTTTAAGAATGGTTATGAGATACGCGCATCCGTCAGAAAACGAAAAGCGCGATGCCGTGATTAAAATGATGCGAACGGCGAACGGCAAAAAGAAGGCAAAAGCAGTCTAATTTCAGTTGTTGGCTACATTATTAGATACAGGCAGCAAAACGAAGCATCTTTGACTTACTGCAAACTGTTAAAAACAAAACACTTGCGGGAAATAAAGTAAAAATAATTTATGTCTTGGTAGCCATAAACTGCTTATTCTCTTATATTTACTTAGTTTTATAGAGCGGTGTCTGATACTTTGCGAACATTATTCTACCACTATGCAGCACTGTGTAAAAACAGGCAGCGCCTTCATTTTCAACCGCCTAACTTCCGGTTATCAAAATAACTTTGACGGACATTCTTTGGCGTTAGATTATTTAGGTTTCAAGTAAAAAAAAGCCCTTGTTCGGTAAAAACTAAGGGCTTTTTTTATTTTGTTCTGCAGAGCGACAAAAGTTTTTTGTCAAACGCCGCCAAATGTAAAAGCCGCATAACTAAAAAGAACAAGCGGCTTCAACTCCGGCGTTTCCCGGTTTATCGGCATATAATCCTCGGAACATAATATTATCAATGTTATACGTGCCTTCTTCATCAACGGTCAAAAATACTGATTTCAAAACCGCGCCCGAAGGTATTGCCGGAACGGCTTGCTTTTGCAAGTCTAAGGTTACACGACTCCAACTGAGATTCTGCGGATTCTGCACTTTTGTCTCACCGGAACAGCCGCCGACAAAGCTAAACCCGGATGCTCCGTTCGCCAGCGTATAAGAAACATTAAAACGGGGCGAACCGGCAGTGCAGGGACTATCGTTTCTAATATCAAAACCGAGCGTTTCACCCTTCGTAACGCTTACTCCTTTCAACCCCTTTAATTCGACGTCTGCAGAAACAAATGTGTTTGTAGAAACATTTTTTTGCAGAAGAGCGCCGAATTTTGTCTGGCAAGTCGAATCGGTTTCGCCGATTTCGTCAATCCAATCGGCAAAACCGCCGCCCGTCGCTTCCGGGTCAAACACCTTGGCGCGCGACGCATTAAAGTTCACTTTTTGTGCAAAGGTAACGGAAAAAGTCGCCGAGATAAAAATTACCATTACAGAAAACATTACTGACATTATTCTAATTTTCATTTTTGTCCCCCTAAATTCTAGTTAAACAACAATCTGCAAACCTTTATTTCGGTTGTATTCTCAAAAGATAACTGCACACGCCGATCGGGTTGCCGGCTTCGGCGGCGGCGGTTTGACCGCTTTCCAGTTCGCGGTTGTTTATCGTCGCCGGATTTCGTCCCTCGTTGGAGACGGTAAAATTTCCACGCTCGTCGAGCGTTAAAGTTAAATGTCGGCGGCTGATTTCCGGATCTCCGTGAAGCGCGACATCGACAGCCTGCGATTTCGAGCCGCGTCCGATGCTGATTCGGTTCTGGTAAATCGGCTGAACGCTCAGCCTTGTGCCGTCGCGCCAGATTTCAAGGCGGTAAAGTTCCGGCTGCGCGCGTTTTTGGACGTGCGTCAATTCTTCGGCGTTGTCTTCTTCGGACGGGGCGCCGCTTTGAAAAGGCGAAAAGCCGGACGGCTGAATTGTCTGCGGAATCGGCGGCGCGTCGAACGATTTATTAATCGTAAAATTCGGCGCAGTCAATTTTGCGGTGTTCTTCGGCGCGCTCGACTGAATTTCCGGTAGATTTTTCGGGCGTGTGAGAACGCCGGTTTTGTTGTTCGCGCTGTCTTCTTCCCAACTGTGCGAAACTCTCACGTCGCCTTTTTCCAACGTCCCGTCAATGCGCAGCTCGACGGCGAACGATTTTGTTTCGAGCTTTCTTTTTCCGGCGATTTCCTTGGCGCGCTCGGCTAAAATATGATAAAGCCCTTGTTCGAGACCGCGCCGCTTTGCGCCCTGCCATTCCTTATCGTCGGCTTCGCTCAGGAAAATCGTGTATTCGGTCGGAATAATGCTCGTCCCTTGCGGCAGCGGCACGATTTCGTTCTGCATCACTTCTTCGACCGACTTTGCGATTTTGACAATAAACGCTTCGGCAGCCGAGCGCGGCTTGACCTGCGCGTCGCGCGCCGCTTCTTCTAAAACTGTCTCGGCGCTCTCGCCATCAATCCATTTTCTGACTTTATCTAAAACGCTCATTTCGATTTTGAATTTTGGATTTTGGATTTTTGCGAGAAATGAAATTTTAATTTATCGTTCGGGTTTCTTCGATTAAACTCATTCAACCGAATTTATCTAACTGATGATAAATTACTTTTCCAATCCAAAATCCAAAATCTAAAATCGTCTTATTCCTGCACGTCGATATATTTGGCGTAAACCCAGCCGCTGTCGGCAAAATCGTCGTTTTCCTTCGGGCGACCGTATTCGGTTACCTCAACTTCATACCAATTTTCGCGCGTATTTACAATCCGCACTTTTGAACCTTGATAGACGACGCCGACCCGCTCGTTTCGGTTTGTCGGCGCGGGGCGCAGGTTGACGTCCGTGTTGGCGACGCCGGTTTGCTGTTTGGCAAAGATGCTGAAATTCGGTAAAAAGCTGCCCCCGCGCAAATAAACACTCGTCGCGTAAAGAATTCCGGCGAAAAGCGCAATGACGGTTAAAAAGGCAAGTGAGCGGCGCAGAAAGTTTCTGCGTCGGCGCGGCGTCGGTGTTTGATAAATTATTTCGTCTTCTTCGATTATCGACGGCGGTTTTGCGCCCGTAAAAACCGTCGGCTTTTTTTCGGCAATCGGCGGCATTGCGTTTGCCGAAGCGTTCGATTGATAATTTTCGCCGACTTTGACGACAAGCGGAGCGTTTGCGAGCGGCGAAAGTTTCGCGTTTGATTTTATGTCGTCGGTAGTTTTAAAGTGCGGCATCTGCGGCGCGAACGGCGTGTAGCCTTTTGCAACGTGCGCCTGCGGAATCGCCGTTACCAGCGCTCGTTCTGAAATTCGCGTCAAAACTTCGCCGTCTTCCGTCTCGGCAAATTTTTTAATAACCGACAAATCGCGCCAGAATTCGTTGACCGTTTGGTACCGCTCGCGCGAATCGTTTTGCGTCGCTCGCTCCAGAATTCGCACCAAATCCTTCGCCCAAGGCTCTTGCCGCACGGCGAACGGCAACTCGATAATCGGCTGATTGGAAAAGAATCGCGGCGACTCGCACGTTATCAAAACATATGCAGATTTTGCCAGCGAATAAATGTCGGCGGCGGGCGTCAACCGGGTAAAAGCGAGCGTTCCGGTGTTGCCGGAAAACATCGGCGAATGTTCGGGCGGCGCGAACATATTCGTGCCGACGCGCGTAACGGGCGAGTCAATCGCCGCAGCGGAGGTGCGCGCGACGCCGAAGTCAGCGATTTTCACGGTTTGTTTATCCGCCGTCAGGAGAAGATTTTGCGGCTTGATGTCGCGGTGGATAACGCCCATTTCGTGCGCGTGAGCGAGACCAGCACAAACCTGTTCAAGATAGAAAAGCGCTTTTTGCAGGGATAAATTTTTTTCGCGGCAGGCGCGCGCCAAATCGCCGCCGGGCAAGTATTCTAAAACCAGGTAATGAAAAACCGTATTCCGCAAATCGCGTGCCGTGCCGTGTCCCAAACGGCTGATAATGTTCGGATGACGAACGCGGTCAAGCGCAATCGCTTCGTTTTGGAAATTTTCGACCAGCGTGCGTTCCAAATCCACGTCCAAATCGTTTTGCAAAAAGACGTTTAAGGCTTTAATAACGACCAGTTTATGCGGCGACTCGGGCGCGGCGAGCGTGTCGCGCGCGACGAAAATTTCGGCGTAGCTACCGCGCCCCAATTCGTTGTGAATTTCGTAGCGCCCGTCGAGCCGCGTGTTTGTTAAAGAGAGTTCTTTCATCGAAAAAGCCGTGAAAATTTTCGGCGCAAAAACCAATTCAAATTTCCTGCGTTTGAACATACGCACCGCCGCCGTTTTATGTTCAATGATAGATAATATACGATAATTTAAAAATGTAGAACGCCAAAGCGATTTTCGCTTTTAATCAATTTATATTTAGGCTAAAATTAGGCGGCAAACATTCTGAAAAATGGAAAATTCACCGACGACAACGAAAAAATCTTTCTCGCTCGACTGGCTCGTCGGCGGCACGCTTCGGAAACTCGGCGAGATGTTCGACAATTTGACGGGCAGAGATTGGAAGCCGTCGAGCAGCCTGGCGACGAGTGAACTAATCGAGCGCCTGAAAAATTTGCTCGACCGCGAAGTCAGAGATTTGGGCGACGGGCGCGGGCGATTTGTGCCGCACAACATCAAACTGCTGATGCAGTGGGACAAGTTTTCGACCGACGCCGAAGATTCTTTGAAAAAACTCGAAAACGAATTGCTGACCGCCGCCATTGACCATATCAACGACCGTCGTTATCACACATACGCGCCCCTGAAACTTGAAATCAAGCCGGATTATTTTACCGAAGGCGTTAAATTACTGGCGAGCTTTGACGAATTCGCTGCAGGCGCGGGCGAAGAACAAGGACAGCGACGCGAAACCGGCGCGCTTAACGTAGCGTTTCCCAATTTGAAAAACGTCATCTTAAACCAACCCGAACCAATGAAAATCGCGCCGCCGCAGCAGCTGGATATTTTTACGGCGCGATTTATGGTAAACAATATCGCGCGAGAAATAGAATTGAAGTTTACCGAACGGCAGCGCTTGAGCGTCGGCAGAGCCAGAGAGAACGCTCTATCGCTTGAGGACGCAGGCGTTTCAAAAATTCACGCTTCCTTAGCCTTGAACGCGCAAAAGCAATTGACGCTTGCCGACACAGGCTCGACTAACGGGACATTCGTTAATGGAAACCGCATCGCATACGGCGCGGCGGTTACGATTAATGACGGCGACAAAGTAAAATTCGGCACAGTAGAGGTCGTCTTCGAGCGCAAAAAACAAAACGCCGCCGAAGATTTCTACACAGACAAAGATTACACGACATACGTAGAAGTTTCCGGCGCGAATGATTCAAAGGTTGACGAGCGGAGAACGAACGTCGATTTGAGCAAAGGTTAAGATAAAATTTAAGCGTTTGAAAAGCGTAGGCGAAAACATTTCGGAATAGATGCCGGGTGATAAATGAAAGATTTTATTTAGCGCCTGACGGTTGTTCCGAAACGATGGTTTTATAATTTCCAGATTTCCGTTAAAAAATTAAAAATGAACGTTTTACTTTTTCTATTGCAATTCGACTGGCAAAAACTGCGACCGGAAAAACTGTTTGGCGGACAAGTTTTGGAGCGAACGCCCGCCGGTTTGAGCATCGTTTATTTAATCGGCATTGCTGTTTTAATCGGTTTTTTGGTGCTGTCTTTTCTGCGCGCGGCGCGCGAGAAATTCGCCTTCGAGCGCGATTTGCCGCTTGAAGTTAAAAATCGTTTGACGACGACGCTCGCAAATCGCAGCCTGCGCGTCTGGCAGGTAATTTTCGTGGTTCTCGCGCTTTTCGTCTATGGCTTTCACGTTTATTGGACTTATTACGCCGACGATTACAACGAGCAATTTCAGGCTTTAAGCTACAAAGATTTACGAAATCGCCGCACCCAGGCGGCGCGTCCGCGCGGCTGGATGCTCGACCGTACGGGTAAGCTCGGCAGCGCGCTCGCCTATTATAAAATGGGTAGGGACGGCGACATCGAGCGCACTTTCACGCTCGAAAGAGAAATGGCGCACCTGCTCGGAACTGAACGCGGAACGCCGGGCTTGGAGCGCACGATTTACAAAAGAGAAATTGACCAGACGCCGGAAGCGTGGGAAATCTTTACGAAAATAAAGCGTCCCGAAGAAGAACAGCGCGACGTCTCCATCACGATTGACCGCGATTTGCAGTCGTTTATTTCCGGGCAGTTAAAAGACAAAAAAGGCGCAATCGTCGTGCTTAATCCGCAGACGGGCGACGTTTTGGCGATGTATTCAAATCCGTCGTTTAATTTGGCGGAAGCACAAACTTTGAACGATTATTTAAAGCTTGAAGCCAACAAACGGGACAAGCCTTTATTAAACCGGGCGACGCGCGAATTTTACACGCCCGGTTCGACCTTTAAAACTTTCACGATGATTTCCGCCTTTCGCGCCGGACGACAAAACGCGACTTTTACAAGCTCGCCCGGCGGTTTTGTTCCATATCGCAACTCGCGCGCGATAACGGACGCCAACGGCGGCTGCGAGCCGCCATACGGCTGTTCGACTTTGAACATCGCGCAGGCTTTTGAAGCGTCGAGCAACCAGTATTTCGCGCAGTTAGCGGTTGATTTGGGACGCGAAAGAGTGCGTGAAACGGCAGGCGCGGTCGGCATAGCCGCCGTCGAAACGCCCGAAGACGCGCTCGCGGGAAAATTCTTTCCAGACATCTGGAACGCGTCGAAACCGCAAATCCAAAACGCTCTCGCGCCTGAACAATCGACCATTGTTACGGGCAAAAACATCTCGTTGTATGATTTAGGTCTTGAAGGAATGGGACAAGGTTACGCCGGACAGATGACGCCGTTTCAGATGGCTTTGATTGCATCGATTCCGGCGAATATGGAGGGGCGATTGATGAAGCCGAAAATCGAAGCCGACAGAGCGCCGCAGGCGTTCGGGCAAGTTCTACAGCCGCAGCAAGCCGCGCAAATCCGCGAGATTATGGGGCTTGTAACCGAAGGCGGCGGCGGAACGGCGACCAGAGTTTTCGCAAACGTCCTCGCGCAGGGAATTCGCACGGGCGGAAAAACCGGAACGGCGGAAAAACAAGCGCCCGTCTACGACGAGAAAACCGGAAAACTTAAAACGTATAAAAGAAAGGTAAAAGACGACAAAGGCAACATTGTCGAAAGAAGTTTTCCCGAATTGTATGAGCGAACCGACAGTTGGTATATCTCGATTGCGCCGCTGGAGAATCCGCAGCTAGCAATCGCCGTCGTTGTCGAAGGCGGCGGCTACGGCGCAGCAATTTCTGCGCCGATTGCGGCGAATATAATTTTAAAGGCGCGAGATTTAGGACTTCTCGGCGACCAGTACAAACCGAAAACGCAGTTGCCGCAAGCGCCGAAAATCAAAAAGAAAAGATAGGAAATCTCAAATGTTTTGACAAACTATGCATCGCAAAATGCAGGCTCAAACTATTCTTTGTTCATTGTTCACTATTAGCTATTAACTGATTTAACGGTGTTTTCTTTAAAAATAACTAATAGCTGACAGCGAACAACGAACAGTAAACTCAATAAAGTAAAAAAGTTTATGAAAAACCGCGCATCGACTCACATTTTTATATTGCTTCTGGTTACGGTTTTGACGGCAATTGCGCATTATTCGATTCATTACGGCGCGCTGATTCGCGGTTACGAAACTTCAACGCTGACGGCTTGGCGAAATATTTTTTTGCTTCTGCTGCTGGCGGTTCTGCCGATATTTCTCGCGCGTTTCGGCAAGTTCCAGGGCAATTACACGCTTTACACGACCGCCGTCCTGCTTTTTTCAATCGGTTTGACCGTGCAGTATCGCCTTTTCAGCGACCCTGAATACACGTCGCGCAAAGATAAAGCCGAAGCGCGCCAACAGAAAATAAAAACTCTCCAGCAACATTATATACAGGAAAATTATTCGGCTGAAAAAAAACAAATGATGGGCTTGCCCGCGACGCCGCCGTCGCCTATCGATTTGGACAAAGAGACGCCGCGCCCGTCGGAAGACACTTTGACGAGCGTTTTATTTTCGGGCAGAACTTTGATTCCGCTCTTGGCGATTGCGTGCTGCATCGGCGTTTTTTTATTGTTCCGGCGCGACGACGTTTTGGATATTTTGCAGCGAAACGGATTTTTGATTGTTTTATTGACGCTTGTGCCGTTATTATTCGCCACAATTACTTCGCGCGCCGGAAAATCCATCGGCAATATGACGCCCTGGGAGCCTGCGAAAATTCCTTTTCTTATCGGCTTTGCGGCGATTCTCGCCGTTCTATATAAAAATCTCGCGCGCACTTACTGGGGCGTGCCGCGCGCAAAGGACGTGATTCCGCTCGTTTTTATGGCGATGCTGCCGTTCGTTCCGTTTTTCGTTTTGAAGGATTTCGGGCAAATGATGGTTTTCAGTTCCGTATATGCAACGCTTTATTTAATCGCCGTCCGCCGCCTGCCGCAACGTCTCGTGCTTGTCGGAAGCGTCGCTCTGCTGGTCAGCATTCTTGTGGTCGGCGCGCTTCCCGTCAGCACGCAGGAGAAAATTCCGCTGCTGCCGACGCTCGCCGCACCGGTCAAAAAGATTTTGCCGGATAGAATTCAGCAGCGATTTCACCTGTGGCTCGACGGTTTTAATCCGCCCTCGCCCGAAGTTTCGTGGTGGAAAAAAGATTACAACGAATACTACGCCGATTTGGTGAAAAAAGACCCAAATCTGCTGCAGTTACTGGAAGAAGACCCGAATTTGCAGAAATCGATAAACGTCGATGCGTGGTTTGACATTCTCGCTTTTCAGCCCGCGCAGGCGACTTTCGGATTAGCATCGGGCGGCACGACGGGACGCGGTTTGGGCTTGGGTTTTGTCGAGCTTATTCCCGTCGCCGACTCCGATTATATTTACGCCGCCATCGCCGAAGAACTCGGACTCGTCGGCGGTCTGCTGATAACGTTTGCGCTGATTGCGTTTGCCGGCGCGGGCGTGCGCACGGCAATGGAGGCGCGCGATATGTTTTCCAAATTATGCGCCGTCGGCTTGACCGCTTTTATCGGTTTTCAGGCGCTCGTCAATATGGGCGGCATCACGCGCGCTCTGCCGATGACCGGAATAACTTTGCCGTTTGTCAGCCACGGCGGTTTCAGCCTTATTACGAGTTTTGTAATGCTCGGAATGCTGCTCGCGTTTTCTCACCGCAACGCGGTTGACAAACAAATCGAGTCCGTAGTCTAAAGTCCGCAGTCCAGAGTTGGTTGAATGTATATTACGTTGGACTACGGACTGTGGACTTTTTCAGGAGAAAAGATGACCGAAAATAATTTGCAAATCCAATCGGCGGCGGTGTCCGACAAAGGCTTGAGCAAAAAACGTCCGCAGAACGAAGATTCGTTTCTCGAACAGCCCAGACGCGGTTTGTTTGTCGTTGCCGATGGCGTCGGCGGCGCGCAGGCGGGCGACGTTGCGTCGCAGATGGCGGTCGAGACGCTCGGCGAAGCGTTTGCGAATTTGAGCGCGGGCGGAGACGCCGAAGAATTGATGAAAACCGCCATCGAGCGCGCCAACGAAGCGATTTACGGAAAGTCTCATAATGTTGCGCGGCTTTCGACGATGGCGACGACCGTCGTCGCGCTCTACGTTGCCGGAAACATCGCAACCATCGGACACGTCGGCGATTCGCGGCTGTATCGAATGGACGCGGCGGGCAATCTTTATCGGGAAACTCAAGACCATTCGGTCGTCGAAGAAGAAATGCGCGCGGGCAGAATGACGGCGGCACAGGCGGCGAATCATCCGAGCCGCAACATAATTTCGCGCGCGCTCGGCGCCGATGCGGTGGTCGAAGTCGATATGAAAACGATTATGTTCGAGCCGAACACGACGTTTCTTTTGTGTTCGGACGGCATCACCCGCCACATTGAGGACGCGGAAATCGGCGAGCTTTTATTGTCGGGCGCTGCGCTCGAGAACATCACGAAGAAGATGAAGCAAATCTGCTACGAGCGCGGCGCGGAAGACAATTTGACAGCCGTTATCGTCAAAACTTCAGGCGCGGCGAACGAAAGTTTAATCGCGCCGGGCAATGTTTTAAATTCATCGGCGGCAACGACGGCGCCGGTAAAATTTCTCGCTAACCAAACTGTTTCCGCAGAAAGAAATGCCGCGCCTCACGATTACGAAGAACCGACAGTTGCGACGGCACGCCCGTTGTCCGCGACAAATTCGGAAGTTGCGCCGGCAGAAAATCTTTCGGGCGAAACCGTGAAACTGACAGACGAAGATTTTGCGACAAGCAAATTGCCCGCCGCGCCGGCGACTGAATTTATCCCAAACAGCGAAGTCATTCAAACGCAAACCGTCCCGCTCATTGTTGAAGACGCCGCCGCCGTGCCGCGCGTCGTCGAAGAAGCGCCGATTGTCGAAACCGTTGTTAAGAAAGAAAAAATAGAAACGCCGCTCGTAAATGAATCATCGGTTGCGGAAACGGTTTATGTTGAAAAAATTGCCGTCGTTCGAAACGCGTCGGTCGAAACGAACGTGAAATCAGGTCGCGCCGTTGACGAAGGCAGCAGCGGATTTTTGGGAAAACTTTTGTCTTCGCTGCTTTTGCTGATTGTCGGCGGCATTTTGGGCGCGGGTTTGTATTATTTATTTTTGCAAAATAATAAACCGGCTGAAACGCCGCCGCAGGTTATTCAAGAACAGTCGACAAATACTCCGCTCGCCTCTTTTGAGGAAGCCCGAAGAGCGGTCGATAAGAATTCCGAACAATTTATCGCCGCATCAGCAAATGGCGCGCCGCCCGCCGACGCCGAAAGTTTTTATCTTTTAGGGCGCGCAAACCTGTTAAGCGGCAAGTTTCCCGAAGCGAAAAATTTGTTCGAGCAGGCAAAAGACAGACTCGCGCAAACCGGCGACGCAAACGCTAAAGTTCTTGGGCACGACATCGACGCCGGTCTCGTCATCGTCGGCGTTCCGCTCGCGCAGGAAGAATTTAAGAAAACTTTAACCGTCGCAGCCGACGCGAGCGCAAGCCCGCAGGCAAATTCAAACACGCAAACCAATGTCAACAATAACTTGCCAAATCAAAACTCAAACGCGATGAACGGCAATTTTCAAAATCGGTAAAATTTTCAGAAATGCAGGAAAAAGAAATTCGCGCAAAGATTAGAACAAGAAAACTATTCGTTTTTTAACTGACAACTGTTCGTTACTTTTCATTAAAATTTGATTTGAAAACCAGTCAATAGCAGAGAGCGGAAAGTTAATAGCTATGTTTTTCTTAAACCAAAATGAATCACGAAGGACGTGAAATAAAAATCTTGCCGGTTTTGCCGAATGTTGAATCACAAAAAATTATTTTTCGTTTTTCGTTTTCCGTTAATCTGCCGTTTCGCCTCAAACAAAATCACGCCGCACGAGACGGCTAAATTCAAACTTTCCACCGCATTTTCCATCGGGATTTTCAAATTTTCGTCGATTTCCGCCGCATCAATTGCGCTCAAGCCGTGCGCTTCCGAGCCGAATACAAGCAAGCGCGGCTTGCTCCAATCAATTTCGAGATAACTTTTTTCAGCTTTTGTGTCGGCGGCGACCGAAATCAAATCGAAACGACGCGCCCACTGCAGAACTTCCGAAAAATTCGCGCGCGTCCACAAAGGCAGGCGAAACGCCGCACCCATCGAGCCGCGTAATGATTTCGGCGAGAAGGCATCCGCCGAGCTTTCCGTCGCAATCACGCCAGCGACGACGCCTGACGCTTCCGCCGTCCGCAGAATCGCGCCTAGATTCGACGGATTGTTGATTTGATGTAGAAGCACGACGAGCGGGGAATTTTTGGATTCATCGCGCGACGCAAGTGCGGCTTCGATTTTTTCGCTGCCGGTTTCCGGTTGGCGCGCGATTAAAACGACGCCCTGCGAATTTTTCGTGTCGGCGAGCGAGCGGAAAACGCTTTCGCCGATTTCAAAAAATGCGATGCTTTTTCTTGTCGCCGCAAATTCTAAAAAACGTTTCGCGCGTTCGTTTTCCGCGAAATTTTCAACCGTGAAAATCGTTTCGATTTCCAGATCCGAACGCAGTCCTTCTTCACAGAGACGCAAGCCTTCGACGAAAATCAAATTTTCGCTATTATTACTGCCGGCGTCGCGCACCATTCTGGCGTGCTTTAGTTTTTGATTGTCGCGGCTGGAAATTTTCAACGTTTTTGGAAGGTTTTACCGCGATTTTATACCAATTCGATTTCTTGTTCGCTTATTGCGTTTGTGCAATAATTCAATTTACGCGCCCGTAGCTCAGCGGATAGAGTGCCTGCCTCCGAAGCAGGAAGCCGCAAGTTCAAGTCTTGCCGGGCGCATTCATTTTTTAATTCAGCTAAATGTTTTTCCCAAGAATAATCCGCCGCCCATCGAACCATTTTAGATTGCCCGTTTCTTGCGGGTTCAACCCGAAGCCAGCCGTGCGCAAGATGATTTTTCGCGGGAACGCCATATAGATTTTCTCTTTCCGCGTGACAAACCGCAAAATAATCGACTTCTCCGTCAGCATAAGGTCGATGCGTTTTGCCGCCCGACTGTCTCCGCAAACATTTATATTTGATAATTCCTTTGACAGTCCACGCGGTTTTAACTTGAATTTTATATAAACCAAACCCTGAATCGACTACAAAATCATAGCTCGCTCCCGTTCCGAAAGGAACGCTGACGACAAAGCCCGCCTTTACGTATGCGCTCAAAATTATGCCTTCGCTTTTGTTTCCGAGTTCGTATGTTTTCATAGACAAATTTTTATGATTTCGGCTGAATCGTGATGCTTTTGATGACGACGCTTTCCAGAGGTCGTTCGCGCTCTAAAGGCTCGACGCCGCCGATTGTGCGCACGTTGTTCATTCCTTCAAAGACTTTGCCGAAAACCGTGTAGCGCGTGTCGAAGTTCTGCTCGCGCTTGAGCATTATAAAAAACTGCGAGTTTGCCGAATTCGGGTCGGTCGAACGCGCCGCGCCTAAAATTCCGGTGTCGAACGGCAAGTCGGAAAATTCCGCCGGAACATTTTGTTTGTCGGAATTTCCTGTGCCGTCATTGTCGGGCTTGTCGTCTTTTGAAAGCGGGTCGCCGCCTTGTATGACCTGCGGATTTATGCGGTGAAAAGTCGTGCCGTTATAAAAACCTTCGCGCGCCAGTTCCTTAAAGCGAGCCACCATTTGCGGCGCGACGTTTGAATAAAGCTCAAGTTTTATCACGCCGTATGCGGGCTGCTGCATTTCGATGACAGCGATTTCGCTGTCGGCAACCGGCGCGACCCCGCGCTTTATTTCCGGTATCGCCGCTTTTTTTCCGCGCGCGTCCTTTTCGCACGCCGCGAAAAATAAAACCGCAAAGCAGATGACAATCGGCGCGATTAGAAATTTTCTGCACATAAAATTTACCGAAAAAAGTTTTTCCGTCTTATTAAAAATTGCCTCTTGTCGTCTAAAAAAGTTTCCGGCTGTCGAGCAAAATCGTAACTGGACCGTCGTTGACCGATTCGACCTGCATCATCGTTTGAAAACGTCCGGTTTCAACTTTTGAAATTTGCTTTTTGCGCGTTTCATTAACGAAAAACTCGTAAAGCCGGTTTGCCTCCGCAGGCGCGGCTGCTTGCTCATAGGAAGGTCGCCGTCCGCGCCGCGCGTCGCCGCAAATCGTAAATTGCGAAACGACGAGCAGCGCGCCTTTTGTATCGAGCAAAGAGAGATTCATTTTGCCGCCCGCATCTTCAAAAATCCGCAGATTCAGCGTTTTTTCCAAAATATAAAACGCGTCGGTTTCCGCATCGTCGCGCTCGATGCCGATAAGAATCAAAATCCCGCCGCCGATTTCGCCGACCGTTTCGTTTTCGACCGAAACCTTCGCGCGCGAAACTCTTTGAATTACAGCCCGCATAATTAAAATGAAAAACGGAAAATGTAATACAAGTTTTTCAATTTACCATTTCCCATTAACAGTTTTATTTATTTTCCATTTTCCGTTTCTCATTTTCCGTCATTCTTGAATCGTTACCGATTCCATCACGACCGGCTCAAGCGGTTTGTCACGCTCGTTCGTGCGAACTTCACCGATTGCGTCAACTATGTCCTGCCCTTCGACGACGCGTCCGAATTTCGTGTAGCTCGGCGGCAGCGGGTAATCGGCGTGCATTATAAAAAATTGCGAGCCGTTTGTGTTCGCCCCCGAATTCGCCATCGCAACCGTGCCTTTGCTGTAACCGCCTTGATAAAGTGGGGAAGTTTTATTGATTTCGTCGTTGAATTTTCCGCCCCAAGCCGATTCGCCGCCGTAGCCTTCGCCTAAAGGGTCGCCGCCCTGCACCATAAAATTCTTGATTACGCGGTGAAAAATCACGCCGTCGTAGTAACCCTTTTCCGCCAGCAGACGAAAATTTTCCGTCGTCTTCGGCGCGTCTGTTTCTAATAATTCGATTTTTATAGTGCCTTTATTGGTTTTAATAACCGCAGTTCTGTTTGCCATTTTCTTTTTCCTCTTAAAATATGTATTGATTAAAGCCGTTCTATATTACAAAATAAATTTTTCAATCGCCAACGCGACGCCGTTTTCGTCGTTCGACAAAGTTTCGTGAAAACGGTTTTGCTCAAGCAGTTCGGGCGAAGCATTTCCCATCAAAACGGCTGTTCCGGCAAATTCGAGCATTTCCAAATCGTTAAAATTATCGCCCATCACCATCACGTTTTCCGCCGTTAAATTATTTATCGCGGCAAGTTTTTCAACCGCCGTTCCTTTTGATGTGTCGGGCGGCAGAATGTCAATCAGCGTGAAATCGAGACGCGGGTAGACGGTCGTTAAAATATTGACCGTCGCGCCTAATTCGTTTTTCAAAACCTGCTCCATTTCAACCATCGGCGCGCATTTGCCCGAGAAAGAAACGTGAACGGTTTCAAGAGTTTCAATCACGTCCGCCAAATCCGAAACGTGATGAACCGCGTCTTCGGCATCCGCGCCGTGCAACGTTTTCGACCACGCGATATATTTTTGCAACGGAACATTTTCGTCCGAAACCGTGTCGTAAAACAAAACGCCTTTGCCCGTCGGGTCTGCGCTTAAAAGCGCGTCGCCGCCGAACGCTTTTCCAACGCGCAAAATTTCCCGAACGGTTTCGAGTTCGAGAATTGAAGCCACGACCGTTTCCAAACTTTGCGCGTATTTCAGAAGCGCGCCGTTATGCGTAATCAGCGGCGCGTTCAATTCCAACTTCAAACCAACGGGCAGAGCGTCTCGAAAACGTCTGCCCGTCGCAATCGTAACCAGAACGCCTTTATCTTCGGCGTCTCTAATAGCTTTTTTATTTTTCGGTGAAATTTCGCCGCGCGAATTTAGCAGAGTTCCGTCGAGGTCTAGTGCGAGAAGTTTTATCATTTACGGCAATTCGTTTTTTGTCTGCAAAGTTTTTACAAGCATACGCAAAAGAATCGAGATTTGCCAAAAGAGAAGAATTGAAACGAGTGAGCAAACAACAATGTCAAAATCGCCTGCTTTATAAAAAAGTCGGTCTAAACCTTTTATGGTTGGTGATTCATTATCAGAAAGAAGTTTTTGGGTGTTGATAAACCAATAAACAAACATTAAAACGGAAGCAAAAGTTAGCGAAGAAGACAGCAAATATTTTTTAGCAAAGCACAACGAACAAAAAGTTAATCCCAAAAGTAAAATGATTGAAAAGAGAAATTGCGGATGTTTATCTGGATGGCAATATGCACCCGAAAAAACAGGCTCATTATTAACTATATTCTCAGCCTGTATTCTGTCGTATTCGTCGCGCTCGTCCGAGTCCTTTTTAGCATAAGCGGCAGAACCGGCAATCGAAAAAATCAAAGCCGCAAGAGCAACGATTAAAAGCAGTTTGTGTTCAATTTTTGAAATGTAATTGTTCGCTTTCATAATCTGTTAGACACTCAAAATATGAAAAAGTTCCGCAAAACTATTTCGCTTGCTCGGCTTCCATATACGCGCGCAGAATTTCGTTGATTTTAAGCGGATAAAAAAATCCGCGCGCTTTGAGAAACTCGATGATGTCGCGGTCAATCGGCAGGTTTTCTTGATTTTTTTTCGGAATCGGCTTGCCGTTTTTCATCCGCACGGCTTTCGCCCACATCTCTTCGGTGATTTCCGGGCAGTCGGACAAATCAATTTCGTCGTCGGTCATTACGTCAATTCTCGCCCAATCAGTTTGAGATTTCTCGAAAGTATTTTCGTCGTTCATTTGGCGTGGCTTTTCTGGCGTTAATAATTCTTGTCGTTTCATCGTTTTCCGTATATGTAACCGTGATTAACTTTTCGTTTAATAATCCGATTGTAACAAATCTCAACTCACCGTAATCGAAACGGTCGTCAATAAAAATAATTCTTTCGCCTTTGAAGACTTTGCGCGCGTCCGCAAAATCAATTCCGTGTTTCCGTAGATTAACAAGCCGCTTATTTTCGTCCCATTCAAACTTCATTTTAGTTTTAATGTTAGCGTCAGGTCAATTATTTATTTCGCTGCCCGGCGAGCCATCTTTGATACGCCGCTTTGCCGCGTTCAAAGTCGCTTGCCGACGCAAAGAAATTGTGCGAGCCGTCGTTTTTCTCGACGTTTAAAACATAATAAATATAATCGGTTTGCGCCGGATTGAGCGCGGCATTTAAAGCGCTTTCCGAAACCGAAGAAATCGCTCCCGGCGGAATGCCGCCGTATTTTCTGGTGTTGTAAGGCGAATCGACTTCGAGGTCGCTTTTGTTTATCGTGCCGTCCCAGCGGTTTTGCATCTTGGCGATATAGACGGCGGTCTGGTCGATGCCGAGCGGGATGTTCTTGGCGAGGCGATTGTTGATAACCGACGCGACGACGGCGCGTTCGGCGTCGAATTTTGATTCGGTTTCGATTAAACTGGCGATTGTTACAATTTCGTGCGGCGTTTTGCCGAGTTGTCGCGCGCGGTCGTTCCATTCGGGTTTCCATGTTTTTTTGAACTGCTCGACCATTGTTTTGATAATCTGCTGCGCGGTCGTGCCTTTCGGAAAGTTATAAGTCGAGGGAAACATATAGCCTTCGAGATTTTTCGCCTGTGGGTCGAAGTCTTTTATCAAAGAAACATCGTCCATTAAACTTAAAATCGTCTTCTCGTTCTGCGGCGGATTAAGCGGGAAAATTTCTGCAATGCGCTTTGCAATATCGAAGCGCGTAAAGCCTTCGGGAACAGTGAATTTCGTCGTTCTCTGCTCGCCTTTTTCGAGTTCCTTTAAAACTTGAAACGGCGTAATGGGCGAATCAAATTGATATTCGCCCGCGCGCAGCTTGCCCGCGTCGCCGAACGAGCGAACGTAAATCTGCACGGGCAGCGCGCTCGGCAAAACGCCTTCTTTTGTCAGTTTTTCGATGATCTCGTTCGGCGTCGAGCCTTTCGGAATTTCGACGTATTGATTTGCGCGGGCGTGTTGATGCGGTTTGTTTAACGAACTGTAAATCCAGTAGGAAACGCCGCCGACGGCTAAAACGGAAACGATAAAAAGGACGAAAAGAATTTTTATAAATTTCATTGTGCGGAGAATTTTAGCAGAAAAATTAATTGCGAAAAAAGGTGTCAGATGTTAGATGTCAGTCGGCAATGCATTCTAACATCTGACATCTATCATCTAACATCTTAAAATGAAACGAATTTTTGCGGCGATTGATATTTCCGAAGCGGCGCGGCAAGCGGTTTCAGCCTACGTCGAAATTTTACACGCGGAATTTCAGAGCGTTCGCGTCGGCTGGGAAAAGCCGGAGAAACTACATTTAACCTTGAAATTTTTCGGCGATGTTGACGAGCGACAGCTTGAAAATTTAACCGAGGCGATCGAACAAACGGCGCGTCAAAATTTAAATCTTAATTTGCAGATTGCGGAAGCTGGCGTTTTTCCATCGCCGGCAAGAGCGCGAATTTTGTGGCTCGGATTGCAGGAGGAAACGGGAAATCTGCAAAAGCTAAACGAGAATTTAGAAACCGAATGCGCTCGTTTCGGTTTTGCGCGGGAAGAGAGAAATTTCAAAGCGCATCTGACAATTGCGCGCCTACGCGAGCCGCAAAAATCTAAGGAGCTTATCAGAAAACATCTGCAAAACGATTTCGCTCCGCTCGAATTTCAAGCGACTGAAATCGTCATCTACCAAAGCGAGCTTCTTCCGAAAGGCTCGATTTATAAATCCGTTTCGCGCCATAAATTAAAATAACGGTGCGCGGTTTGTTTCTCCAACCAGCGCTCCGTTATTTTAATTTTCTATTTTTGCTTCAGATATTTTTCGATTGCGCTCGTAACCGCCTCGCTTTCCGGCGTGTCTTTTGAAGTAAAACGCGCGACGACTTTGCCGTTTTTATCGATTAAAAATTTATTAAAATTCCACGTTATTTCGCCCGCGAAATTCGGGTTGGTTTCCTTCGCCGTCAAAAATTTATAAAGCGGGTCTTGGTCTTCTCCTTTGACCGAAATTTTGGCGAACATCGGAAATTTTACTTTGTATTTCGACGTGCAGAACTCTTTTATCTCCGACGCCGTTCCCGGTTCCTGCCCGCCGAAATTGTTGGCGGGAAATCCCAAAACATAAAACCCTTTGGCGTTATATTTTTCGTAAATCGCTTCCAAGCCTTCGTATTGCGGCGTGTAGCCGCACTTGCTCGCCGTATTGACAATCAATAAAACATTGCCTTTATATTTATTTAATTTCACGTCCGCGCCGTCGATGTTCTTCATTTTAAAATCAAGCACGGACTTTGTTTTCGCGCTTTCAGGCATTGTTTCGCCGCCGAAAAATCCGAAAGCGTAATCGGAAAATAAAATCGTTCCCGTAAAAACGACGAGCAAAATCGATATTTTTTTCAACATAATTTTTTCTCCATAATTTATAGATTTATTGTTTTAACTCGCGCGGCTGACGAGCAGGCGCCATTTGCTGCGGATTTTCGGTTTTCTCGCCCGTTTCGGCGAAAACCTCTTTTATCGCGCCGATGCTCGAGAGCATAGAAGATGTTTCCATCGGCATAAAAATCACTTTCGAGTTGTTTGTTTTCGTCATATCCCGCAAGGACTCGATATAGCGCGAAGTGATTAAATACTGCGTCGTCTGCTGAGGGTCGCCGATTGATTGGGTGATTTGCGCAATCGCCTGAGCGTCCGCCGCCGCCGACCGAAGCCGTGCCTGCGCCGCGCCGTCCGCCTGCAGAATCGCCGATTCCTTTTCGCCTTCCGAGCGCGTAATCGCCGCTTGTTTTTCGCCTTCGGCGCGCGTCATATTCGCCTGCTTTTCGCCTTCCGCCTGCAATATAAGCGCGCGTTTGTTGCGCTCCGCCGTCATCTGTTTTTCCATCGTGATGCGCACGTCTTCGGGCGGCGTGATGTTTTTCACGTCGATGCGCGTTACTTTGACGCCCCATTTGTCGGTCGCTTCGTCGAGGATTAAGCGCAGTTCCGAATTGATTTGGTCGCGCGAGGAAAGCGTGTGGTCTAAATCGAGTTTTCCGATGACCGAGCGCATTCCGGTGAAAGTCAACTGGACGAGCGCGCCGACCAAATCCGCTACTTCATAAGCGCCTTTTATCGGGTCGGTGATTTGCCAGTAGACGACCGAATCGACGTTTATCATCACGTTGTCGCGCGTGATGACCGACTGCGCCGGAAGGTCGATAAACTGCTCGCGCAAATCAATCGAAGACAAACCGCGCGGCGTATTCGTCCAATAGACGGCGCGCGCCGACTCGAAAAACGGCACGATGATATTCATTCCGCTTTCGGCGACGCGGTGAAATTTGCCGAACCGCTCAATGAGCAGAACCGACGACTGCGGCACGATTTTTATCGTTTTAAAGGCGACGACAAGCAGCGCGACGGCGAGAAAAATAAAAAAAGGTAGAACGAACATTTTTTTTGCGACGACCTCCGAAATTTGTTTAATTAAAATATAACGCATTTTCACGCGAATTACGATAAACTTTCGCAGAAGTCGCAAAATCTCGAATTGCTTGCGTAAAACGTTCGCCATATAATCAAACACCGAAGCAGTGAATATAAAGACCAATCTAAAATCCAAAATCCAAAATCTGAAATCGAAATGACCGTAAAACTTTCCGACATCGAGGACGCGCGCAAAATTTTGCAGGGCATTATCATTCCGACGCCCATTGTGGCAGACGAAAAACTGTCGAATGAAATCGGCGCGCGGGCATATCTGAAAGCCGAATGTCTGCAAAGAAGCGGCTCGTTCAAAGTGCGCGGCGCATACAATAAAATCGCGCGTCTCTCGGACGAAGAAAAGGCGCGCGGCGTCATTGCGGCTTCGGCGGGAAATCACGCGCAGGGAGTGGCGGTCGCGGCTCGTCTGCAAAATACGAAAGCGACAATCGTGCTGCCGGAAAACGCGCCGCTCACGAAAATTACGGCGACCAAAGCGCAGGGCGCGACCGTTATTCTGCACGGCGCGACTTTTGACGAAGCTCTCGCCTTTTCAAAACAATTGCAGGAAAAACACGGTTACATTTACGTCCACGCGTTCGACGACGACTGCGTAATTGCCGGACAGGGAACAATCGGAATGGAAATCGTCGAAGATTTGCCGCAGACGACCGTCGTCGTCGTTCCAATCGGCGGCGGCGGAATTATTTCGGGCATCGCTATTGCCGTCAAAAATCTTCTGCCCCGCGTGCGCGTCGTCGGCGTTCAAGCCGAAAACATCGCGCCTGTCAGTCAAGCGTTAAAAAACGGAAAATCGAACGATGTCAATCATTTGCCGACAATCGCCGATGGCATCGCGGTAAAAAGTCCGGGCGAAAAAACGCTGGAGATAATTCGAGAGTATGTCGACGAAGTGGTCGAAGTATCCGAAGAAGAAATCGCGCGCGGCATTTTTCACTGCGTCCAAAACACGCGTCTCGTCGTTGAAGGCGCGGGCGCGGCTGGGGTTGCGGCGCTGCTGGCGAAAAAAATAAAGGTCGAAGCGAGCGATACGGTTTGCACCGTTCTGTGCGGCGGCAACATCGACGCCAATCTGCTGGCGCGTATTCTCGAACAGGTTCTCGTTCGTCAAGGGCGCTACATAATGCTCAAATTATTAGTTTTAGACCGTCCGGGAATGCTGGCTGCCTTGCTCAAGCACGTCGCTGAATCGGGCGCAAATGTCATCGAAGTTTTCCACCGCCGCGCGATGTGGCTCGCGCCGCTCGGACGCGTCGGCATCGAAATGTTATTGGAAGTCCGCGACGAAGAACACGGGCGCGAAGTCTATAAACATCTTGAAGAGACGGGCTATCACGTCGAACGCGAGGGTCAGGGCGATTGGGAAGAGTGAAAAAGTAAAAAAGTGAAAAAGGTAAAGGTCAAAAAGTGAAAAGGCAGTTTAATGATTTCTACTTTTTCACTTTTTCACCTTTTCACTCTTTCACTTTTTTCTAGCTGAAAGGTCGCAGCAAACCGCGAAAAACGCCGAGAACGTCGATTTTATCGGCGGACAGCGTAATTGAGACAAATTCGGTATTGGCGGGACGAAGCTCGATTTTCGCGCCTTCGCGGTAAAATTGTTTCATTACAATGCGCTTGTTTTCCGAGAGCAGCGCGGCGACGACGACATCGCCGTCGCGGGCGAACGACCGTTTTTCTATTAGAACAACGTCGCCTTCGCAGATATGCTGCTCAATCATCGCCGCGCTCGGCACGCGGAAGGCGCGCAGGCGCTCGCGCGTTTCTTCCTCCTCCAGCGCGCCGAGCATAAACTTCGGCACGAACAAGGTTTCGCGCTCCCAATCTTCGACGAAAGAATTCTGCGGCTGCGGCACGTCGAGCCAATCAATCCGGCAAACCGCTTCGGCAATCGAATTTGACGCGGGAAGCACCAGATTAAAACTGCCGACTTCGCGCCGCCGCGTGATTAAACCCTGACTTTCCAAAGATTTGATGTGCCGCGCGACGCCCGCTTTCGACGAAACGCCCAAATGCCACGCGATTTGCTGATAGGACGGCTCGTATCCGTGCCGGTCGATATAGCGCGTGATAAAATCGAGAACTTGTTTTTGTCGCTTTGTGCGCGGCTGCATAATGTGAGAGTTTAAGATTTCCGGTTTCCGGTTTCAAGTCAGTTTAAAAGGTGTTAGGTTTTAGGTATTAGGTTTCAGGGCAAAACGAAAATCCAATGCCTGAAACCTAATACCTAAAACCTAACACCTGTTATAATAGCGTTACAAAAAAACATTCGGAGGACATAAAATTTATCAGTAACGTTCACGGATTTACGCAGGGTTTGAAGCAGAACCAAATGCGGCGAATCGAGCGACTGGCAACGCGCCGCGTCGCCGCCGAGCAAATCGTATCGCCCGAATTGGCGCGGCAATTGTCGGAGCTTTCGTTTGAAACGAACCGGCAAATCGGCGTTCTCATCAACCGTAAAGGACAAGTCGAATATGTGATGGTCGGAACTGCCAAACGCATCGAGATGCCGGATTTCGGGCGCGCACGCGTTTCAGAAGAACGCTTTCGCGGTTTGCGCTGCGTTCACACGCACCTTGCAAACGAGAAATTGACGCAGGACGATTTGACCGATTTAGCTTTGCTGCGGCTCGATTTGATGTCTATCATTCAAGTCGATAAAGAGACGGGCTTGCCTGACCTTGTTTATTCGGCTCATCTTCTTCCGACGACCGCCGAAAAATTGGAACGCGAAAAGTCGG
>MWVV01000083.1_pt1 | contig 33484 bp, 30 predicted proteins | sample 1047281 | NCBI WGS metagenome assembly MWVV01 (sample SAMN06349986, study PRJNA376086) | soil metagenome | isolation source: PT-2 sample Antarctic (ecotone) soil | place: Antarctica | collected 2015-01-13 | reverse complement strand
CGCCAGAGCATACCCGCGCCCCCTGGAACTACATTAATCATAAAGATAACGCCGCCACATATAACGCTGATGAAGTCGAAACAATCAAAAACCGCATCAGGCGAGCAGCAAAAAAACACGGCGTAAATATCAGCGAAGATTAAAAGAAAAGATAAAATTAAGCTAATAAATTATGTCTGCTTCGGTCGAAAAAATTCAGGAAAAAGCGATTGTGTTCGATGATGCGAACGACGTTCCTGACGAAATTCTCGGGCTGGTCGGCGACGCGCGGTTTGTTTTAATCGGCGAAGCGTCGCACGGAACGCACGAGTTTTATAAATACCGCGCTGAAATTACTAAACGACTCATTGAAGAAAAGGAATTTTCCGCCGTCGCCGTCGAAGCGGATTTTCCCGATGCTGATCGCGTCAATCGCTTTGTGCGCTGGTTTGGAGACGACACAAACGTCTCTGACGCGCTGGCGAATTTTAACCGCTTTCCGCTGTGGATGTGGCGCAACCAGGACGTTCTGGATTTTACCGAGTGGCTGCGCGGGTTTAATAAAAATAAAATGCCCGCCGCGCAAGCCGGGTTTTACGGGCTTGATTTATACAGCCTGCACGCATCAATCGAAGCGGTTCTCGATTATCTGGAACGAGTTGATCCGGATGCCGCCGCGCAAGCCCGCTCGCGTTATTCGTGTTTTGAGCATTTCGGCGAAGACGCGCAAAGTTACGGCTACGCGGCAAATTACGATGAGCGATTTTCCTGTGAAGATGAAGTTATTAAACAGCTTGTCGAATTACAAAGCCGCGCCGCCGAATACGCCGGGCGCGACAGCTTTATCGCCCGCGACGAATATTTTTTCGCCGAACAAAACGCGCGACTCGTCAAAAGCGCCGAAGAATATTACCGTTCGATGTATCGCGGCGGGCGTGTTTCGAGCTGGAATCTGCGCGACCGGCATATGGCGGAAACTTTGCACGCCCTCGCCGCGCATCTGGAAAAGCCAAATCAACCGGCAAAAATCGTTGTCTGGGCGCACAATTCACACTTAGGCGACGCGCGGGCGACCGAGATGGGTAAACGCGGCGAATGGAACGTCGGGCAGCTGGTCCGTGAAAAGTATAAAACGGACGCGTGCTTGATTGGCTTTACGACTCACGCGGGAACGGTTTCGGCGGCGACCAATTGGGATGAACCGGCGCAGACGAAGCGTGTGCAGCCTTCGCTAAAAAACAGTTACGAGCGCGTTTTTCACGAAACCGGAATGCCGCGATTTTTCTTAAATCTACGCGATGATGAAATAAAAACACTTCTCCAAATGCCGCTGCTCGAACGCGCGATCGGCGTCGTTTATCGCCCGGAAACCGAGCGCGCCAGCCATTATTTTACCTCTGTACTACCGGAACAATTTGACGGCATCATTCATTTTGACGAAACCAGCGCCGTCGAACCGCTTGACCAATCTGCAAGCGGAACTCGTGAAGATATGCCAGACACCTTTCCCGAAGGATTGTAAGAAATAATTACGGCAGACATAAACATAAAAAATAATGATTGACCAACAACTGCTGTACCGGAGCGCCGTTTTTAACTGACGTTGATTATTTATAATTAGCTGCGCGAACAAGCACTGCGAAAATCGTCCTGATTGTTTTAAGACTCCATACAAAAGAGGAAGAAAAATTTCCTAAAACGCTGGACAACTGCTTTTCAATATTGTTAAAATGCGAATCAGTAGTTGAAAAGACAGACAAACAGGTTGATTGGTAGAATTTTCTTACCATGGAAAATCAACTGATTCAACTTTATTTGTTTGTCTGTCAAATTTACGATACCCGCTCCCAAACTTGTTTTCAACGCGCAAGCAATAATCGCCAACCTGAATTTACTGACCAGGAAATCGTTTGCATCTGGTTTTTCGGACATCTGAACGGCAGATTTCAGAAAAATCAAATCCATCAATTTATCCGTGATTATTGGGCGGATTGGTTTCCGCGTCTGCCGGCTTATCAAACCTTTTGTCATCGCTTGAATCTGCTGGAACAAACTTTTCAAAGTATCGGGGCGGCATTGTTTGAGCATTTGCGTCTTGAACAAGTCGCCGAACTCGACCATCTGATTGACTCGTTTCCGATAATGTTAGCGGCAAATGGTCACGCTTATTCAGCTAAAGTTGCCCGCGCCGTCGCCGACGTGGGTTATTGCGCGGCGAAAAAAACCTATTTTCACGGCGTTCGGCTGCACGTTATTGCAATGAAACGCTTTGAAAAACTGCCCAGCCCGACGCAAGTCTGGTTAGTCGAAGCCTCGCATCACGACTTGACCGCCGTCAAAGAACAACATCTTAATCTGCCAAACACCGCTCTGATTGCCGACCTTGCCTATCCTGAACCGCTGTTTCGGCAAACTCTCCGCGAGCAAAACACGCAGCTTCTCACCGGATGCAAGAAACCGAAAGGCAGAGACTTAACCAAACTTGAAAAATATCACAACCGTTTGGTGAGCAAATTCCGCCAGCCAATTGAAAGTTTATTTAATTGGCTAAACGAGAAAACCCAAATTCAAAAAGCTAGTAAAGTTCGCTCTGTCGAGGGCTTGATGCTACACTGTTGGGGAAAATTAGCAGTTGCCTTTTTCCTACTCGTTTTCAACTACTGATTCGCATAAATGTTTTCGGTAAAGTTTTAGTGCAAAAAAGATTCGGCAGGCGCGCGGGTAAAGATGCGCGTTTTAATGTTTTCGGAAATCTCGGAATCGGTATTTTGACGGTCCCGCTTGAAAACTTTTCGCAAAATGATGTGCTGCTTTACGGCATTGCGGGAATTTACCGCCTCAACGATCGCATCAATATTGTCAGCGAAGTCAACGGACGCGCTAATACGAGACGCGGAAACGCCCCGCTCGGCACCGAAAGTATTTCGCAGTTTCGCATCGGGACACAAATCAAAGCCTCGAGTTTGCGCTTTGATACCGCCGCGATTTTCGGTTTAACAAGATTTAGTCCGCGCACCGGCGTAACCTTCGGCGTAACTTATCTTTCCCCAAACATTTTCACACCAGCGAAGTAGATTGCAGAAGACAGATTCCGAAGATTTTCTGTTGAGGTAGTTCAATTTACTAAGCGATTTCTGCCTATTCCAATAGGCGAATGACCTTTTCCCAGATTCGGCGCAGTTTTAATTGCATCTGTGACGAATTTTTTAGCCGTTTCAACTGCTTCAAACAAACTTTTGCTCAGTGCAAGATTTGCCGTAATCGCCGCCGCCAGCGTGCATCCCGTTCCATGAGTGGCATTGGTCTTAATAAAATCAGTCTCAAAAATGTGAGCTTCGTCGCCAATAAACAAGAAATCCTTTGCCATCTTCCGACTTGAGACTTGAGACTTGAGACTCAAAGGATGTCCACCTTTGATCAAAACATTTTTTGCTCCGAAACTCTGCATAATGCGGGCGGCACTTTCAACCTCCGATTCATTCCCGATTTTCATTTTCGTAATTCTTTCCGCTTCGGGTAGGTTTGGCGTGACGAGATCCGAGAGCGGAAAAAGTTCTTCGACCAGAGATTTTAAGGCTTGATCATCGATCAAATCAAAACCGGAAGTCGAGCACACAACCGGGTCAACGACAAAATTTTTCAACTCGTTTTTTTTCACGAGCCGCGCAACTTCTCGGATAACTTCCCGGGTTGGCAGCATTCCCGTTTTTACCGCCGCCACTTTGAAATCTTCAACAATTGGCTCAAATTGCCTTTGAACTGAATCGGCAGTTTGATGAATCGCGCCGAATACGCCGGTCGTGTTTTGAAAAGTTATCGAAGCGATAACCGAAGTTGCAAAGCATCCAAAGGCGGTAAAAGTTTTTATGTCGGCAACAATTCCCGCGCCGCCCGAAGGGTCGAGTCCGGCAATTGTTAAGCAAACGTTTTGGATTTTGGATTGATTTTGTGTCGTTTTACCTGTATTCATCGGTGTTTATCGGCGGCTAACTTTTCTTAAATTTTCAGCATTGTTCAAAAACCGAATGGCGGCGAAACCGCGCGCTCCGTTTTCCAAGACCGAAGCGTAATTAGTTTGGTCAATTCCTCCGAGCGCGATGACGGGAAACGGATTTAATTTTTTGCAAACTCTTGACAACTCATTTAAACCTTTTGGCTCACCTTTTTCCGGCGTATAAAAAATCGGGCTATAAGTAACAAAATCCGCGTCCTGCGATTTTGCTTCGACGGCTTCTTCAAGGGTGTGCGCCGAAACGCCAACAATAAAATTTTTAGGGAAATTTCGATGAATTACCGCGCTTCGTAGAGATGTAGAAGCGAGATGAACCCCGTCTGCATTTGCGGCAAACGCAATGTCGGCGCGGTCATTGACGAGTAATTTGGTTTCGCTGTTTTTCGTAATTTTTACGGCTTCGGAAACAAGCTCAAAAACGAGTCGCGCGGGTAATATTTTCTCCCGAATCTGGACGAGTGAAACTCTTGTTTGAACAGCGATTTTGACGATTTCGAGAATTGAGTTTTTATTTTCGGCAAAATTTTGAACGGTCATTTTGCCGTTCGTTATCAAATAAATGATTGGGTTTGAAAGGTGCAATTGATTACTTTTTTCGTTCACTAATTGCTTTGTTCGCAAATTTTCCTTCTGCTTCAAACATTTTCACACTCTGCTTAAAATGTGCCATTTCCCAAAAAGCAATAAAAAGATTTAAGATTCCCAAGCCCGTCACCGCGCCGCGAATCCAACCGGAAGTAATTGTTCTTTGAAGAATCGGCAAATCCGTTTTTTGAACGACTAACGCCAAAAGAGCATTTTCGCCCCAGTCACCAAATACACCTAAGCTATACCACGGTATCAGCGTTAAAATAATACCCGTCATCAATAACAAGATAATTAAAAAAATGACGGTTAGTTTTGCAACCATAAATTAATGTTTTCATCAGTTTAACTAAGTTTATTTAACTTCCTTTACTTAGCTTTTACCGTAACGTTTTATTATAGTTGTTTCTTCAGGTTTTGTTAAGTTTGGCACACTTAGCACACATTTGGTACATAGGAATTTTTACTTGAAATTCCAAAAAGTTTTCTTCCAGTTGCAAATTTATGCCCTTAACAACTAAAATTTTGAAACTTCTTTGCAAATTATTCGTGAAAGAAAAACGGAATGAAAATTTAAGAGGATTAAAAAGATATGAAAAATTTACGCCGAAAATTTAAGAATCAAAAAGGCTTCAACCTAATTGAGTTAATGATTGTTATCGCTATTATCGCATTGATTGTTGGCATTGGCATACCTGCTTATACAGCAATGATTAATAATGGAAATGAAACTTCTGCCGTCGCATCGATAAATACAATAAAATCATTGCAAACCAATTATGTCTCTAAACATCAAGGCAAATTCGCACCAAATTTTGATGAGTTAATAAAATCGGTTCAGCTTGATGAAAGATTTGCCGGAGAATCTCCGGTTGTCAATGGTTATATTTTCAAGATGACAGTTCAGGAGTCTTCCGGTACAAAACCTTCCTTTTATTCGATTAACGCCGATCCGCAAACCGGGTCCGGCACACGACATTTTTATTTTGATTCATCCCTCGGGACTACCAGAACAACCGAAGAAGAACGTCCGGCAAAAGCTGATGACCCGTCAATTTAACAGCTTAATGGGTTAGCATTGTCAGTATCGGGTTTCTATTTCGGCTTATGAATTTGAAATTGCCAGCGCTAACTTAGAGTTTAGTAGCAGAACGCGCGCTTCACCCGCGCGGGCGCCGGAAGTTCAAATCTTCTTTGTCGACATACAAAAATTAAAAGGCAGATTGTTTAAAAACAATCTGCCTTTTTTGTTAAAAATTTTGAACCAGGAGCTAATGGCTCAGACAAAATTTATTCATTTCTAAAATAAAAAACCATTGCTTCCGGTTTTTTGTCCTTTTCGTCTTTCGGTTTATCGTCTTTCGGCGGTTTTTTCGGTTTATCTCCAGGGACAATGACCGGCGGTGGTTCCTTGGGCGGACGCGGCTTCTTTTCGCCGTCTTGCTGCGCCATTGCGGTCATCGAAAAACAAACCATCACGGCAACTGCAAAAAATATTTGTGTCAAAATTCTCTTCATTGTGTAATCTCCTCTTTCCATATAATTGGCACGAGGGGAAAGATATGCACCTCTTTCACGTTAAGCAATAATAGTGCCACAACAATTCTAATCGAAAATCTTAAAGTAAATGATACTAAAACTGTTCTCATAGCTAAGATTCAAACCAGACCGTTTACGTTTCCCGTATCCTTCTATACGAAATAGTTTATTATTTGAAAAGTATGCTTGTCAGCATTTGATAAAACTAAAAAATAAGCAAATCGAATTAAAATATAGTCGGTCAAAAAGAATACAATTTGCTTATTTCAAAAATAACACGATAAATTAACGAGTTTGTTAGAGAAATTTTTGCTTGAGAGGAAAACATATGCCGGACAAAACAAATTTAATAGTTGAACGCATCAGGCAGTTTCTCGTTATTGCAGCGACGGCTGGCACACTTTTCGTCAATTATTTAGCCGGAACCGGTTCTATCAACAACAAAACGCCGGCTGATATTTCCGATCAATACCCAACTCTCTTAACTCCCTCCGGTTATGCGTTTTCGATCTGGAGTTTAATTTACGTCGGCTTGATTGCCTTTAGTATTTATCAAGCGCTGCCGGCACAAATCGCACGATTTTCAAAAATCAGAACGCTTTATATCATAAACTGCGCGGCAAATTGCGTATGGCTTTACCTTTGGTCTTACGAACAAATTCTTCTCAGCCTTTCAGCAATTTTCGTGATGCTCGGCACCCTCATTTTAATAAATATAAATTTACCGAGTACAGATTCTCCTTCTGAGACTTGGTTGGCGCGGATCCCTTTTAATATTTATTTTGGATGGCTGACCGTCGCCACCATTTTAAATTTTAGCATTGCGCTCGTTTTTCTCGGAGTTGACGCAACCGGCGCATCGAGAGTTTTCTTTGCTTCGGTTTTGATTATCGTGGCGATAATTCTGGGCGTAATAATTCAGTTTAAACTCGCAATTGCCGCGTATCCGCTGACTATCGCGTGGGCGTTAATTGCTATCGCAATAAAACACAGCACCGAAACGGTCATTGTAACTGTTGCGGCATTTGGTGTTATCGTTTTGCTGATAACGGCTCTAAGCGGCTTGGCAAAATCAAAAACTTCTCTTCGATGAACAACGGAAAAATTTGCGTCTCGGTCTGCGCTAAAACGACGGAAGAACTTATCGAAAAAATCAGCTGTGCCAAAAATTTGGCAGATGTCATTGAACTACGCTTTGATTGCCTGGAAAAAATCGAGCCGGAAAAACTCTGGAATAAAATTAAACAAATTCGTCAATCATTTGACGGTAAGCTTCTTGCTACTTTTCGACCGATTGAGCAAGGCGGAAAAAGAAATTTAACGTTTGCGGAACGAAAAGAATTTTGGGCTGATTTACACATTTCTGAGTTCATCGATTGGGCTGACTTTGAATTGGATTTACCGGAAGAAAATATAAATAAACGTTCAGGGAAAACCTCTAAAAAAGTCATAAAATCATTTCACGATTTTGAAAAAACTCCAGCGAACTTAAATGAAATTTACAATCAGATTTCGGCTAACTCAGAATTACTAAAAATCGCCATACAAGCTGACGACATCGGCGATACAATTGCCGTGTGGAAACTTCTCGAACGCGCAAAAGCAGAAAAAAAACAAATCATTCCAATCGCGATGGGCGAAGCGGGAAAATGGACGCGGATTTTAGGTTTGGCTCACGGCGCATCGATGACTTATGCAGCGCTTAGCGCGGGTCGCGAAACGGCTCCGGGACAAATTTCCGCAAAAGATTTGATTGAAACTTACCGCGTCAGAGAATTAACCGCCAAGACTAGCGTTTTCGGAATCATCGGTAATCCGGTCGCGCATTCGCTGTCGCCTTTTATGCACAATGAAGCGTTCGAGTTTCACAATCTCGATGCGGTTTATATTCCGTTTGAGGTGAAAAACCTCGACGAGTTTATCGAGCGATTTATCAAAAAAGAAACACGCGAAGTTGAATTAAATTTTAAAGGTTTTTCCGTCACGATTCCACATAAATCAACGATTATCAAGCATTTGGATTTTGTTGACGGAACCGCAAAAGCAATCGGCGCGGTCAATACGGTAAAAATCAAGAACGGCAAACTTTACGGTTATAATACTGACGCACAAGGATTTATTGAACCGCTGAAGAATTCTTACGGCGATTTAGGCAATGCAAAAATTGCAGTTTTCGGTGCGGGTGGCGCGGCGCGGGCGTGCGTTTATGCGCTTGGAAAAGAAAACGCGAAAGCTACGATTTTTGCGCGAAATATCGGAAAGGCACAAAGTTTGGCGGACGAGTTCAATGTTCAAAGTTCAAAGTTCAAAGTCGAAGGCGAAAGTTACAAAAATTTCGATATTGTTGTAAATACAACGCCGCTCGGCACATGCGGCGAATTTGAAAACAAAACTCCGGCAACCGCCGAACAACTCGAAAACGTCAATCTTGTTTATGATTTGGTTTACAACCCGTTCGAGACGCAGTTTATCAAAGAAGCAAAAAAAGCGTCCGTGCCGACAATTGGCGGAATAGCAATGCTGGTCGGTCAGGCAATGGCGCAATTAAAGATTTGGACCGGGGAAGACGCGCCGATGAAGGAAATGAGCGCGGCAGTTTTAAAAAGACTAAATTAAAAGCATAGATAAGATTGTTTACATGAATAACCGCTACAGCCGACAAACTTTATTTGCTGAAATTGGAAAAGAAGGACAGGAAAAACTTTTGAGTTCAAGTGTTTTAATCGTCGGTTGTGGCGCGCTCGGAGCCGCTCACGCGGAGACGCTTGCCCGTGCCGGCGTTGGGCGCTTGAAAATTGTTGACCGCGATTTTGTTGAATTTTCAAATTTGCAGCGACAAAATTTGTTTTCAGAAACGGATGCAAAGGAAAGGCTTCCGAAAGCAATCGCGGCGAAAAATCGGCTTTTTGAAATAAATTCGGAAGTCGAAGTTGAAGCAATTGTGACGGACGTAAATCACTCAAACATTGAAGATTTAATAAAAGACTGCGATGTAATTGTGGACGGAACAGACAATTTTCAAACACGTTATTTAATCAACGATGCATGCGTAAAACACAATAAAACCTGGATTTACGGCGCCGCGGTTTCATCCTATGGCGTCACGATGACAATTATTCCGCAGGTTTCGCCTTGTCTGCGCTGTATATTTGAAGAGATTCCGGGTGCCGGAAGTTCCCCGACGTGCGATACGGCGGGAGTCATTCAGCCGATTATCAGTATTGTATCGGCTGTCCAAACAACCGAAGTATTAAAAATTTTGGTCGGAAAAACTAAAAGTCTGCATCAAAGCTTGATGCAGTTTGATGTCTGGCAAAACGATTGGCGGAAAATCAAACTCGGTGTGCCGAATGCTGATTGCAAAACTTGCGGGCAAAGAGATTTCGAGTTTCTCGAAGCTGAAAACGTTGAATTTTCCGCCGTTTTATGCGGACGCGACGCCGTCCAGATTTCACCGCGAGCGACATCTGATTTAGATTTGCGGGCGCTTGCCCAGAAGTTAAAATCTTTTGGTGAAGTGAAACAAAATGAATATCTGGTGCGTCTTAAATACGATGTTTTTGAACTGACCGTTTTTCGAGACGCGCGAGCGATTATTCGCGGCACCGACGATGTTTCGGTTGCCCGTTCAATTTATACCAGGTTAATCGGAAATTAGTTGCAGAATAAATTAATAAAAACAAAAAGCGCATGTTTATAAAAACTTATTTAATCCGACAATTTTGTCGATTGTCGCGATGTTCTTTGCGCCTAAAATTATATTCAATGAAAACACCACTTTGCGCTTTAATATTTTTTATTTTAGGTAGTTTTTTACCGGCTTCCGCCAGCGAGCCGGCTGTTTGGTCAATCAAAACGCGCGCCGGAATTCTGAAGGGCGAAGCAAAAGGCGTTTCGGTAACTGATACAGGCGCCATTACGCTTGCGCCGAAATTAACCGAAATTTTTAGAACCGAGCAGCCTTATGTTTGGTCGAGCGCAATTGACAGCGCCGGAAATGTGTTCTTAGGAACCGGAGGCGACGGTAAAATTTTTCGGGTTGATTCGGGCGGAAACGGAAAATTATTTGCGGATTTATCCGAGCTTAATGTTTCAGCTCTAGCAATTTCAAAGGACGGTTCACTCTTTGCAGGAACTTCGCCGGACGGGAAAGTTTATCGTATTTCAGCAAATGGAACGGCGGAGGTTTTCTTTGAACCGAAGGAAAAATATATCTGGTCGCTGGCTGTTTTAGAAAACGGGAATTTAGCCGTCGGAACAGGAGAAAACGGAAAGATTTATCGTGTGGGTTCTGCCAACTCAAAACTTGAAACATCTCTTTTATTCGACACGAGCGAAACGCATATTATTTCGCTTGCCGCCGATAAAATGGGAAATCTGTATGCCGGAACCGATTCAAACGGCTTGCTTTTAAGATTTTCTCCCGACGGCAAACCTTTTGCGCTGCTTGATTCGAATTTGAGAGAAATTCATGATATTGCGCTCGGCAGTGACGGCTCCGTATACGCTCTCGCACTGAGCGATTCAGCTTCGGCTTCAAAGGCGCCCATAACTCCGTCAGCGGCTGAAAACACAGGCGCAGCAGCCGAAACGCCAACCGCTCCGACGCCTGAAACCCCTCTGAAAAGCCGTTATGACGTAACCGCCTCAAAATCTGCGGTTTACAGAATTTTGCCGGACGGCGCAAACGATATTATCTGGAACTCCGCCGATGTGACCGGGTTTTCCCTTGAAGCTAATCCGAACGGCAGCGGTGTTTTTGTTGGCACGTCGGACAAAGGACGTATTTATTCTGTCACCAACAGCGGACAGGAAACGCTTCTTTTGCAATCAAACGAAGGTCAAATCTCCACCTTCCAATTATCAGGCAGACAAATTTTCGCCACTTCCAGCAATCAGGGCAAACTTTATCGTTTCGGCGCGGGTTCTTCGTCCTCTGATGCTTTTGAAAAAGAAGGAACTTATGAATCGCCAATATTAAATGCCAAATCGAGCGCCGCCTGGGGCAGAATTTGGTGGCGTTCGAGCGGCAACGTAATTTTGCAGACCAGAAGCGGAAACACCGAAAAGCCAAATGAAACCTGGAGCCGATGGAGCGCAAATTACACCGACCAAAAAGGGGCGCAAATCTCCAGCCCGAAAGCAAAATATTTGCAGTGGCGGGCAATTTTGAATCGGGAAACTTTAGGCAAAGGAACGACGTTTGGGACAGGTTTGACGATTAATTCAGGAATAATTCTTGATGATGTGCAAGTTTCTTATTTACCCGGAAATATCGCGCCGGAAATTCTCTCGATTCAGATACTGCCGACGAACGTTGGCTTACTGGCAAATCCGCCGGTTCAGATTGACCCGAACATTGAAAATTCCGGTCTTGACCCACAGGTTTTTGGACTTCCCCCGACGATGAACATTCCGCCACGCCGTGTTTATCAACGCGGAGCACGTTCTCTGCAATGGACAACCGAAGACCGCAACGGCGATAAACTCGAATTTTCAGTTCTTTACCGTGAAGTCGGCGAAAACGCCTTTAAACTGCTGCGTGAAAATTTCCGCGAAAACTTTTTTACAATTGACAGCTTATCTCTGGCAGACGGACGTTATATTTTCAAAATTATTGCCAAAGATTCGCCTTCAAATCCGGTTTCGCAATATTTAACCGGGGAAAAAATCAGCGAACCGTTCGACATTGACAATGCTTTGCCAAGCGTCTCTACAATTGGAACGCCGCAAGTTTCCGGCGATAAGGCGCGAGTAATTTTTGAAGCAACCGAAACTTCAAGCTTTTTGCAAAAAGCCGAATTCAGCGTGAACGGAAGCGACTGGCGCGAAGTTTATGCCGACGACGGTATTTCCGACAGCCTCAAGGAACGTTATACTTTGGATATTCTTTTGAAAGACACCGGTGAAAATACAATTACACTGCGTGTCTTCGACGCCAACGGAAACGCTTCGAGCGGAAGAGTTGTGGTAAGAAGATAATTTGATTATTTTAGAAATTCAAATTGTCATTTGACGAATATAATTTTCCAAAACAATTTAATAATTTTTAAAAATTCTCTTTTTTCGGTAAAGTCATTGTTTCGCTTTCTCGATTTATTTCTAAATGGCGCGTCGTTCCTTCGACAACGCTTGGCGGGACGAGCTCTCCCGTATCGTAAATCGAATTTTGCGGCTTTACATATTCAGTCTGCTGAGGCGGAAGTTGAGCTTTTAATTCTTCTTTCAAATTATTCTGGTTTTCTTGCAGCCTGACCGGAATCATTCTTTTTTCGTTTTTTTGTAGCTGAATAATTTGCGCTATTCCCGCGCCCAGCATTGAAAAAGCCGGAATCAGCATCCAAAACCACCAACCTCTTCCCATTGCGGAAAAAGCCAGAGCAATCGATATTACTAAAAAAGCAATTCCCATAAAGAGTTTTCCCAACGCGTTTTCCCAACTCACGGATTTGCTTTTACAGTTCATCAAATCTATCGGCTTGATCGGCTGAATCATACCTATAGCTCGCGATTTTGAGTTTAACTTACCGGTTAATACATCGGAAACGGTTTCTAAATCAGTTCCGCAACTGCGGCAGAATTTGCCGCTATCCGGGTTTTTCGTTCCACATTTCGGACAAAACATAATTTTCCTTTCAGCTCAAATTTTTTTGCTCGAAGTTCAAGCTCAGTTTTTAGAATTTTTATGAGCCTTGAACTCTCTGTCTAATTGCTTCAAAAAGTATTACGCCGGCGGCGACCGAAACGTTCAAGGATTCTATTTTTCCGAGAAGCGGAATTTTTACCAGAACATCGCACTTTTCTGCTACCAGGCGATGAAGCCCTCTGCCTTCGCCGCCTAAAACTAAAGCCGTTGATTGCTTCCAATCCCAATCGTCATAATTCATTTTTGCGTCAGCACTTGTTCCGATTACCCAAACGTTGTTTTCTTTGAGTTTGTCGATCAGACGATTTATGTTCGCAACTTTGGCAACTTTAACATATTCGGTAGCACCTGCCGAAGATTTGGCGACTGTTTCGGTCAAACCAACCGCGCGGCGGTCGGGAATAAATACGCCGTCAGCGCCGACGCATTCGACAACTCGGAGAATCGCTCCTAGATTACGAGGGTCTTCTACGCCGTCTAAAATCACGCTCAGAGAATTCTCTCGACTCACAATTCTATCAATTAATTTATCGGCATCGAAATATTCAGCCGAAGCAACTAGGGCAATGATGCCTTGATGATTAACGTTTTCGCCCGTGAATTTCGATAAATTATCTCGCGGAATTTTTTGAAACGAAATACCATTTTGCTTTGCCAAACTTAAAATATTAATCAGACGCTTTTCGTTTGCGCCTTCGACGACAAAAATTTTTTCAATCTTTCGAGTTTCGGCGCGCAAGGCTTCCAAAATAGGTAAAACACCGTAAATTATCGGAGAGTGAGGAGTATGGAGCGGAGAAATATTTGAAGAAACATTTTCATGTTTTATTTTGGTATTTTCTTTCTTCCGACTTTCGACTTTTGACTCTCGACTTTCAAATTTAACTTGTTTTTTCATAAAAGAATTCACTGCGGCTTCGCACAATGTGTAAACTTCGACTAATCATAATCCGCCGATGAACGTCTCAATCTTAATAATTTTATTTGTTTAAATCCATAAATTTTAAAACTGTTAGTCAGAATAAATTTTTATTAGCTTCTCTTTTCATATTTTTTCTTATCTGTTGAAAGTCGAATATTTTGTTTAGTTAATCGCTTGACCGATAGATACGGGACAAGGCAAACTATAATTATCTATTATTAATAAAATTGCGTTTGAATTTTAAGAAAAAGGAAACAAAAGCTTTTATAACTTTATTTAAAGTATTTTTGCACAATATTAAATTACTATTAATTAAGACAACTTATTGCTGATTATACATCTGTGTGCGGTAGAACTTTCAAAAATTTTGAATTTGTTAAAACTAAAAATTTTCTCCTTCTGACTTAAAACTCTGACTGCAATTCACATTTATTTAAAATAATTTTTAGAAAGAGAAGGTTGAATAATGCATTTTGATATGAGTACCAACCCGTCCTGGAAATTCGGACATCGTGGGCGGGTAGCAGTTTTTATTGACGGAAACAATCTATTTCACGCCGCCCGTTTTCATAATATTGACATTGATTACAATAAACTTTTGCGCGTTCTGCTGGGCGACGGACGACTGCTTCGCGCATTTTTTTATACGGGAGTCGATGCCGGAGCTGAACGTCAACAGGGTTTTCTTTTGTGGATGCGGCGCAACGGCTTTCGGGTGATCCAAAAAGAACTTAAAACCTTTTATGACGGCACCCGCAAAGCAAATCTTGATGTTGAAATAGCGGTTGATATGCTTAGCCTTGCGGGGCGATATGATACGGCAGTTTTAGTTTCGGGTGATGAAGATTTTGTCTATGCTCTCAACGCGGTTGCTTATAAAGGGTGCCGCGTCGAAGTCGCCGGTTTTCGTTCAAATACCGCGCCGCGCCTGATTGATGTCGCTGATTTTTTTATTGATTTAGGCGATATTGCCGAACTCGTGCGCAAAGATATTTCGCAGAGCGGAACTTACGACATTCCTTCGTTTATTCCGCCGGAGGAAATATCTTCACCGAAGATTTTGCTATCGACGGCTGGCGAGAATTTTTCTCCCGGTTCAAATGAAATTTCATACGAGCCGGACTACGCAGACGAAGAAACAGAAAACTACTCGGGAATGGTGCGAGTCACAGATGAAAGATGATACTTTTCACAGTCGAAGAAGCAGACGATTTAATCCCAATCGTTCGACCTAAATTGGAAAAAATAAAGATTCTGTATAGACAGGTCGCGCTTCTACGCGAATCGGTGAAAGCAGCTGCAATGTCGGCAGAGCTCGGCGGCGGCGGTATTGAGAGCGGTCCGATTTATGTTAAATCTCTTTACGAAATTGGCAAAATAACCACTGAATTGTATGAGCTTGGAATTAGACTTAAAGACTATTCTCGCGGTTTGATTGATTTTCCGAGTTTAAGGGAGGAGCGTGTCATTTTGCTTTGCTGGCAGCTTGGTGAAAAAGATAGAATCCAGTGGTGGCACGAAGAAAAAGAAGGTTTTGCAGGAAGAAAACCGTTATAAATCGGCTTCTCTCCTTCAACCGAAAATCCTTTATCTCAAACAATAAAGCAGAAGGAGTTGAAAATTCCTTATTATACCGCAATTTACTATTGACTAGTTAAAGTAACTTCTGATATTATCCCCAAAGTTTTCGTTTCAATTCGTTTTCCTTAAATCCAAAAATTTCCGATTTTTTCAAAGCTATGAATTGTCCAGTTTGCAATCGAAATAATGCTTTAACATTGTCAATCTGTCCGAGTTGCGGAGCGATGATTAACGATTCAGTCCGTGAGGAGTTAAAAACAAAAGTATCTTGTCTTGCCAAGCCGCTTAACGTTGATAAAAAAGCAGACTCTTCAGTGACTGCTAGCACGGTCGAACAAGCTGTCAATGTTGAAATGCAGAAATCGGTCGTTGCCAAGACAAATACGTCGGAGCTAGTTTCAAATCCGACTAATCCGACATTAATTGAATTTCACAGCAAAAATGCAACTTTGCCCGAGTGGCGTTTGCAATTGCAAAATACAATTCGCCAGCGTAACGAACGGAGCGGTTCTGAAATAGGCAAACATCCTTCGCCGCCAGCCCAGTCTCCCCAATTAATCACGAGAGGAGCAATCGCCTTAAAGTCTCACCCTGCCGAAAATTCAGAACAAAGTCAGACACCTAATCCAACGTTAGCGAGCGCGTTACAGCGCATCAAAGATTCACGCCAACAGTTTCTGGTTGAAGAAAAGAAAGAAGTTTTTAGTTCTCCTTCAGTGTCTTCTTCTGCGCCGAACAAAAATTATCCTTTTTATATCGCTGCTAAAACCGAAGATACCGGTGCCAAAAAAGCACAAATTAATCCATCGGTTTGTATTTCTTCCAAACCAAAACTCGCAACACCTGTAAAAAAGGAAGCAGAGGATTTAGATACCAATAAGTTGCCCTCAATTCCGAAAGCGGCAAAAATTTCCACAAGTTTTGAAAAACACCCTCCAGTTTCAGTCAAAGAAGTCCTAAAAATTGATAGGAAAGTTGAAATTAAAAATACGGTTATTAAACCCGATGAAATTATTAAATTGCCCAAAGAACCGGCAACCTCCAATGAAATCATTGCCGCCGAAGATGAAATTGAATACTATGATGACTGCGCGCCGATTGCAATGCGTTTTAACGCCGGACTTTTTGATTTAATAATCGGCTTGTTCGTCAGTTTGATCCTTCTCTCGCCATTCCTGCTTTGGGGCGGCAATTGGTGGTCATTTGCCGGAGTTGCAGGCTTTTTGGCAACTTGGGCGGTTGTTATGTTTGCTTATTTAACAACGGCAATTGGCTATTATGGCAAGACATTTGGAATGCGACTTTTTTCCTTAGAAGTTATTGATATAGAAGGAGATAATTATCCAACGCTTCATCAAGCGGCGGTCAGTTCATCGCTCTATATTTTATCGCTGGCATTCGGCGGCATAGGATTTTTGACGCTGGCTTTTAATGAAGAGAAACGTGCCGCGCACGATTTAGTTTCGCGAACAATTGTCATCAGAGAAGAGTAATTCAACATTCAAAATTTTTGATTCGAAGTTAAAGAATTTGAATGTTGAATCTCAAATTTTATGTTGTGAACGAAACTACCTTACAAGCAATCTGCGACGAACTGGAAACCTATCTGGTTGGAAAAAAGTTCGGCAAAATTTTTCCACTTTCTCGTTTTCAATTAGCAATTGACTTTCGCCTTTCAGATTTACAATATCTTTTGATTAGTGTTGAGCCGTCCGCACCGCGCGCTTTTTTGATTAAGAGGCGTTTGCGTGACCTCGAAAAACAAGCCAAAAATTCCTCTCCGTTTGTTTCCCTTCTCCGCAGCCGTTTGTCGAATGCTATTTTGCAAAAAATTAGTAAAGTAGCAAACGAACGGATTCTGCGGCTGATCTTTTCCTCGTCCAATGAACTCGGACAAGCTGAAAATTGCTCAATGGTAATTCAATTGACGGGTCGTTCCGCCAATGTTTTCCTGCTCGATAAAAATAATTTTGTGCTTGACACGCTTCGTGAAACCGCCGGCGCCGGGCAAGAAGTCGGCGACCTGTATGCTCCGCCTGAAAAACGAAATGAGGAAACTCATCAACGTGAAAGGGATGCGGGAATATTCCCACAAGCCAAATTTAATACTTTATCCGAAGCGATTGACACGCATTATTTAGAAATTGAAGTCGAGAAGACTTTTCAAGCAAAAGCAAACGCCGCCCGCAATAAAATAAAGCAGGAAACTTCTAAACGCACGAAATTAGTAAAAAAACTCAAACAAGACCTGGAAAATCACGGTGATGCCGAAGCATGGAAACGATTTGGGGATTTGCTTTTAGCAAATTTGGCGACTGCCGTGCGCGAAGGTGAAAAGGTTTTGGTGATTGATTACTACCAGGACTCAACGCCGACGGTTGAAGTTGAAATCGACGAAAATCAAACTCTGACCGAAGCCGCAGAAAAATTTTTCAAACGCTATACAAAAGCCCGCAACGCTCAGACGGAAATATCAAAACGTTTGGAAATTGTAAACAAAGAACTTACAGATTTGACCCAAAAACGTCTATGGCTCGAGCAAGCAATCGAGGAGAAAGATGAAAATTTGATAGCAGATTTTTCTGGCGCGAAAATTGAAAAGATTCCGGTCAAACCCAAGGAAAAGCAAACTGAGAATTTTAAGGGCGCGAAACAATATGTTTCGTCTGATGGATTCGATATTCTGGTCGGAAAAGGCGCAAAAGACAATGATTTTTTAACGTTCCGTGTGGCGCGCAGCGCGGATTTATGGCTTCACGCGGCTGATTATCCGGGTTCGCATGTAATTGTTAAAAATCCGAACAGAAACGAGATTCCGCAAAAAACTTTACTTGAAGCCGCCGAAATTGCCGCTTTTTTCAGCCAAGCCAGAAGTCAGGGGAAAGTTGCCGTGCATTACACGCAGAAAAAATTTGTCAATAAGCCGAAAGGCGCAGGCGCCGGATTGGTTAGCTTGGCAAGCTTTAAAACGATTTTAGTCGAACCGAAAGTGCTGGAAAAACAAACAAGTTAGAAAATTTATTTTACTCCGGTTAAAATTTGATTAAGATTCATTAACAGTCTTGTCAACTAATTCTTTCAACTGATTAACTACTTTCGGACCGCCGCCGACAAATACTCCCCGCAGATGTCCTTCGCGGTCAATCACAAAAGTTTGCGGAATTCCGTTAAATTTACTCAATTTCAATAACTCACTCATCAACTTATCGTCGGTCCAGGCGATTGTATAATTCAATTTCATTGTTTCGACAAACATCTTTACTTCTTCGGGAGTTTCATCATCAGTATTTAACCCGATAATTTCAAAATTTTGGTCTTTATATTTTTCCTGCATAGCGATGAGTTCGGGCATTTCAGCCCGACACGGACCGCACCAGGTTGCCCAGAGATTGAGGAGCAGAATTTTCCCCTTTTTATCTTCAATCTTAAACGTAGATTCGTCTAAAGCCTTGATGTCCGCTGTCGTAACTGCGACGGGCGCGGGCGGAAAATTGTTAATTTTCGTTTCAAGTTTGCTTTCATTTGAGGAAGATATGCCGGTATTATCAACCGAACTCTTTTGAGTGCTTGTCGTATCGGTGCAAGCAGCAAAGCAGAAAGAAACCACACCTAAAATAATAAATAAGGTCGTTTTCACCAATAAACTTTTCATTAAATTTTTAAACCTCTCAAGCTAATACCTCGCACACGCATAATAAAAACCGTAGCGATTACCAGTATTTAAAACATTACCATTAAAAACGCCTGATTTAAAACCTCATTCATTTGTGGATACAAAAAAATTACATGCCCTTGTAGTTTTCAAATGTTTTTGTGTCGCTTAAATTTTTTGAGGTTCATAAAATTTAAGCGAAAATTTGTTTTTCGCCATTCCTAAAAACAAATTTTGCAGAAATAAATTGTGCGATTATCTAATCCTTGACAACGATATTGACAAGACGTTTCGGCACAACGATAATTTTGACGATTTGTTTACCGTCCGTATATTCTTTAACTTTTGCGTCTGCCAAAGCCATCGTCTGCAAATGTTCCGGCGAGGTTTCGGGCGATGCCGAAATACGCGCCCGAAGTTTTCCGTTTATCTGAACCGGTATTTCCAATTCATCAGATTTCGCCAGAGATTCATCAGCAACGGGAAATTTTCCGCCCGAGTGCAAAATTCCCTCCGAAGTTCCGGTTAAAACTTCCCACAACTCCTCAGAAACGTGCGGCGCATACGGCGCGAGCATTAAAATCAAACTTTTCAAGGCTTCGTTCACCGCAAACGAATCGCTTTCGCTTGCCGCCGACGGCTCGACCTTAAAATCACCCAAAGCATTTGATAATTCCATCAAAGCCGCGACGGGCGTGTTAAACTGATAACTTTCAAAATTTTCAGTAATGCGTTTGATGGTTTGATGAGTTTTCTGCCGCAGTTTTCGCACATCTCCATTTCTTTCGCTCGAATCGGCAGAAGCTTTCAAGTTTTCCGGCTCTCGACTCTCAGCTGTCCACTCTCCGCTGTTTCGCAAAGCTTCGTGCCATCGGTAAACAAACCTGTAAACACGCTGCAAAAATCGCACTGCGCCATCGATGCCCGTTTCCTGCCAGACCAATTCGTTTTCGGCAGGCGCGGCGAACAAAGCGAAAATCCGCACAGCATCCGCGCCGTAAATAGAAATCATGTCGTCCGGGTCAACTCCGTTATATTTAGACTTTGACATTTTCTCGACGGCAACTTTGACCGGTGAATTATCCGTTTTCAAAACGGCATTAACGACTTTTCCCTTGTCGTCGCGAACAATTTCAACGTCATCCGGCGGAACATAACTTTCAAATGCTTTGCTGTAAAACGATTCCCCGACGACCATTCCCTGCGTCAGTAAATTTTTAACCGGTTCATCAAAATTTATTAAACCGATATCGCGCATCACCTTTGTCCAAAACCTTGTATAAAGCAAATGCATTACGGCGTGGTCAACACCGCCGATATACTGGTCAACCGGCATCCAATACGCCGCGATTTCGGGATTGAACGGCAAATCTTGGTTGTGCGGGTCGGTATATCTGAAATAATACCAAGTGGAATCGACGAAAGTATCCATCGTGTCGGTTTCGCGCCGCGCAGATTCTCCGCAACTTGGGCAATTCGTATTATAAAATTCGGGAACTTTCGCCAAAGGCGATTCGCCGATGCCTGTAAACGGGGCGGATTCGGGCAGTTCAACCGGCAGATTTTCGTACTTTTCGGGAACTGTTCCGCACGTTTCGCAATAAACGATTGGAATCGGCGCGCCCCAAAAACGCTGGCGCGAGATTCCCCAATCGCGCAGACGAAAAGTAGTTGCAGATTCGCCGAAATTATTTTCTTCGGCAAACCTCGCCATTGCGCGTTTTGCCTCATCACTTGTTTTGCCCGACCATTCGCCCGAATTTATTAAAACGCCGTATTCAGTAAAGGCTTCCTCCAGATGCCTTTCGCTTGTTGCTTGTTGATCATTTGATTCAGTTGCTTGACTTTGGACTTTGGACTTTGGACTTTGGACTACTGCCTGAATTGGCAAATTAAATTTTTTCGCAAATTCAAAATCTCGTTCATCGTGCGCCGGGACGCTCATCACCGCGCCCGTGCCGTATTCCATCATGACGTAATTGCCGACCCAAACCGGCAATTCTTCACCGCTAAACGGATTCGTCACCCTTAAACCTGTATCCACTCCGTCTTTTTCCACTTCCTCGCCGTATTCGGTCGGCTTTGCTTTTTCAACTTTTATCCGTTCAATTTTTGCTTTCACGTCTCCGGATAAATGATCGAAATTTTCTTCAATAATCGGATGTTCTGCCGAAACAACAACAGCGTTTGCGCCATAAATCGTATCAACGCGCGTAGTGAAAACACGCACCGACGATTGCGGATTTTCTGCATCCTCACTTTGGACTTTGAACTTTGAACTTTGAACCTTGAACTCCACAAAAGCTCCTTCGCTTTTGCCAATCCAATTTTTCTGCATCGTTAAAACGCGCTCTGCCCAACCCGTTTCGATTTCCGGCATTCCCTGAAGGAGTTCTTCGGCATAAGCGGTAATTTTCAGAAACCACTGTCGGCGCGTCTGCTTTTCGACTTGAGTTCCGCAGCGCCAGCACGTTCCGCCGGAAGCCTGTTCGTTGGAAAGCGTCGTTTCGCATTTCGGACACCAATTAACTTGCGAATCTTTCTGATAAGCAAGCCCTCGCTCGAACATTTTCAGGAAAAACCACTGGTCAAATTTGTAATATTCCGGACGATGCGCGGCGATTTCCCGGCTCCAATCGTAGCTGATGCCGAGCCGCTGAAGCTGCTCGCGCATCTGTTTGATGTTATCTTCCGTCCAATCGCGCGGATTGACGCCTTTTTTAATGGCGGCTTGTTCAGCCGGCTGTCCGAACGAATCCCAGCCAATCGGATGCAGAACATTAAAATTTTGCAGCCGTTTATACCACGCCAACGCGTCCCCGATTGAATAATTGCGGACGTGTCCCATATGCAGTCTGCCCGACGGATAGGGAAGCATTTCCAGTGCGTAAAACTTCAGTCGTGTGTTGTCTATTTCTGCTTCAAATGTTTTATTTTCCTCCCAACGCTTCTGCCATTTCTGCTCTATTTTTTGCGCAAAATATTTTTCGTCCATACGTTTTCAGTCCTAAGTCCAATGTCTAAAGTCCAATGCCTATTGAACATTAATAAAAAATTCAGCTTAGCGAATAAATATAAATTTATCCACCACACACTTGTTTATGCATTTAATTTGTAATATTTAATTACGAAGGTTACGCCGCGACGCCGACTAATCCGGGGGCGCGGCTATCTAAGGAGGAGTTTGCTGAATTGAGTAAACAAAATCATAATCGAATTTTAATTATTAAATCAAAAATTGTCCAGTTTCACAAACTAATTTATTGATTCAAAAGGCAGCTTTGTGTTATTTTAAAAGACGCTTTTCAAAAATAATCTGTAGGAGATTTAACTCAAACGAAAGTTTTAAAGATGAAACAAATTAATTTGCGGACAGCCAAAACTTGAAATTTTAGTTTGTTGTTTGACTGTCTGCCCGAAAAATTGGAGGCAAAAAAGATGGTCAACCGAGCAAACCAAAATATTGTCGGCGAATTTAATAAATTAAACGAAGCAGAAACCAGAGACGTCATTACATATATTTCCCGGCTTATTTCCGCACGTCTTTCTAAACCGAAAGAACCACAACCGAATGACGATTTAATTTTATCGTTGTCAAACGCATACGAAAACAAACGCGCCCGTCAAGTTTTCGAGTGGGAAAAAGTCAGGCGGCAAAACGTGCAGCGCACAGCCTGAAAAGTTTAATGACGAATTACAAAATACGAATTACAAGTTTAAGGCACGCAATCAAAAACTTTTCCTTTCTTTGCGTGCTTTGCGCCTTTGCGGGAAATTCCTTTTCACAGAATAATGTATTCAACCAGGATTCGATTGACTTTTTACCGCTCAGAATCTCGCTTCAAGAAGCTATCCGGTCTGGTAGCATCGAACAAAAACGCGACGCACTTTTTCAAATTAGAAATCTCAAATCCGAAGAACCATCCCGCATCGCCATTCCCGCATTAAATGATAAATCTGAAATTGTTCGCGCCACCGCCGCATCTTCCGTTATTTTTCTTCCTAAAGATGAAGCATTAAGCACGTTGCTTCCACTTCTGACGGATAAAAAGGAACTCGTCAGGCGTGAAACGGCTTATGCACTTGGCAAAGTCGGAAGTGCAGGCGCCGTCACTCCACTTTTGAAGATTTTGCAAAAAGACAAAATTTTAGAAGTCCGCGCCGCAACCGCCGTTGCGCTCGGTGAAATCGGCGATGCTTCGGCGGTGAGCGAACTCATAAAAATTTTACAAAGAAAACCTGCGACAAAAGAAGAATTTCTTCGTCGAAGCGCGGCGCGTTCAATTGGTCAAATTGCGCAAATAATTCAAACGAATGAAATAAAAGTTCTCACGCCTGAAAATTTTTTGCCTGACAAGTACAACTCAATTGAGAAAGCGAAATATCCAAAGTTTGTTGAAACTTTCCCTGTTTTTCGTGACGCAACAAATGTTTTGATTCAGACTTTGCAAAACTCGAAAGAATTTGATGACGTAAGACGTGAAGTGGCATTCGCATTGGGTGCAATCGGCGATGCATCAGCAATTCCCGTCTTGCAGGTGAATCTCAATGCAAAAGATTATTATCTGGCGAAAATTTGCGCCGAAGCACTGGAGAAAATAGACTTACGCCAAACATTATTAAAAAAATAGTAAACAAAAAAGCTTCATTCAAACAATTCTCTTTACTCTATTTTCTTTTTTTATCAGTATTCTGTTTTAATAAAAATATGCAAGCAATACACGCTAAGAAAAAATTTGCTCAAGAAAAAGATTTGGAATCTTTTTATCTTTCAGTGCGCAAATACACCGAAGAAATCTGCGCGCCGCTCGAAATTGAAGATTACATTCCGCAGCCTTCCGTTGATGTTTCGCCGCCGAAATGGAACATTGCTCACACAACCTGGTTTTTTGAGGAAATGATTTTAAAGCATTTTGCCGCGGGTTATCAGGAATTCGATCCAAATTTCGGCTTTCTTTTCAATAGTTATTACAATTCACTAGGAAACCGCACCGCCCGCAATAACCGAGGCGATTTGAGCCGTCCGACCGTTAAGGAAGTTTATCAGTATCGAAAATATGTTGACGAAAAAATGAGCGAGTTTCTCCGGCAGGATTTGTCAGAAGAAGTCCGCGAATTAATTATACTGGGTCTTCATCACGAACAGCAGCATCAGGAACTGCTGATTACCGATTTGAAATTTACGCTCAGCTGCAATCCGCTTTTCCCGGTTTACAATACAGAAAATATAATATGTGAAAAAGGTGAAGCCCAAACTGCTCACAAAGACGAACATATTTCCGTACCGGCAGGAATTTATGAGATTGGATTTCAAGGCGAAGACTTTTATTTCGATAACGAACTCGGACGACACAAAGTTTATCTGCACGATTTTGAGATAGGCAATCAGCTTGTAAATAACGCTGAATTTTTGGAATTTATCGAAGACGGCGGTTACGAAAACTTTCGGTTCTGGCATGCGGAAGGCTGGGATTGGGTTAATCAGAATCAGATAAAAAGCCCGCTTTACTGGCACAAAAAAGATGGCGCATGGTTTCATTTTACCCTTGGCGGCTTGCGAAAACTAAATCCTGAAAAGGCAGTTTCCCACGTTTCGTTTTACGAAGCGGCAGCGTTTGCCGAATGGAAAGGCGCGCGTCTTCCGACAGAATTTGAATGGGAAACGGCAAGTGATCAATTTGATTGGGGCTTTCGCTGGGAATGGACGGCAAGCGCGTATCTGCCGTATCCGAATTTCACAAAACCGGCAGGCGCGGTCGGCGAATACAACGGTAAATTTATGGTTAATCAGATGGTTTTGCGCGGCGCAAGCGTAGCGACTTCGCCCGGGCACAGCCGCAAGACGTATCGAAACTTTTTTCATCCGCCGCTTCGCTGGCAATTTACGGGAATTCGTCTAGCCAAATAATGCAAAGCTCCAGCGCAACAATACAAAGCACTTTTGCCGAAGACGTGCGGCGGGGTTTGTCCGCGACACCGAAGTTTCTTTCGTCAAAATATTTCTATGACGATGAAGGCAGCCGTTTGTTTCAGGAAATTATGAAGCTGCCCGAGTATTACCCGACGCGGGCTGAGAATGAAATCTTTTCTACTCAAACCGACGAAATTTTTTCTTTTTTTGCAGCTGATGGTGAATCTTTTGATTTAATCGAACTCGGTGCGGGCGACGGCACGAAAACTTCTCTGCTGGTTGATTATTTTATCAAACAAAAAGCGCAATTCACTTATGTTCCGATTGATATTTCAAGTGAAGCGTTAGAATTTTTAACCGACAAATTCTCCGTTCAGTTTCCAAATCTTTCGATCCGAACCGAACAAGGCGATTATTTTCGCACGCTCGAAACTTTTAAAATTAAATCAAATAAAAGAAAGGTAATTTTATTTCTCGGTTCAAATATCGGAAATTTCAGCCAAACTCAGGCAGAGGAATTTTTTCGCCAATTGCGGGCAGTAATGAACGAGGACGACGTATTGTTTATCGGTTTTGATTTACAAAAAAATCCACACACGATTCTCCGGGCTTACGATGACGCTGAAGGAGTTACCGCCGCGTTTAATCTCAATCTTCTAACGCGCATCAATCGTGAGCTGGGCGCCGATTTTAACACGGAAAACTTCCTGCACTACGCCAGTTACCATCCGACTGACGGTGCGGCGCGTTCGTTTCTCGTCAGCCGAAAAAATCAAACAGTTTTCGTTGATTCATTAAGTAAAAATTTTGAGTTTACCATTTGGGAACCAATCTTTATGGAAATTTCGCAAAAATATAGTCTCGCAATGATTGATGCGTTAGCCCATTCAAGCGGTTTTCGAGTTGAAAAAAATCTGTTCGACAGTAAAAAGTTTTATGCAAATTCAGTCTGGAAACCTGTATAAATACCGATGAATTTCACCATTCTACGTTTCGATTCGATAGATTCAACCAATTTGGAAGCAATCAGACAAGCCCATCTGGGAGCGGACGAAGGCGTGTGCGTTGTTGCAAGACAACAAACCTCCGGGCGCGGAAGGCACGGCAGAACCTGGGTTTCAGCAAAAGATGCGGGAATCTATTTTAGTTTAATTCTGAGACCGAAAATCGAAACAAAGTTTTTGCCGCTGATTACATTGACGAGCGCGGTTGCCGTTTTTGAAACTCTTCAAGAATTCGACTTAAATCCCGACATCAAATGGGTTAATGACATTCATATTAACGGAAAAAAGATTTGCGGAATCCTGGCGGAAACGGCTGAAACGAACAAAGGTTTAGCTATTATTGTCGGCATCGGAATAAATTTGAAACAGGCAAACTTTTCGCCTGAATTAAATGAAAGCGCAACTTCCATCGAATCGGAAACACAAAAACCGGCTGACGCCGATTCTGTACTGCAAACTTTGACCTGCTATCTGTCAAAATATTGCGCTATACTATACGGAGAAAACGGGACAACCCAAATTTTAGAAGAATGGGCAAAAAGGTCGTCCTATTTCTTTGGAAAAAAAGTGCGGGCAGTGTTAGCAAATGAGACAATTCTCGGCACGACCTGCGGACTAGAAGATAATGGCGCGCTGCGAGTTAAAACTAAAATCGGCGAGCTAAGAATTATTCAGGCAGGTGACGTTGAAATGGTCAGAAAAATTTAACTACAGATAATGTATTAACTCCAAAAATTCACGCGAATGAAATACGAATTGAACTTTGAGGTTCAAAAGTGTAACTTCTATATAAGCATTTTATAAGGAATTTTATGAATAATGAATTTGATTTAGAACCCGAAGGTTTGGAATTTGAAGATTTCAATGAAGACTTCGACGAAGATTTTGAGGATTTCGACGATTTTGACGAATTTGAACCGGAAGAAGTAGTGATGCGAACAGCCGTCTTATCAAAAAACAATATGGTGGCTTTGTTGTGCGTGAAAACAGCTGAAAAAGGCGGCGCGATTTGCCGCGTCGATCCGCGCGAAGTCAATCCGTCCGTCCAGATTTATGACGACCCTGAAAAAGCGATTGCCTGGTTTACAAAAAGTCTCCGCACAAGCAAAAAGAACGGCTGGCTGGTCGTCTATGACGGCTTGCCTTTGCAAGGGTAAAAGCTGGGAAATTCAAAGGGTGAAAAAGTAAGGCAATGGTTTGTCGCTTTTTCGCTTTTCTACTTTTTCACTTTTTCACTTTTTCGCTATGCTCCTCGTCATTGACATCGGCAATATAAACACCTCACTCGGCGTTTATCAGCAGGACAGCTTAACTGCTCACTGGCGTATGAACACAGTGCGCGATCGCACGGTTGATGAAGTCGGCGTATTAGCGCGGCAGATGTTTTCGCTCGCCGAAATTGATTACCGAAAGATTTCCGCTGTCGTTGTCGCCTCAGTCGTCCCACCGCTCAATTTTACATTTCAAAAAATGTCGGAAAACTATTTCGGACAAACGGCAATTTTCGTTGACAGCAAATTAGATTTAGGCTTAAAGATTCTCTACAATCCACCAACCGATGTCGGCGCAGACCGGATCGTGGACGCGGTCGCGGCAATCGCGCGTTACGGAGCGCCGTGTATTGTCGTGGATTTCGGCACGGCAACGACTTTTGACGCAATAAACTCAAGAGGTGAATATCTCGGCGGCGTGATTACGCCCGGTATTACAATTTCCTCTGACGCACTTTTTGCGAGAGCCGCTAAGCTTCCGCGTGTAGAAATAAAAAAGCCTGAAAAGGTTATCGGCGCTTCAACTGTCGGTTCAATTCAGTCCGGTTTGTACTACGGTTACGCCGGTCTCGTTGACGGAATCTTGCGAAGAATGATTGAAGAACTCGGCGAACAAACTCGGGTCGTCGCCACCGGCGGACTCGCGCCGCTGATCTCGCCAGCGTCGGAACTGATAGATACGGTTGATGATACGCTAACGCTCGAAGGTTTGCGCCTTATTTATGAAAAGGTAAAGAATTAGCTACTAATAAACCTGAAACCACCCGAAACTGAAGATGAAAATCGATGCTTTTAACAACCTGAAATTCCGAGTCTACAATGAATTACGATTTAAAACCTTGCCATAAATCCGAAATACAAAAAACAAAATTAAGCCTAAAATCGCGACCGCCAAAATCGCCAAACCTTCTTTTCTAAAGTCAACATTGGTCAAAAGCCAAACGGTTAAAATCAAAGATAAAATCGAAGCGGCAATGCCCAAGGGAGCGAGAAATTCGGCTTTCGGCGCGTTTGTTCGATATCTGAACACGGGCAAAGCCGCGCAAGTCGTGGCATAAACAATCAGGCGTGTGATAGTGCTGATTGTCAAAGCCGTCAGGAATGAACTTTGAATTGTAAAAAAGAGCATCACGACGGCAGTAAGAATGAGTGAAACATACGGCGTTTTATATTTATCGTGAGTTTTCCCCAAAATTTTCGGCAATTCGCCTTGTTCCGCTATTGCAAATGGCATCCGCGAAGCGGTTAAAAACCCGCCGTTTAAGTTTCCGAAAATCGACACGAGCGCACCGATAGTGATAAACGCCGCGCCGAAACCGCCTAAAAATTTACTGGCAGCATCGGCAAGAGGACGTTCTGAAGTGGCGAGTTCGGGCAAAGTTCCGATTGCCACAACCTGAATCAAAATGTAGAGAACGGCGACGACTCCGAGTGCCGTCAGCAGTGCAAACGGCACGCTGCGCTGCGGGTCGCGGGTTTCGCCCGCCGGAATTGCCGCCGCTTCAAAGCCAACGTAAGCGTAAATTAAAAGCAGTACCGCGCCTGAGAAAGCACCGGTTTCAGGCATAGGAGTAAAATTGAAGTTTTCCGGTTGAATAAAAAACAATCCGACGACGGCAAAAATAATCAGAGGAACAATTTTTCCGACGGTGAAAATATTTGTTAGCATTGCCGATTCGCGTACGCCGAGAAAATTTACCACCGTTAAAATCACTACCACAGCCAGGATTAGTACAATACGCAGCGCGCCCGTGTTTGCGGAGGGGACAAAAAATCCCAGATAGCTCAAAAGCAAATTGCAATTTGCCGCAAAAGTCGTGACGCGCACAATCCAGTAAAGCCAGCCGACTTCAAAACCGACGACCGAGCCGAACGCCTCGCGCGCATAAAGATACATTCCTCCCGTCTCCGTAAATCGACTGCTGACTTCGGCAAAACACAGCACGATAAACGCGACAATCGCCGCGCAGACGACAAAGGCGACGAGGCTGTAACCACCAATCAGAGCCGTAACTTTTGATGGCAGCCCGAAAATTCCCGCACCGATAATCGTGTTGATCGTGATCGCCAGCAAATCCCAACGGCTGATGCCGCGCACCAATTTTGAATCGTTTTCCATTGATTTATACTTCTGATTCTATAAGTTATGAAATTGTCTTAAACTAAAAGTCTTCGGTTTGTAATTTTTTTGCCTTTTGATGACAAAGAAAATCTCTTTGTTTATACTCTGATTAGCAACTTACCGTAAAGACTTGCAAAGGAGTTTTCAATGAAAAAATTATATCTTGCTTTGATTTTAACCCTTTTTGTCTGTTCATCGTTTGTGACCGCAAATGCTCAACTTAAAACAAATGGACTGAAAAACGCGAAATTGTTTACCGAGCGATACGAACCGATTATCTTAAACGATTCGCCCGAATTGCAGGCGCTTCTTGCAAAAGCCGTCGGCGAAACGATTACCGCCTTTCAATCAAAAAATATAAAATCCGAGTATATTGCCGCAACTTTAATTGATTTGCGCGACTCCTCCAATTTGAAAAGCGCCAATTTTCGCGGCAACGAACGAATTTACCCGGCGAGCGTCGTCAAAATGTTTTACATGGGGGCGCTGCACCGATGGCTCGAAGACGGAAAAGTAAAAATGACACCGGAACTCGAACGAGGGTTAAAGGATATGATTGTTGATTCGTCAAACGACGCGACACATTATATTTTGGACGTTTTGACCGAAACTTCGAGCGGAAGCGAGCTGTCGCCAAAAGAATTGCAAGCCTTCGCATACAAACGAAACGCCGTCAATCGTTATTTCGCCTCGCTCGGTTATATAAACATCAACGTCAATCAAAAAACTTACTGCGAAGACGCATACGGACGCGAGCGGCAGTTCCGGGACGGCGGCAAAAATCGGAATATGCTGACCACCAATGCAACGGCGCGACTTCTTGCGGAGATCGCTCTCGGCAAAACTGTAACACCTGCCAGAAGCAAGCAAATGCTTGATTTGATGAAACGTGATTTTAGCGGAAAATCCAATGACGCGGACGACCAAGGGCACGGTTTTACGGCTCTTGCGCTCAATGAATTAAATTTAGAGGGCGCGCGTCTCTGGTCAAAAGCCGGGTGGACGAGCAAAACTCGCCACGATGCCGCATACGTTGAAACACCGGGCGGGTTAAAATTTGTTTTGGTCGTTTTCACGGAAAATATAGCGAACGAACGCGCCGTAATTCCAGGCATTGCAAAAAACATTATGGAAAATCTCGGTAAATTAAAATAATATTTTCTCGATTTTAAAAAATCATATTTATAAAAAATGAAAAAAATCGCACTGGCAATCCACGGCGGCGCGGGAACTATTCTCAAGTCTTCGATGACGCCGGCGCTGGAAAACAAATATCGTAAAAGCCTACAAACCGCTCTCGAAATAGGCTGGGAAATTTTGAAGAACGGCGGCAATTCGCTCGACTCGGTCGAAGCTACAGTCGTTTCGCTTGAAAACGCGCCGCTTTTCAATGCCGGCAAGGGCGCCGTTTTTACGCACGACGAAAAAAATGAAATGGACGCGGCAATTATGGACGGTAAAAACTTGAATGCGGGCGCAATCGCTTTTGTAAGAAATGTCAAAAATCCGATAAAGCTCGCGCGTCTGGTGATGGAAAAAACCGAACATATTTTGCTTGCCGGAATCGGCGCAGGCGAATTTGCGAAACAGATGCGAGTTGAGTTTGAACCAGACGAGTACTTTTTTACCGATTTTCGTTACGAGCAATTTTTGAGCGCGCGCGCCAAAGGAATCGTCGAACTTGACCACGCTCCGGATGAAAATGAAAGTCTCAAGTCTCAAGTCTCAAGTCTCAAGTCTCAAACCAAAAGTCTATCCAATCCAAAATCCAAAATCCAAAATCCAAAATCCAAAATCGGAACGGTCGGCGCGGCAGCTTGTGATTTTTTGGGAAACGTTGCGGCGGCGACTTCAACGGGCGGAATGACCAACAAGAAATTTGGACGGATCGGCGATACGCCAATCATTGGCGCGGGAACTTATGCCGACAACCAAACCTGCGCTGTTTCCTGCACCGGACACGGTGAGTTTTTTATCAAAACAGTCGCTGCATACGATGTTGCCTGCCGTATGAAATACGGAAATTTAACCTTAAATGAAGCGGCAACAGCGACGATTGAAAATCTTCGTGATCTTGGCGGTGAAGGGGGACTCGTTGCCGTCGATGCTTTCGGCAACGTTGCGATGCCCTTTAATTGCGAAGGAATGTACCGCGCATTTATTACTTCAGACGGCGAACCGGTCATTGAAATTTATAAATGTTGAAGGTGATTTTCAGATTGTCAGCTTCGCTGCATCAAATATTTAACCGCTTATCACTTTTGCTCACCTTGCAGCCAAATAAAGATTCTAATCTTTGGCTGCGGCAAATTTCGTTTGCCGATTTTGGTCGTTTGTTTTCAACTTTTTATTTTTGCACCAAAACAGAATGCTGATTCTAATCAACCAGAGTCCGACAAGAAAATATGTTGACAAAATAAAGACGATAAACCTAAGATGTATTCATAACATCCGAGATAAAGACTCTCCTCTTATCTCACAAAAATAAACTTTTTAACCGAATTACAAAACCAGGACAATCTATGATGAATTTATATCAAACAATTGCGAGACACTTCTCGGCTGTAACAAAACTATTTTTATTGACGATAATTGTAAGCGTAAGCCTTCAGGCTCAAACGAGCAGCGTTGATTTGTCTTTTAACGCAGTTCCCGAAAAAAATTCGATTGTGACTCCGACAACGAATTTTATACTTCAGCCCGACAACAAAATTATCGTTTTCGGTAATTTTCAACTCGTGGGCGGCGCGGTCAGAAGTCAAATCGCGCGTTTTAACGCTGATGGCAGTTTGGACGCGACGTTTAATTGCGCGACCTGCGATTTTAACATTTCAAATGCCCTGCTGCAGTCTGACGGGAAAATCGTTGTGTCCGGCTCGATAAACTTTCCTTCGCCCGGCGTCGTTTATCGCTTAAATTCCGACGGCAGCCGCGACGCAAGTTTTACTTCGCCTTTCTCTGTGGGAAACGGTAATAATTCCGCGTTTGTCAATGCGATTCAACCGGACGGAAAAATTTTGGTCACCCAAAGTGGTTCTACCGCCGGTTTCTCTTTTGCTGATCTTTATCGGCTCAATACGGACGGAACATTTGACACGACATTTACAAGAATCAGCGTGGGCAGCGGGCGGCTTGTTCGCACAATTCCCCAGAAAATAGCCGTGCAGCCGGACGGAAAGATTCTTGTTGCCAGCAACACTTTCAGTGCCGGCAACTCTGCCGCTTCTCTTCAACGCTACAACGCCGACGGCACGCCGGATTCGACATATGAGCCGCCTGCTATAAAAGGTCCCGGCGGTTCTAATCTTGATAACAGTTTAATTAGCGATTTTAACTTTCAAGCCGACGGAAGTATCGTGATTGTCGGCAGATTCATCAGCGTCAACGGCGTTAGCCGCCAAAACATCGCCAAACTGCTGCCCGCCGGCAACGTGGATTTGTCATTTAACAGTTCTGATCTCGGTGAACTTATCAGAGTTAAAATTTTACCGGACGGCAAAGTTTTGGTTAGCACGAGCAACCGATTTTACAGATTGAATACTGATGGCAGCTTGGATAATTCATTCGCTTCGCCGACAAATATCACGCTAATTAACAATTGGATGGTCGATTCGGCGGGAAGAATTGTTTTATCCGGCTCGTTCCTCGAAAACGGCGTAAATGTCAACCGATTTGCGCGACTCAATCAGGACGGAAGCCTCGAGAGTTCTTTCCCGATAAATTTCGGATTAGTCGGTTCAGTAACGGCAATCGCAGCACAGCCTGACGGCAAAGTGATATTTGCCGGAGATTTCAATCACGTCAACGGCGTGCCGCGCGTTTCAATTGCGCGTGTCAATGCCGACGGCAGCCTTGATACGACATTCAATCCGGGAACGGGATTCAACGGCACAATATCGAAGATAGTCGTTCAATCCGACGGTAAAATTTTAGTCGCCGGAAGTTTTTCCAGCTATAACGCTACAGCGCGCCGGGCTATCGCGCGGCTCAATGCGGACGGCAGCCTGGACAGCGCGTTTAATCCGAATCTCGGTTCGGGATCGGTTAATACGATTGCTTTGCAGGCGGACGGTAAAATTCTCATCGGTGGAGCTTTCGGCAGTGTAGGCGGGCAAACGCGCACCAGCATCGCTCGGCTTAATGCGGACGGCAGTTTAGACACAAGTTTCAATCCGACATTCGGAAATGCGACGATTAGAAGTATCGTCGTGCAATCGGACGGTAAAATTATGGTCGGCGGCTTTTTCAGCGGCGTGAACG
>MWVV01000082.1_pt1 | contig 33734 bp, 20 predicted proteins | sample 1047281 | NCBI WGS metagenome assembly MWVV01 (sample SAMN06349986, study PRJNA376086) | soil metagenome | isolation source: PT-2 sample Antarctic (ecotone) soil | place: Antarctica | collected 2015-01-13 | reverse complement strand
AGTTATTGGTTCCGGCAATCGCTTCGGTCAACTCCTGCATAAAACTGATTGTCTGGTCGGCGAGCGTCGAGCTGCCGACTTTGCGAGCCGAAGCCTTGACGCAGTAATCAGCTAATTCGTCAATCAATATCAACGCCGGTTTCGCTTTTTCGAGGACTTGTTTAAAAAGTCCGGCGGGCGAAATCATTTGCTCGTCGTTTTTGCGAACGATTTCAAAAACTTCCTTTCCGCCGAGCTGATAAGCTAATTCTCCCCAGATTGTTTGAATATGAACGCCGTCCGCCGTTGTTCTTCCGTTTGCCGGGTCATTTGTCGTGTTGGTGAAAACCGCTATATTCGCCGTATCGAATTCGGGATTTCCCGTCGCTTCAATTAATTCTTTAACTGATTCTGAACCGACGGCGTTTTTGCCCAGTTTAGCGAGATGAAAAAGCGAGATCAGAGTGTGCGTTTTGCCGCCGCCGAAACCGGTTTGCAAACTCATCACCCGGTTTTCCGCATCTTCCTGACCGTTTAAGCCTTTGATTACCGTTTTAGCGATTGTCTTTAAGCCGGATGTGAAAAAGGTTTTCTCGAAAAATAAAATCGGGTTGGCGTAAATCTCGCGTCCCGTTCCAAGAGCGACTTCGGCTAGGTTTGCCGCGAAAACGCTTTCGTCGAGTCTTCCTTCCCGAATATCGAGATGCGGTTTAACGACGCGAAACCAGGGCATTGTAACGGATGCAGGCGCGGCGACAGCGGCTTTTGTTTCTTCTTTTTTCGTTTCGGCTGCGACGGTTTTGTTTTCTTTGAGCTTGATGATTTCCGCTTCGAGTTCGGGCATCTTCAGATGATTGGCGATGGTTTCCATATCAATCCACGCCTTTGTCGCTTCGTTTTTCGTGATTTCGTGAAAATGCGCGACTTTGTGGCGCACGTCGGCGATGTCGGACAACCAGCTCGGCACGTTGTTTGTCTTTCTGCCGAAGTCAGGTCTGAGCAAATCCTTATTGCCGATGGCGAAAAATTTGAGATGATGAAAATCAATCATATTTTCGGGCGCGATTCCGTTTTCTATTTCGCGTTCCCAATTTTCCTTTTGCTGTATTGAGAGGGTATCTTTGAAAGCATCCGCCCAGGCATCGCCCGAATTCTGCATCAGAAGTGAGATAATGTAAGCGCGGAAGCCTTCCAAAAATAAGCCTAAACCTTTATACAAGTTGTCTTTTTCAGTTTGATTGATTGTCATAATTCTTATTGAGTTCCGTTTCAAATTCTTCCACAATGCGCTTTTCATTCAGTGCAACAAGTTGTTGGACTGAATGAAGCGTCTTCGTTTTCAGATTTCAGTGCGACAGCTTGTTGCACTGAATCGACGTAGGTTTTGTTTAAGCTCAAATTGTTCATTTTTCATTTAAGCGCGACTTAATATCTTTTCTCCTAACTAAACAAACCCTGCTGTTCAGTTGTTTCGCGCGATTGCCCGCTTTCTCGGATGAGATTGTCTTTGTTTTCGAGCAAGCCGGAAACTTGTTTCTGGTCGTCAATTCCTTTTGGCAGAAGCTCGTCGAGCGAAGTCAGGACGCGCCAGAATGTTGAATCGGGCTGCGCGGCGACTTTGCCAATGTAGGCGAGCAAATCGCGGCGGTTTGCGCCTTTGTAGAGCGACATTGCTTTGTGAACCTGGTCAATTAACGATGCGTCCGCCGATTCGCCGAGGCGTTTGATTTTCTCGTTGCGGTGAACCGCGTCGGCGAGCGATTGTTTGTTGCCGTTTTTGATAAAAATGTCGTGCGTGAATAAATCGGCGACGTTGATTGAGAGACCGACGCGCGAGAATTTGGCGGCGTCGTCGAAATCCGATTCGGTGAAGCCGTAGAGTTCGAGCCAGCCGATGTAGAATTTGGTGAAATCGTCGCCTTTGAAGCCTTTGAGCAGGGCGTTGAACGCGCTTTCTCTGGTCATTTCCAGCAGTTCGGCGACCGTTACTTCGTCGCCCGAAGCTTTTTCGACGCGCTCGTATTTGCCGAATTCGCCGACCGCTTTGCCGAAACACGCCGTCAGCAAATCCGCGCCGCGAAAACCCAAGCCGTATAATTCGGCGACTTCCTCTTCGACCTTTTTCTCGATGGCGAGTTTGACTTGCTTGTAATCGCCGAAACCGCTCCGATTTGCCGGTTTGCAGGAAACTGTCACGGAAGATGAAAGAAACGCTTGTTTTGCTTTAACGCCCGCGCTGCTTCTTTCCGTATCAATCGCCCAACTTCCCGTGATATTCAATCTCGCGCCGAGAATCGAATTGCACAGCGTCGTCCACGCTTCGGTGCTTTGATGGGCAAACATAATGCTGACGACATCCGAAGTCTGGTGTTCGATGGCATCGAAAATCTGCAAAAGTTTGTTTTCAAAATGTTGTTTGGCTTTTCCGAAATCGCCATTGTGATGATGTTTTAAAGCCGTGCATTCTTCGGTTTTTGGCGTTTGCGGTGTCGCAAAATTGATTGGATAAATGTCGCTCAAAGTGCGTTTCAGCCAAACATAAAAGAAGTCTGATAAATCGGCGTAAGCAATCGCGTCGTAATACGGCGGGTCAGTTACAACCGCTGTAATAGATTTCGCAGAAAATTGTTCCTTTTCGCCGCTCGAAGCATTTTGAAGTAATGTTGAAAACGGCGAGATACATTCAACTTCGATGTATCTTTTAATCCAATCTATCTGACTCAAACCGCCGCCACCTGAGTCAGAAAATGGACTCGGTTCAGGAAAATCGAAAACCATTGGAATTGCTTGTCTTCCAAAAGGATGTTCAATCGTCTCCGCAATCGTATTGAACAAACCGAATGACGTTTCGCGTGATGCAATTCGATTGATAAAAATTCCCAAATAAGTAACGATTGCTTTACCGTAATCAGATTCAACATTGATTTCTTGCTTAATTTCATTTAGCTTTTGCACCAAAGTTTGCATTGCTAAAAGTTGACGTGGAGCAAACATTTTGCCCCAAGTATCAATTCCCCAAAGTGTAAGCCAAAGATTCCTTGAATCACCTTTTACGATTTCCTCGCTAATAGTTTCTGATTTGGGTATTTGATTGATTATTTCTTTATCTTTGGTTTCTGGCGTTCGATACACTTTTCCTTTGTTACTTTCATCAATTACGGCAAGCATTTTCATTTTGTATTCGTCATTTATTGATTGCCGTTTCAATTCGTTAGTACCTGTTGCCGCGCCGCAACAAGGACAAACTAATTGCCGTGATTTTATCCAACCTTCTGCATCAGATTTTCCTTTGCCAATCGTAAAATCAATTTTGTTTCCATCAATAATCGGCTTCAAATAAACTTGCTTGTCGCTTTTATTAACCAAATAAAAACCTTTGAGAAGCGGAACTTCGGCGCGGCAGCTCGGATTACTGCACGTTCCGACTCGCGCCCAGTAATACGCAATCGGTTTTTTGCCTTTGTCGTCGGCGGGATAAAAATGTCCGATTTCCGCTTCGGCGCGTCTTAAAAGCTCGCGGGCGTAAAATTCGACATCAAACGATAAACGATTATCAATTTTCACCTTGTCGCCGCCCGCATACAAAGAATTTTCCGCCGAAACTCTTTTCAATTCATCTTCGCCGTAACGCTTGACGAATTCCTCACGCGAATAAACAATCGGCTTGCCGTATTTCTGCGGAAATTCGAGACTTCCCTTCTGAATAATATGCGCCACCGGATTGATGTCGTTGCCAAACGAGCGACAACCCAAACGCGACGCTTCCAGCGGAATCGCCCCGCCGCCCGCAAACGGGTCGAACACGCGCGGCATTTTATCGAGAAAAGATTCAATCGCGTCTGCAAGTTTCGCTTCTTTCGCCCGCACGTCGTCCGATTCGATATGACGGTCAATCGTCATATACAAATCCTTCTCCGCGTCTTTGATAGCTTTGTAATGCTTATCAAAATCGGTGAGCAAATCAACAGCCTTCGCGCCATTCTTAGCGTTATGAGCAACCCAAATCAGCTTCCGCGCCTTGCCGATAATCTCCTCGTCGTTCTTGTTGTCCCATTTAATCAAGCTCGCATTGCTCAGTTTGTCTTTCGCCGCCGTGCTTTCGCCCTTTTGAATATACGTTTCGGAAAATTTGCCGATAAACATCAACAGCCGATTTCTCAAATTGTCTTCCATCGGGTCAACCACCGCCGTATAAGGAATGTTATCGTAAGGCTTATAAGCGTCCATTCCGTTATGCTCTTTCAGCAAACTTCCAACCGCGTCACGAAACGCCTGCGGACAATTTTCATCCGTCGGGTCTGGCACTAAAGAGGCGAACACAACCGCCCGACAAACCGGCAAAGGTCGCCGCGCCCACCACAAATGCAAAGTAGAAATATGCCCGTGACGAATAGATTTATCGCGCACGCTCTCGGAGGAAATTTCCTTAATCGGCATGGCGACTTCAATGAGTTTTTTCGGTTGTGTCATATATCAGTTTTGGTAAATCAAATATTTAAATTTGTCTAAAATCAGTCTGTTTCTTTCTTCGACGAACGCTTCAAAATTTTCGAGTTTCCAGAGTTCGCTATCTTTCGGAATCAAGTGCTTTTCGAGATATTCGTCCGATTTATCGGCAAACCAATCTTCAGGCAAAATGTCCGTTTTTCCGCCGCCGCCATTTTCCTGCTGCGTCAAAAGCATCAAATTCCCAATCTGGTCGCGGTCTTGCCATTTGAATTTCATCACGTTGATTTTTCCCGTATCGGGATTCGGCAGTTTGATTTTCGCCAAGACGGACTGCGGAAAGATATGGTCAATTTGCGGGCTGTTTTCGCTCAAAGACGGCTGATAGTTAAATCCATACCATAAATTGAAAAGCAGATGAATTTCCTTTTTCCAATAATTCAATCCTAAAATCGTATCTCTGGACACTTCCAGACTTCTGCCGTCTCCACGCACCACGCCGAAGATTTCAGAAAGATTGAAGATTTGATTTTCCCGAATACTGGAAATAATTTTGTCGAGCAGTTGGTCAGGATTTCCGCCGAAAACGCCGGTCAGAGAAGTTCTGATCAGATATTTTTGATAATCGGCTTCGTGTTTCTGCCAACTGTTCGAGAAATAATATCTGAAATAAATGAGCGGAATTAAACTTAAATATGAAGGAATGACTTTATCTGTTTTGAGAAAAGTATTGCCGTAAATAAAATCTTTCACGCCTTTAATCGCGTCGGAAATTTTGTCCCAGTCACTCATTATCTGGTCGCGGATGCCAGAATGACGAAACTTTTCAACGTCGTAACGCGCGCCCTTATTGAGCAATACAAGGCAGGTTTTCAAAACAAAATCGCGGTTGAATTTATAACCCGTCCGGTTTACATCTTCGAGAAGCTCACCGATCTTTTCATCGGCATCTTCCCAACTTGCCGTCAGAAGCGAAAAAAGCAAATCCGATTTTCCCAAAAATGTTCCGCCGGAATTAGCGCGGATAAAAATTTCGACAATATCGTCTTCGCGGTAAGAATTTGGTCGATCAAGACTATCAACCATTTGATAGAGAATATTTTCTTGAGTTGTAAAGACGAAGGTAATTAGTCCAATATTATCTTCAATACGATATTTTTGTTCTTTGGTTAAATTATCTGCTGAATCAATAATCTCTTGTTGAATTTCACTTGGACGTTTATTGGCTAAAACAATGTCTTTGAATTTTATCCAAGGGAAAGAAACCGATTTGGAATCCTTAAATTTAAACTCATATTTTGTGTCTTCCGGAGCTTTTAAGTCACCACTCAAAATATTGATATAAAGTTCCTTTTTATTATAGCTGCCCTTCAATCCGATAAAAAGACTTTGTAATCGTTGTTGTCCGTCCAAGACCATCATCTTTGGATCATCGCTTTCTGTTTCGTAAAAATCTGTAAGTTTTAAATTATCGTGATAAAGATCAATAAATCTGCGTCTTTTTATTTTGCTATTCGTTTTCCAAACAAGTAGAGTTCCAATCGGATATTCGCGCAAGATTGAATCGTAAAGTTTTTCGATTTGCTCTTCTTTCCAAACAAAAGGACGCTGAATATTGGGAAGCCAAAAGCCGCCCTGTTCTTGCGAGTTATTTAAGAAGCCGACAAATTTTCGGATAGTTTCAGTTTGATTTGCCATAGAATATTAAATTTTCGATTTCCATTCCGCCATCGGCAGAAAGAACTGCACGCCTTTTGATTTTTCCTGAAACCGCAGATTTTTTGCCGGATTCTGAATGCGAAAGAGTTCAGGCTGGGATTTGCAGTTTATCACGATGTAAAGCCACGCTGAATCACCTAGTTGCGCCAAGCGATTCATCTCGTTTTCCGAAACCATCACGTCGCCAACCGCGCCGCTTCTGCCCTTTACTTCAATGTAGCGTTTGATTTGGTCGGGATTGATACTGCGAATATCATAACCTTCGTTATTGGCTGAAACGTCTTCGGGCATCCATCCGTTTTCGGTTTCAAAGTCCATCACCGTCTTCATCGCTATCGCTTCGGCTTCATCGTCGCGGCTCATTCCGTAATGACCTTTATACTCAACCTGCGTCAAAGGAATGACATACGCGCAACCAAGGATTTCCGGCAGTTTCGGGGAAACTTCAGTCATCAATTCAAGCTCGGTTAATCGCTGAGCTTTTTTTGCAATAAGTTCGTTAATGCGAATCTGATTCTTCTGGATTTTTTCCTGCACGGTCGTGTCGCCCAAAAGAACTTTGCCTTGAAGTTCGGCGGTTTTCGACTGCAAATCAACGATAACGTGTGTAAATGCCGTTTCGAGATACTCGCGGCGTTTGGCGGCATCATTTACAACACGATGTTTGGTGTCTTCCAATTGACCTAGTGTTAGGTTGTTGAAGCTCCAATTAATAACTTCTTCGTTACGAACGCTCGACGGCGGTTCAAGCAGTTTTGCAAACTCGGTCGGCGGGTGAAGGTCAATAAATTTCGCGGCGGAAGTTACTTGAAATTCTCCATTCTTATTTTGATTGACCAGAACGAGCCGCTCGTCCGTAATGCTCTCATTCTGACGGCTCGGACGATTGTCGGTAATCTGGCTTTTGACGAAAAAGGCGAGATAATCTTCCTTGTCGTCAGGTGAAACCAGAATCGTGCCTTTCAGCATATCTTCGCGGCACGTCAGCCGAATAACTTTTATAACGCTGTCGAAAAGCGGATTGCCCGGATTGATGTAATGCACCGCGCCCAAATCACCGATTGCCTGGTAATCGAGAAAAACCTGCTTATCAAAACAGAACTGAAGTTTGCGAACATTGTCGGCAAAGACGTTGTAATCTTTCCTCAATACTTCGGCGACCGTATCAGGCAGTTTTTCAATACGGAAAATCGAGTTTCTGACTTCGCTGAATTCACCGCCGAGATGATTAAAAGCCTTCTCGAAAAATAAACGAACATAAATCGGCTGCAATCTTTTCTCGTCGGAATTTTCTTTTAGTTCCCGAGCATCGCTGTAATCCACTGTGCTGTGATTAAGTCGCTCGCGTTGAGCTTTGATTTTTTCGCTGAATTTCTGTTTGAGTTGCTCGTTGTCCTGTGCAAGAAAAGTATCGAGCGAAGTTTCCCTGCCGTTTAAGACCGAATTGATAATGTCGTTCAGACTCACATCTTCTAAAACGTCTTGAATTACATCATAAACACGGTCGTCGCCCATACTTTCCCGAATGATGTCGAGCTTTTGCAAAAGGCGTTCGAGAACCTGACCTTCTTTAGTGTTGCTCGCCACCATATTGAAAACCAGAACATCCTGCTTTTGTCCGTAACGATGAATGCGCCCCATTCTTTGTTCGAGACGATTCGGATTCCACGGAATATCCCAATTAATCAGCAGACGGCAAAATTGCAGATTGATGCCTTCGCCCGCCGCATCAGTCGCCAGCAGAATCTGCGTTTCCGGTTTGGCAAAATCCCACTGCGATTGCCGACGCTCGTCAACCGATTTGCCGCCGTGAATTGTCGTTACCGTATAGCCGTTGTTCTTAAGTCGCTCTTCGAGATATAGCAGAGTGTCTTTGTGTTCGGTAAACAGCACCAGTTTCTCGCCGTCAATGACGTTTTGCGACGTAAGCAATTCGCGCAGTTTGATAAATTTTTGTTCTTCCTGCTGGCTTTTATAAAGCGCGTCGGCTTTTAAGAATAATCTTTTAACTTCTTCGGCTTCGGACTGGATTTCCGTCAGACTTTTAGCCGTCGTGAACAATTTAAATTTTCGCGGGTCAGACAAAATGTTTTCGAGCGCGTCGCGTTCGTCGTCTTCGAGTTCGTCGTAATCGTCAATCGTGTCTATATCGAGATTTTCGAGTTTATGCCGCTGCTGCCAGAGATTCGGATTCTTTTTGACTTCTTCGACAATAGAAGCAAGCGCGTTAAAGCGGCGTTCGAGCGTATTTTTGATGGCGAAAATCGAACTGACAAGGCGACGCTGCATGACCGACAAAGCAAGTGAAACGTGAATGTTTTTTGATTGCGAGGCTTCCGCCTTTTTGGTCGTCAGATAATCGGTTACTGAATCGTATAAATCCTTTTCTTCGTGTGTTAATTCATAAGAAGTCGTGCGCGTGTGACGCTCTTTAAAAAGCGGATTTCCGTTCCAGTCCTTCATATCTTCTTTCAAACGGCGAATGAAAAACTTGTTAATGCCGCCCGTCTCAAGTTCGCGGATTCGAGTGCTGGCAATTTCTTCGGTTGCGAAGATGTCTTCATCCAGAATTTGCAAAAGCATTTTGAAGGTATCGGTGCGCCCGCGATGAGGAGTCGCTGTTAGCAGCAAGATATGTTCACATTGTTTGGAAAGTTTGTAAGCCGCTTCGTAACGCTGGGAACGATAAATTTTCGAGCCGTATTCATACGCCGATAGTTTGTGCGATTCGTCGAAAACGATTAAATCCCAGTGAGAATTTCCCGCGACGTTCAAAACGTCTTCCCGGCTGATAAAATCTATCGAGGTTACGATACGCGGCGCAGTATGAAAAACGTTCGGGTCGGACGCGAAAATGCTGCGATTGACGAGCGTGAACGGCAGATTGAATTTGACGGCTAATTCGTCCTCCTGCCACTGCTTGGTCAGACCGCCCGGCGTGACGATTAAAACTCGTTCAATCACGCCGCGCATCATCAGCTCTTTGAGCAGCAGTCCAGTCATAATCGTTTTACCAGCGCCGGTATCGTCGGCGAGCAGAAAACGGATTTTCGGCAGCGGCAATAAGAATTTATAAACGGCTTCGACTTGATGCGGCAACGGGTCAACGATGCTGCAATTGACGGCAAACAGCGGGTCGAATTGGTAAGCCGAGTTTATTCGCTCCGCTTCGGCAAACAACCCGAATTTTTTCGGATCGCCCGTGAAATTGAAAACCCCCTGCGCGGTTAAGACTTCGAGCTTTTCAAAGGCTTCGCGCGTAATTATTTTATTGCTCGAAACGTTTGAGTTGACGCCCGTAAACTTGACCGAAATCATACTGCCCAAATCTTGAATCTGGGTGATGGTGACTGGTTCGGCGGCGACTAAATTTTTAACAATCTGACCGGTTGTTACATCCATAAATACAAAATGACCTGTAAGGACAGAAATCGGAAATTATTTTTTATATTATTCAGCAGAAAAAAATTTTAATCTTTTTTGTAAAGCCGTTCGTCGAATATGAATGTTTGAGGTTTGCCTAATTTTACCTTTGAAAATTCAGGGTGTTCGACATTTATCAAATAATTAAACTCAACCGGCACCACTGAAGTCGGGACTTTCAAAACAACCGAAGCCATCTCTCTTTTCCATTCATCGCCGATTTGCTGAATTTCTAGAAGAGGAGGTGATGCACTCCAATTTTCAGGTATAGTTCGAAAATCCTCGACCGATAAAATTAAGTTTTCATCAAACTCGGCAGTTGCAAAGGAATAGGAAAATAAAATCTCCTCATTGTTAAGATGAACGAGCATTTCCAAAGCGGCAAGTGATAAACTTCCCGCTGTGTAAAGTATCCTCGTTCCGCGCGAATTCCAACGTCCGCCAAAACGGAACGCGCCTTCACCGTCAAACATTGTTGCGGCATACTTTGTTTTACAAATCCGGTATGTGGTCAGCACTTTTTTAGGTGAAAACACCGTGTTCGAGTCTGCCGATAAGATTCTCGACTTCGCGCGCGCCGGTTTCGGTTGCGGCGATTTGCAAAGGCGATTGACCGTTCAACGCCCGGTTCGGACTTTGAAACCAGCGAATACCTGCCCCGGTATTACCTTCAAAAAGTTCAAAGGTTTGCGCCAGCAGTCGCGAGACGGAAACCAGCCGGTCAGACTCTTCGGGCGAGAGTTTTTTCTCCTTTCTGCGCCTCGTCAGTGTGCGCGGAGTAATTCTGACCGCCACGCGCAATGTTTCCAGCGAAAGTCCGGCAGTCTTTCCTACTCTTTCCAGCGCGCCGAAAGAAAAGCCGGCTTCGACCTTTTTAGCCAGTTTCAGATTGTCGGCAGTCTCGATGCCGAGCAATTTTTCAACCGTGTATTTTCCTTGCACAGACCGTTTTGTTTTTTCCGATACAATTGGCATTTTGCAAAACTCCTTACAGCTTTATAAATCAAAGCCATCTGGCTAGTGATTATACGCCAAATTGCGTGTAATGCAAGTTGTTTTTCTTCCCGATAAAAAAGTCATTTGCGGACTTTTTTTCTTTATTCATAACTCAAAAGTTTATAATCGACTTGTTAAACACAAACCAATTAGTTTTGGAACGTAGTTTGCTTAACCCTATTTTACAAATGGCGACAAGCGATGAAACCTTTATTTTACAAGAACAAAAAGAAGAAATGAGAAAATATTGTTTCTCGGCTTGACGAAAAGCTGCCTGTTTTAGGAAAATAATCGTATTCAAAACTTATCTCTATTTTCACAACCTTTGGTAGGGCTTATTCAAAGTAGCAAACTTAAAGGAGTCATTATCAAATTCAAGGCTTCATCTATTCGAGCATTGAAATATCTTCTCGCTTTGGCAATGTTTTCCCAGCCCAACTTCCTCAAGATTCCGATAGTTAAATTGTTCAAGACTGCCAAAACTCGTCCGCCATTTTTTGCCGTTTGCCTGACCGCATCTTCCTTAAAAGTAACATCTCGCCGATAATGTAAGCCGTTTTCTATTGCCCAATGTTTTCTCGTTAATTCTAGTAAATCTTTCGCTTCAAACTCTTCCACACTCCCTGAGGTGATTCCATATACCGTTTGCTTACTTATTTTGCCTGTCTTTACTTGTTCGCTTTTCCGGGTAATTCTGAACACCTGCTCAAGATACGGAAATTTCAAACTTCCCGCAATTCGGAAACTGGTCAAGATTTCTCGTTGATCAATCCGCCCGTGTCCTTTTTCCAAACTGCTCGCTTGCTCCAGATATTGGTCACTCATTTGCTCGAAATGTGCGACCGCCCTTTGATACATGTTCCCTTGATTAGCTCGCAACTTCCATAAATACTCACCACCTTTTTCAACCACTGTTTTTGATAATTCTTGTTGGGCAAAAATCGCATCGCCACTAACAATTTTGTTTTCTAAATCTACCTTTTCCAACAATCTCTTGGCGGCGCTAATTTCATTTTCGCCTTTCTCGAGTTCCGTTTGTTCAATTACCAAATTCGCCTCAGATTCCTGTAGAGCTAACAGATGCAATTGATTATCACTGGCTTTGTCAACGCTGCCGCAAACTACTTTCCCGTCGAGGTTGTACAATTGCCTTTGTGCAGAACTCAAAGAGTGAAAATATCGCCCGACTTTCTCATCAAAATCCGTTGAGTCAATATTTTGCCCCAACAACCTCTGCCAAGTTGATTGAGACGGCATCCGTTTCCACTTCAAATTGAGTTTCTCTTTCAGTAATTCGCTTCGATTGAGAACCCATTCGGCAATCTCAGATGGCGTGTCTTGAAAACATAACTTAGCTAAACTCAATAAGATAAGCAATGATTGAAACTGATAACGAATGCCTTTCGGTTTTCTTTGGTCACTCATCTCGGCAAAAATTGAAGCGATACTCTGAACATCATTTTGGGTTGTGTTATGATTCATGTGGACTTTCCTCTCCTGGTTAAAAAATAGTTTGCAAACACTACATCAAACCAAGTTTGGAAAGTCTTTTCAATTTTTCAAATATCTTTTCTACTTTGAATAAGCCCTACAACCTTTGGTTGAAAAGGGAGTAGCATTTTAGCTCCGTAACTATAACCCGGGTCTAAATTTCACGCTAATTAAAATTAAAATAATTTTGTACGGGCGACACTTTTGTCGTTGTGCAATCTGCTTCTGCCGCTTTCTATTCAAGAAAAATGAAGTGATGAAGTAAAAGAATCATTTATGCGAACAGCGATAAAACTCATCTTTTGTTTAGCGATATTTTTCGCCTTCCAAACGAAGGAACTTTCCGCGCAGGTCGTTAATAACGCTGCAGGAGCGTTTCCCGCGCCGGACGGACTTATCCTTAAGGGAACGGCGGAAGTCCCGATGTCGCTGGCAAAGGCGACGGAAAGATACAACAATTATTATCAAGCGTCGCCTGTCGAAGGCTGGACTGTCGATAACAAGATTATCGTCAAAGAATACGGCAAAACAGCTTCCCTGCTCACTTACCGGCAGCCGGAAGGACAACCGACTTCGATACTGACTTTTCCATTACCTGCTTACGATATTTACCCGTCGGACGACCGCAAAAATTATCTTTACAACCAGGACACGGATGGAAAACTCAACTACCGGATGTTTGTCTGGAATCACGAAAGCAAACAAAGTGTTGCATTAACAGATATTGGAACGCGCAGTGTCCAGCCGATTTGGTCGCCTTCGGGCAAATACGTCGCTTACAGCTTCTCTGCACCCGACACGAAAGGGATGGAAATAGCTTGGCAAAATCCTTTTAAGCCGGAGGAGAAAAGGATTGTTTTTTCGTCGCCTTATATGGTGCAGGCGGTTGCATGGTCAAAAGACGACCGATTTGTTGCCGTCGAAGAATACGTCAATCTCGCCGATATGACGCGCCTGTGGCTTATTGAACCGCAAACCGGAAAGAAAACTCTGCTCAATAAATCGGAGAAAGACGCTTTCGGCATTGACGATGTGCAGTTCAGCGCCGACGGCAAATACGTTTATTTAACCAGCAATCGCGCCGGCGAGTTTTTGAGCTTTGAGCGAATAAATCTTTCCACGAAAGAATGGACAACAGTTTATAAAAACGAAGCGGCGGACATCGAAATCGCACGGCTTTCGCCCGATGAATCGAAAGCCGCTTTTGTTTTTAACGACAAAGGCGTTTCGCGTCTCGTTTTTTATGACTTGAAAACCAGAAAACTCGAATCCGTTTCTAAACTCAATCCGGGCGCAATAACGAATCTCGAATGGTCGCCCGATTCCAAACAAGTCGCTTTTAATCTCGATTATGCGAGCGAAGCGTCGAGCATTTACACGGTCGCGGCGGATTCTTCTTCTCTGCAAATCACGCGCTGGGCGCACGAGCCGAACAAAGATGCGGACGAAAATCTTCCGCTCGTTGAAAGAATTGAATGGCAGTCTAAACCGGACGGAAAAACAATCGGCGGATGGATGTTCAAATCAAAGAAATCCGCTGCCGCGCCGCGCGCCGTCATCATCGAGTTTCACGGCGGACCGTCGGAACAGTCGCGTCCGGTTCTCAATTACAACGATCTTTATTATCTAAATGACCTTGATACGGTCGTCATTTATCCGAATGTGCGCGGCTCCCGCGGCACTGGGAAATCGTTTTCGCTCGGTGATAACGGCGAACTTCGCGCGAATCAGTTAAACGACGTTGCCGGGCTTCTAGACTGGATAAAAAAACAACCGAATCTTGATTCGAGCCGCGTAATGCTGCGCGGGTTTTCTTACGGAGGTTATCTCGCTCTGCTCGCCGCATCGCGTTTTCCCGACCGCATCGCCGCTGTTTCCGCGCAAGCCGCGCCGACGAACCTCGCCACATTGCAGGCGAACGATCCGGCTTGGAGAGTCGGCACGAGCCGAACGGAATTCGGCGACGAAAACAATCCGAAAATCAAACAGGGGTTAGAAAAAATTGCCGTTCCGAATATGGCGAGCAATTTAAAGGTTCCGATTCTGCTGGCGCATGGCGAATTGGATACACAAGTTCCGGCGAGCGAAGCAAGACAACTCATTGCCGCCGTCGAAAAGCAATCTCCAAACACGCCGCTCTGGACGGTTTTTGGTAAACCGGACAAGCACGGCTTAGGCGGAGTTCGCAGTTTTTACCATTCGCTGCTCGAAACTGTATTTTTTGAAAAATACGTTCTTCGGCGCGGCGAGACAAACAAATAAACAAAACAAAAATAAACAATACAGGAAGGAAAAGAAAGAAAAATGAAAAATCAATCGAAAATTCGCAAATCAATCATTCGTTCGTTACTCGTTTTGAGCCTCGCCGCAGGCGCTTTGATGCCGCTGACGGCTTTGGGCTACGACGATCCGCAAGACCCGCAGGAAGGCGGTCGCACCCGCTCTGCTCCGCGGGTAACTTGTGAAACGACGACTTACAACATATTAATCGCCACGGTCGTTGTTACCGAGTGCAGCGACGGCACACGCACGGTGAGTCTCGCGTAAAAAACGCGCCTTGCAATTTGGAATCGAAACAATAAAGATGACCGGCTATCACAAGTAATTCGGCTAAATCGAATTTATGCGCGATGCCGGTCAACTATTCACTGACCTTGGTAAAAACACTCGATAAAAGTAAATTTTCTGTATTATGGAAGCGAAAAACGGCTGGGTTGATTTTGCTCTTTTTCGCCCAGTTACTCTGCGCTTCAGGGCAGGAATTGAGCAATCCCATTAACGATTCGCCTTGCAAAGCAGCCCGTCTCGCCTCCGGTCAGGACAATTTCGAGGATGCCTCTCGTTTGATAAAGCAATGTTTAGAATCGAGTTCAAAAAACGATACGGCAAGCCGCGCGGAAAATCTGTTGCTCGGAGCGGAAATCGAGTTTTATTTGGAAAATGATCAACAAGCGGCAAACTACGCCGCGCTCGCCGAAAATCAATATATTTCTCTCGCTGATGAAACCAGAAAAGGATTATGGCTGTTCAGCGTCAAATTGAAGAAAGTTCAAGCTGCCATCAAAATCGAAAACGCAGAGTATCAAGCTGCGCTAAGGCTTTACAATGAAGGTTTGACGATTCTCAATACAGGGAACGATATAGTCCAAAAAGACGGTGGCGAACCGCGCCGATTAAAAGCCGATTTATTATCCGGCGTGAGCTTCGTCCAACTAAAAACCGGCTTATACGCGGAAGCGATTACAAATCTTCAATCCGCTTTGGCGCAGCTTTCCGATTCGCAGAATGACAGTTATTCTCGCGCCGCTATTTTAAATGACTTTGGACACTTACTTAATGAGCAGCGGTCACACCGGCAAGCTATTGGGTATTTAGAAAAATCCGCTGAAATATGGCAAAAAGAAAAAGATTGGTTCAATTACGCGATGACGCAGCAAAACTTAGCCGTCGCTTTCCGCGAAATCGGGGATTATAAGCAGGCGCAGATTCGTTTCGAGCGCGTCCGAGACTTAGCTGTCAAAAATAATTTCCTCGAATTAGAAACGATGAGCCTGCAAGGTTTGGCTTCGCTCGAACAAGTTCGCGGAGAATATAAAAAAGCAGTTGAGATTTTGCAGAAGGCGTTAAGCCGAACAACCGCCTCGGTCCGTCGCGCGGAGATTCTATGGCGGTTGTCCTCAAATCAAAATCTGACAGGCGAAAGCATACCGGCTCGCGCTAACGCGAGTGAATGTTATGAATATGCAACAGTGCAGAAAATCGAAAATCTGCGGTATTTGTGCGCGACGAATTTAGGAGTAACTTTCCTGCAAGATTCGCCTGCGACAGCCGAAAAATGGTTTCAAACAGCAGTTGCGATTACTGAAAATTTAAGCCGCCGCGTCGCCGGGCGAGAACCTGAAAAAGTCTATTTTATGCAGGACAAATCGGCGGCGTATCACGGGCTAATCAAATTATTCGCCAAGGCTAATAAACCGGAGCAGGCGCTTGCCGTTTCGGAGAAGCTGAAATCGCGCGTGCTGCGGGAAAAGCTGCAAAGCAGATCGACTAAAATCTTGGGCGACGACATTTCAAGCCGAATATCTAATCTTCCAGCCGATACCACCGTCGTTTCATATGTTATAGCCGACAATGAGTGTTTCGCTTTTGTTCTCAAAGCAAACGAGCCGCCGAAAGTAATTGCCCTGCCCGCCAGCGAAGCGAAACTGCGTGAGCAAATCAGACGTTACCGCGAAAGCATTCTGACTTTCAGCCCGACATTCAAACGGGAAGCGCGGGCATTATATGACTCCTTGCTCAAAGCTGCGGAAGGCGAAATTGCCAATGCGAAACATTTAATCATCGTGCCTGACGGCGCATTGTGGGAATTGCCGTTCCAAGCGTTGATAACGTCATCCAATAAATACCTCGTCGAAGAACGCGAAATTTCCTACGCCCCATCGCTCGGCGTTTTGACCGGAGCGAGATCGCCGACAACTTCAAAAACTAACCGAAAGAATTTAGTCGCTTTCGCCAATTCGACCAGAAAAGATTCTCCTGCCTTGCCGGAAGCTGAGCGCGAGGCAAACGACATCGGCAAACTATATGCGCCATCGGCAATTTTCGTAAAAAACGCCGCGACCGAAAGGCGCGTTAAGACGGAAGCCGCGCAAGCTAAAGTTTTGCATCTCGCGCTTCACGGAGAAATTGATCAAACCGACCCATTCAAGTCCGCACTGCTTTTCACTGAGGATTCGGGCGACGACGGACGATTGACGGTTTCAGAAATTTTGCAGATGAATTTACCTGATAGTTTGGTCGTTCTTTCGAGTTGCGACACGAGCAACGGGCAAGTTTTGAGCGGCGAAGGTTTGCTCAGTCTTTCGTGGGCTTTCTTAGCAGCGGGCGGTCGCGTCGTCGTCGCGGCGCAGTGGGCAGTCGAAGAAAAAGCGACCGCCGATTTGATGCTGAATTTTCATCGCGTTTTGAACGGAAACGTAACCGAATCGGCAAATGCTTTACGGGCGGCGCAGCTCGAAGCCTTGAAGCGTCCCGCGCCGTTTAATCATCCATTTTACTGGTCTGCCTTTGTCGCCGTTGAAGGTCCGCAGCGTTGAACGGTCGCATTATTTTCTTTCTTCCATCTCTCGACTTGCGCGAGGAGACGCCGCGCCGCTTTGTGTTTCGGATTCTTCGCCAGAATTTCCTTCAAAGTGCAGGCTGCTGACTCGAGCATTCCTTCCTGAGCGTAAAACACGGCGAGCTTTAATCGTTCGGTATCGTTTTTCTTCAACGACGCAATTTGATTTTCAGTTTTTTCTTCGGCGACGCGGAAAACGGCGGGCGGCTGCGGTGGAAGCGGCGCGACGATTTCACCGCTTGGAGTTTGCGCCGCGACACGCCACAAGTATTTCGCACCGCGATTTAAAGGCTTATCGAGCTTGAAGCTGTTTCCCGAAACTTCCGCCGTTGCAACTTCATTAAATTCCGCGTCGACTAACGAAATCCGATAGCTCGTCGCGTTTGGTATTTTTTGCCAGCGAAACTCCGGCACAGTTTCCAGCACCGTTTCACCGACGGGCGTTAGCAGGGAAAAAGTCGGCGCGACAAGTTTAGAATTTGGCTTATCTCCTTTGCCGCGCAAAAGCACTTCTCCGTTCGGGCGTAATGACGAAACGACTGGCGGTACATTTTCGAGTAATTTCGCCAATTCCCTGTTTTGCGTTTCTGCCACTTCGTTTAGATTTCCCTTGGTCTGCGCTTCGTTTGCGTCCGGCTTTGTTGGGCGCAGCTGTAGTTGCCGTTCGGAATTTTGAGGACTTTCAATTTTTTGAACTTCGTCGCCGGGCGCCTCGGGCGATTTTCCGGTTGTCGGCAAATTGCTTTCGGCGTTCGGTGTTTCCGCATTTTTTGGAGTCTCATTCGTTTGCGCGAGTTCCGTTTTCGATTGGTGGGATGCACTTCTACTCCGCCAAATCACGAACGAAAAAGCCGCTATCAAAATTAAACCGCAAGCGCCCAAAAATGCCGGCTGCCGGAAAAACGCGAAAACTGCGGAAAGCGGCGATGCCGCAGGCGAAAGATTTTCGCCTCCAAAAATTTCTTCGCGTTCCGGTTCATCATCGAGCAGCGCAGACCAGAATTGCTCCGGCGTCGGCGCGGGCAACGCATCTCTGCAAGCTGCGCATTGCAGAAGGTGTCTGCCGACCGCATCCGTTTCGGCTGGCGCGAGCAAATCGGCGGCGTAAGCGTCAAGCTGCTCTTTTGTTAAATGTTCGACGGTCTTCATTTGTTCGTTAATAACCGGAGCTTCGCGCGGGCTTCGTGTCTTGCTTTTTTTATTGAATTGATTACGGATTCCAGATTTCGACGTTCGTCGGTTGCGCCGACAAAGCGGGCGATTTGAGCGTCCTGCAAAGGCAGTTTTACTACAACTTCCAACCATTCGCCGATCTCCATCTCCAAACTTTGCGCCAATTCCTCTTCGCGCACGCCGCCCTTTTGAAAATAGACGATTAGCTTTCGGCTGTGAAGCAGCAAAGCGCGTCTTTGCCGCAGAGACAACTGGCAAGTTTCCTGCCAAACGAAGTAGGCGAGCGATTGAAATTCAGCGTCCGAGTCACCGGCGACCGACTGCGGGCTTTCAATCTCATCAGCAACATCAAGCGGAAAATGCGAAGCACCCGCCGCGTTTTTGGAAAAATGCCGATTCGTTTCGTTATATGCAGTCCGAGCGGCGAAAGATTCCCAGTCGCCCGTTGACATTTTTTCGCTTTTTTCTGGATACTTCTCGCGCCAATTCAATAACCTGAGAATGATTCCCTGCTCCAAATCAGATTTTTCCGCCTGCCTCAGCGACACAAAACGGCGGCGCACGATTTTTCGCACGACGGGCAAGGCGGCAAGAAACGAATCTTCTGAATTTTTTTTGTGAGATGGTTCTTCAATCGAATCAGACGGTTTGTTTTCATTGTTTGAAAACTGCCGCACGACATCCCAAAACGCTTCAATCATTGGTTTAGACAACAAACCATTACATCTCGCTTTCAATAATCGTTAAACGGCGAAAGAGTTAGGCTTTACTTTAAAATATACCGTCTCGCCGCATCTTTTGTCCAAAGCAATTCTCGCCGCGCAAAAAAAATGAAAATAATTTTTACGCGAGAGGTAACCTTGGGGCTTGGGCGGGGTTTTTATATATAGAGGGTAATTTTTCGGTGACTGTTTTTCCGGCAAACTTGAACGTGAAAACCGTGTGCCGATTGTATTTTTCGCTCAATTCATTTTTGCAATAATAAAAAATCAAATGTTAAATAATCTCAGCGAAGTCGAGAATATTCAGATTCTTGCACATTATGACTTTCTCGATTTGTGTCTTTTAGGCGAAACCGGCACGGGCAAGACGCACGCTGCCCAACAAATTCATAACCACAGCCCGCGCAAGGACAAGCCGTTTGTCGCCGTCAACTGCGCCGAACTCTTCCCTGGGCTGATCGAGTCCGAGCTTTTCGGCTATGAAAAAGGGGCGTTCACCGGCGCACTCTGTGCAAAGACGGGAAAATTTGAAGCGGCGCAGGGCGGAACGATTTTTCTGGACGAAATCGGTGAACTCTCTTTGGAGGTGCAAGCCAAGCTGCTCAAAGTCGTCGAAGAAAAGCGCGTAATGCGCGTCGGAAGCAATGTAACGCTCCCGGTGAACGTGCGGATAATTTACGCGACGCACCGCGATTTGTCTGTTTTGCGCGAAGATTTACGTTACCGCGTCAGTGCCGCGCACACGATCCAGTTAAAACCGCTCAGAGAGCGGCGCGGCGAAATTTCTCGTCTGGCGCAAACATTCATTGCCGAATTCAGCCGAAAATCTATGCAGAAGGTTGCGGCAAGCGAAAAAGTTCTGCGATTGCTTGAACGTGCCGAATGGCGCGGCAACGTTCGAGAGTTGCGTTCGTTTATCGAAAAGGCGTGTTTCGCAGCGTTATTCGATGGCAGCCGGCACGACGGGCTGAAGCAGAAAATCTCGACCGTCGAGCTGAATGCTGAATTGATTCTTTCGCAACTGACGAAGTTACAAAATGCTGATGCAAGTCGCGACGGTCTTCGAGCCTTGGAAAATTCCGCACAGGCTGCGAAAACCGAAACCGGATTGCGTCTTGTCGCTAACGGCGGCTACAAGCAAGCGGTCGAAGAATTTGACCGAGACCTCATCAAAAAAATTCTGGAAGAAAATAATCAGAATGTTTCGCGCGCGGCGACCAAACTGGGCTTGAGCCGTTACGGTTTAATCAAGAAAATAAGGCGCTACGGCATCAAAGTCGCCGGTTGACCAAGCGAGAAGGAAAAGCGAAAGCTAACTTGTAATTCTAATTTTTGGAGGCGCGGGCAGATTTGATTCTGCCCGCGCCTTTTTTCTTGTAAAAAGGAAAGTGGTCTGACGATCAGACCACCCTTGCTCACCATTCAAAATCGTCGAAAGCCTGATTTTACAACACTTTTAAGTTTTCTTTGTGACAGGGTGGTCTGACGATTGAACCACTGCTGGTCTGTTCATCAGACCACTTAAGAAGGAAACGGGCAAACGCCGCTCGGTTTTTCTCGCCCGGTAACATTCCCGCCGGGCAAATATAAAACTTAAAACAATCGAATCGAATTTCGGGCGCACCGACCTTTCCGCTTCGGCGGAAGGTTGCCGATCTCGCTTGTCGAACACTGAGCTTGGCTAGAAATGAAACGAATCAAAGCGGCTTTTCAAATTGTTAATTGACGGCAATCAATTTCTTCCTAAACTTCCGTGAACGACCGATGGACGGGCGGCGACAATTCCCGCTTGCTCCAACGTGCCTGGAATGTCGGCAAAAGGGATTTTTAAAGTTTGCAGAAAAGTGAAGATAAGCGGGCGGAAAACCGTTCGCCCTTCAAAAATAAATTACTAGAGAGGAAAAAATCAATGTCTGCAAATCAATTATCGCTATCAGCTTTGCGCGAATTCGCGCCGTCAAATTCACCGCTTTTCGCTTATCGCATTGCCTCTTCGGGCAGCCCGATGAACGACTGGGCGCAGCATATATCTGTCAACAATCTGTTCAGGCGCGAGCTTGAGGAAAACTCCGTTTTGGGCGGCAACGTCGTCGTTCGCGCCGTCGAAGGGGACGAGCAGCCCGCACTCGAACGAGTCAAAATCCTGAGCTTGAGTTACGCTACGCGCGTTTTTGGAAACTCGGACGACGCGAAAGAGTTCGTCCGGTGCGTGAAGGCAATCGCCGACCCGCAGGCGGCGCAGTTCGAGCTTGAACAAATCGCCAGTCACTATTACCGCGAATGTCGTCAGGCGCGTGCCGTGCCGGAAGTCTTGAAGGAAATGGCTCTGCTCGGAATGGAAATGACGCGCGTGACGGCTTCCGTTAATGACCTGGAAATCGAAGCGACGGAAATCGAAACCGGAGAAATCAAGCTCACGCCGGCGGATGAAAAAAGAGTGCGTGAAGCGCAGAAGAACTTGTCTCCCCTTCCCTGCCCCACGCCGAACTACGACGCGGAAATGCAAGCCATCAAAATGAACCTGTCGCGCTCATCAATCACCAAAGCAACCCAAGACGAGTTCGCCGCCTTTTACCTTGCGGAGAGCGGAAAATCTCTGGAGGAACTCGACGATGATTTCCGGCGATTCGACGCGCACGAGCAATACGACGAAGACGGACTTTTGGGACTGCGGATGTCGGGCAGCCAGCACACTGAAGTCGTTCTCGAACTCGACGCGGAAATCACGGTTGAATATCTGCCGCAAGCAGTTCAGCCGCTCGCCAAACTGCTGCAACTCGTGTTCGTCGGTTACGAAATCGGCGGGCGAGCGGCGCAAACCGCCCGGCATTTCGTCGCCTGCCGAAAAATCGAAAACGTGGACAACATTCGCGCCCGCGAAGCCTTTCGTTTGAACGCGCCGTTTGTCGAAACCGAAAAGCCCGCCACCGCGGAATTTTCAGTTTCGCCGTTAAACAGAGGCGAGATTTCGGAATGGATTGACCTCAACCTAGACGCGCTTTATTCGCGCGAAGTAATCCGCTCCGCCAGGCGCGTGACGACCGGGAAAAAAGGTGAAACACTCGAATTTACGGTTAATCAGACAATTAACCCGGATTTTGACGAGAAACAATACGCGAGTCAGATTCTGCACATTCTGCTCGAGCAAACGGAACGCGATTTTCATCTCTCCGCTTTGCGCCGCAATGCCGTTTATCAGTCAATTTACCTGCAAATCAGAAGGGCGAAAGATACGGCAACTCTCGCGCAGACGGCGGAAATCGCCCGCCGCGCCAAAGACGAAAAACGACTCATCCTGAAAGAATACACGGCACTCTCGACGGTGGCGAAATCGCAGTTCGCCAGGCTCTCCGATGCCCGCGCGAGTGCGACACTATATCGCCTTGAAAAAGAAATCAGCCGAGCGGATTTGCGGAAAATCGGTTACCTCAAATGGGCGATGTATGGAGCGAATCAGCCCGCGCACCCGGTTCACAGTTTGCCGAAGCAGGAAGTCCAAAGAGCTTGGGCGGCACTTAAAAACCGCGAGCAAATTTTGAAACAAAAAGCGACTAGCGAGTTCGACCGAACGCGGCAACAGCAACTGCAATTTAATCGGGCGGATGCGGCGCAGCATGTCAGAGTTACGCCCGCGAATCACTAAATTTCCGAACATTTTCCGAATCGTTAAAAATCCGCTCGCGCGAAGGAAAGCGAGCGGATTTTTTTATTTGTAATCGCGCAAAACATTCAAAATCAAGCGGAAAGCAAAATCTATAAATAGGTAGTTCTGACTCACACAAAGAGCAAAATTATGAAAACGAATTCAGTTGAAATCGAAGCAACGCCGACGGCAAACGACACCGCAAACAATAGCGTTTTGCAGCGTTTCGTCGTCTTCGTCGCGGGCGGCAAACACCCGATCATCTCGTTTGAAAATTTCGGGCGGGCGGAACGGCTCGCGCTGATTTTCGCCCGTCTCGTGAACGTCCGAATGGAAGTTTTCGACTCAGGCAGGGAGATTTGTTATTTCGTCGAACCTGCGGAAGCGAACGGTGCATTCGTGCATTAAAAGGCGCGAGTTTTCAAAAACAAAAAATAAAAGCGGCAAGCAGAAAAACGTGATGAACGAAAGAAAGAATGGCACGCGCGAAAAGGCGATGTTGAAGTTTCTATTCAAACGTCATCACTCGAAAAAATCAAAACTAAAAAATTAAGGAGCCAAAGAAAATTATGTCAGCAAAAGTAACAATCATCGGAAACTTGGGACGCAATCCCGAAACTCGTGTCAACGCCAACAACACTTTTATCGCCAACTTCTCGATTGCCGTCAACCACCAGCGCAAAACGGCGACAGGCGAGCAGGTGAAGAAAACCGATTGGTATAACATCACCGCGACCGGCAAGCAGGCGCAGATTCTCGCCGAATATGCCCGCAAAGGCGACCCGCTGCTCGTCGAAGGAAAACAGACTTTCAATCCGTGGACTGACCGCGAAGGCAACTCGCGCGTTTCTGTTGACATTCTCGTGCAGGACTTTCGTTTCCTCGGAACGGGCAACCGCAGCGATGAAGCTCAAGCCGCGCCGGAAAGCGCAAGCAGCCAGATTCCCGACGACATCCGCGAAGCACTCTCCACCATTCCCGACAACCTCGATTTTTCGGGCGACAATTTCCCGTCTGTAATGTAATCAAATTCACTGAAGCGACGGACGGATAAATTAATTCGTCCGTCGCTTGGGAAAACAAAAACCACCGAAAAATCTCCAGACTTCCCTTCCTTTCTTCTCAAGTAAATTAGGTGATTCCCGGACACTCAATCCGGGAATCGCCATTCTTTTAACTTCCAATTTTCAAACACCAAAAAGGGATTTTTATGGTCTGCAAGACAAGTGAAATTCAAATCACGGCGTTCGGGTTGTCGCCGGAAAAACAGCCCGTTGGAAGGAAAGGAAAAATTATGAAAACCGTTGTTTTTAATCAAGGCTTCAACCGCGTCGAGCATCATCAAATTATCTGTCTCGAACGCGCTAAACTAAATTGGCTTTTAGACGAAGAACGCCGCATCACCGAAACTCTGGCAGGCTCGGTCAAGCGGCAAATTGAAGCCGCGCCGAACTTAATCACCGACCTGCAAACGGCTTGGAACGAAATTCAAAACCATTTGTTTCTCAAAGCCGTGCGCGAGCGAATCAACCTTTTGACGGATGCTTATCCGCAGTTTTTAATTCAAGTCGAAACCGCACGCCAGCGGCTCAAGAAAAGAATAATAGACGCGCTGGATATGACTAAACATCTCGCGCGAACGGCAACCGTTTGCCATTAAAAAATCAATCTTGCTTCCAGCTCCAACAATCCCTGACGAAAAGCCCGACGCGCATATCTCTCTGGAAGGAATCGCGTCGGGCTTTTTTATTGTCGCGGCGTGATTAGTAGAAAATAGTTTTGTATTTCAAGTCGCCGCATTTTTCGCGCTCGTCCGCCATTGTTTGAAGCCTGTGTCGCGTGCGAAATGCGCTTTGAGTATTTCATTCATCACGTCGCCAGCACTCACCTCGTAGCCGCAACACTCTGAAACAAACCGAATGTATTCATTGAATGAATCGGCTTTTTCCTCGTCCACTTGGGCGGTTAATCGGCGGGTCTGCTTACGCCGGATTGAGATTGACGGTTTATAAACCGAAGAGTTTCCGGTTTCGGTTTTCATCTGTGTTTTATCCGTTGGTTTTTCTGAAATTTCTTGCATTTTATTCGATTCCTCTTTTGTTCAAATTTGGTTTTTTGTGCCGTCTCCCTTGGGTGAATCAGCGCAGTTAAAACAACCTATAACCTCGGCGGTGAGACGCTCGAAATTAGTCTAATCAACCGTCGTGCCAGAAGCATTTGAGCCGCCGTTTAGTGCAGCGAAATTCGTGTCTAAATGCGGGTTCTTCATTTTTTCAAATCGCTTGTTTGAGGTGTATGACAAGTAGCGACGAAAACGCTTCCTTCTTTCGCTCTAAGTCAAAGCAAAATAGAAAGTTGTACTTGAAAGAGCGAAAGAACCCGCAAAAACAGTGCTTTTGACTTAGGCTTAAACCCGCGAAACTCTATATTCTATCGGCATTTCAAACAGTTTTCGCGCCGTGTCTTCAGCCGGTAATTTTTCTTTCGCTTTAATTTGTTGAAAGATTTATGTTTACAGCGCTGGACGTTTTCAAGCTCACCGCTAAATGATTGATTGCCTAGGAGAACCGGGCTTGCAAAAAAGCGAAAGAATTTCGCCTCACATTTCGCGCGGCAAGCGAATTGCTTTGGAGAGTTTAAGGATACTCCAAACCCTTTTGGGAACAGCGCAAAAACAGATGAAAGACGAAAACAAATTTTTGAGCCGCAGTCGAGAGCGGCAAGCGTGGAAAAAGAAACTGGCGATACACCCAAAAAAAGAAGCCAAGGCGGACTCGATTTATTTTCGCCCGAATTTATCCGACGACAAGCGCATCCGCGAGCTTGCGGAAATGACTGGCGAGACAAAAAACGCGATTGTCGAAAAGCTCGTCGTCGTTGCCCTCAACAACAAAACTTTTACGACGCAAAAACTCGAAGAACAGAAAACCGTTCTGCGGCGGCTCGAAGACAAATGGGATGACGTTGCTAACAACCAGCAGGAAATCGTTCGCGTTCTCGAAGAAATGCGTGGCGAACAAACAAAGGCGAACGCGCTCGCTTCGGTCCTCTTGAGCGAAATTTATTGTATGGTTCACACCGCCGTTTCTTTGGTAAGAACCGCACTATTACAGATACTCGGACTCGCGCAAAAGAACGCGTCGCCCGCGCCGCAAGTTTTACCCTCGTTCGACGAAACGAGCGATTTGACGATTGCGCGAAGTCTTCAGGATTTAGAGTCGGTCGCTCGTCATCACCAAACCAAAATTGAAGGCAAAATTTTCCAGAATCTTTTTTGGAAATCGAAATTGAGAAAAACTGATTCCGCTTCCGAAGCAGTCGCATCATCCTCAGCAGAATAATTCTTAAAATTTGACACGAATGATAATCAGCATTAAATCAAGCTCAGGAGGCGGCAGCAGTCGCGGACTCATCCACTATCTCGCTCACAGTAAGCTCGACCGCGAAAAAGAAGGCGTTGAGCGACGCGAGTTTTTTAGCGAATCCGAAACCGATTTGGACGTAAGCCGTGCAAACCGACATTTGAGCTTTGGAGAAGCAAAACCAAAACCGGAAGAGCTGCTGCACGTCGTCATCGCTCCGAGCAAGGAGGAAATCGAAAGCGTCGGCACTGACCGAGAGGCGCGAAAAAACTCGCTCAAAGAGATCGTCAAGCAAACCGTCGCCCGCCTCGAAAAAGAAGTCAAAGCCAAACATCTAAAATGGGTCGCCGTCGCGCATTTCAACACCGACAATCCGCACGCGCATCTCGCCGTGCAGAAAGAGTTTTTGAATGAGAACGGCAAAATTGAAAATTTGCGAATAACCAGACAAATGCTTCATTACAACGAAGCGTCAGCAAACGGCGAGAAAAAACTACACAAGGGGGCGTTAATTTTAGCCGCCGAAAATAAAATTGAGGAGTTAGCTCAAATCCGCCAAATCGAACGAGAAAAAGCGAGAAACTCGCAATCGGAAAAAGCATCTGCAAAATCGAAAACTCAAATCGAAAATTTCAAACTATTACCTTCGAACGAGCCGTTGAAAATTCCGAATTACAACGAGCGTCGAGTATTAGCCGAAGAAATGCTCGTCGCGGCGGAAATCCGGCGGCGGACTCGAAACATCGAAAATCTCGTCGAACACGGCGACAAAAAACGCTTCAAAATCAAAGACGAGCGGACGGGCGGCACGCGCCACGTCTCGCTTTTTGACATAGAGCGGAAAATCGAAATCGTCAGCCGCCGTAAAGCGCGGTTCACGCACCCGAAAAATGCCGAAAAAAGAGCGGAGTCAATCTCGCTCATAGCGCAGGAAGAACGCTCGAAAAACGAAACCGTTATTCGTCAACTAGAAACCATCCGCCGGCACGTCCTTGGATTTGAGAACAGACATTTGAGCAAAGCGCAAGAAAAACATACGCGGCTTCACAACCAGAAACTCCTTATTGAAAACAAGTATGAACGTCTGAAAACCGATGTCCCGACACCGCTATTCAAACCGGACGAGATTCAGCGGCTTCAAGGCGAAGCCTTAAGAGAACAGAATCTGGAAAAGATTCTCCTGCTCGAAAGCATCCGTCAAAGCAACGCCGCCGAATTAAACCGACTGAGCCGGCGCGACCGTGATGTGCGTGAGCTTTTGGCGGCGAAAACCGTCGCCAAACTAAAAATTGACGCGGCGGAAAAAAGGCTGCTCGAATTTCCGTCAATCAAAGATTTCGTCAAAGTAAAAATCGACGATTCCGCCTGGTCGCATCGTCAGCTTGAACAGCGCGAACTTCAAGCCGCCCGAAAAAATGATTTATGGACGCAGGTTAAAATCAAAACGGGGGCGCTTTTATTTCGTTCGGACAAAAAAAACTCGACGGTTGAAAAACTAGATTATCCGGCTTTGCACAAAGCGGTTGACGACGCGCTCGACAATCTGGAAAATATGCGACGCGATGAAATCGCAAAGCAGAAGGAATTCAGTCAAACGCTCGACAAATTTTTCGTTGCGGAAACTAACCCGAACAAAACCAAACTCGCGCCCGCTTTTTCGGCGTTTGAACTCGCCGAAGCAGAAGACCTCACCTTTGATGCCGGGGGCGAAAACTTTCACGAAAAATCGCTCTTATTGCAGGAAGGCTGGCTGCGCGAGAAGTTAGCCGAAATAATCAGTCAAACCAGCATCTCAAACGAGTCGAAGGCTTCGGATGAAATTAAAATTCAGAAAAATCACCCCTCAGCCGTCGAAACTACGATCCAATTTCAACCGAAATCGGGGACGCAAGCTGACGCGGAAAAAGTCATCGGCAGATTCGTTTTAGGGCGAGCCGAAGCGCGAGTAGTTCTCGCCCGAACAAAAGCAAGTCAGGCGCAAGAAAATCTTACCCAATACGACCGCGACAAATTGTTTATCAAGCACAGCGTCTTGGACCCGAAAACAGGAGCGGAACGCAAACTTTCTCTGCGGGAAATTGAGTCGAAAAAACATTACTATTTGCTCGATACAATTCTTGAACGCGCCTTGGAAACGAAAGAGCAAAAAAACTTGCGCGACGCGGTGCGGCAAACCGCGCAAGATAAAGAAAAGGAATTGACAAAAGATTTGAACGACGCGCAAAACCGTGTCTTGCGGCTTGAAAATCAGAAGTCAGCGATGCTGGAAAAATTTTCCGCCGCGCCGGGGGAAACCCAACCGATTTTCACGCCCAAAGAAATCGCCGCGCTCGACGCGCGAGCCGCCCGAACGACGAACAAATCCGAAGCCGACCGGTTCGAAAAAATCATCAGAGACTCTGAGAAAAATAATAACGTCGGAAGAATTCAGGATTTGCTTGAAGGCGCGGCGAAAGAATTGCAGATCATCGTTCCGAATTTGACGAAAGAACAAGAGTCGAAAATTTCCCAACAGAACGATTCGACCGATAGGCGGCAACCGGCTGGTAAAAGCCAAGAAATTTCAAATCAGAACGCGATTTCAGAAGCAAGTGTTCGCGCCAGTCATCAACACATCAAAGCCGAAATCGTTGAAACCGAAAAAACAACCGTCAAAGAAAAAGGACGAACCAGATGAAATGCCGTTTTGATGGCGGGGCAGAATAGAAAATTTGCAAGGCACGCCGGTTGCTCTTGAAAGATTCAAACTTTTGGCGGGTATTCGCTAATTCAAAAAAGCCGAAGTTCTATTCTCCCGAAATGTAAAATGAGCGAGCAACCATCAATTTCCAAAAAATCCGAGATGAACCCGCGCACGGCGCGTGCCGTCGCCGCGATTCTAAGCCAAACACGGGCGGACGAAGCGTTACGCGGGTTGAACCAGTCCGACGGGCGCAACCAATCCGAGCAGGCTTCTTTTTTAGCCGCCGAGTCGCCTTTCTTACGCGAAATTTACGAGCGCGGCGGAACAGTCGTGGACGGCGTTTTAACCGTCCCGAAAGAAAATTTAAGCGCGTCGGCGGAAATCGAAATTGCCACAACGCCGGCGGCGGTCGAAAGATTGACTAAAATCACTAACGATGACAAGAGTCGAAAATTTCCCAACAGAACGATTCGACCGATAGGCGGCAACCGGCTGGTAAAAGCCAAGAAATTTCAAATCAGAACGCGATTTCAGAAGCAAGTGTTCGCGCCAGTCATCAACACATCAAAGCCGAAATCGTTGAAACCGAAAAAACAACCGTCAAAGAAAAAGGACGAACCAGATGAAATGCCGTTTTGATGGCGGGGCAGAATAGAAAATTTGCAAGGCACGCCGGTTGCTCTTGAAAGATTCAAACTTTTGGCGGGTATTCGCTAATTCAAAAAAGCCGAAGTTCTATTCTCCCGAAATGTAAAATGAGCGAGCAACCATCAATTTCCAAAAAATCCGAGATGAACCCGCGCACGGCGCGTGCCGTCGCCGCGATTCTAAGCCAAACACGGGCGGACGAAGCGTTACGCGGGTTGAACCAGTCCGACGGGCGCAACCAATCCGAGCAGGCTTCTTTTTTAGCCGCCGAGTCGCCTTTCTTACGCGAAATTTACGAGCGCGGCGGAACAGTCGTGGACGGCGTTTTAACCGTCCCGAAAGAAAATTTAAGCGCGTCGGCGGAAATCGAAATTGCCACAACGCCGGCGGCGGTCGAAAGATTGACTAAAATCACTAACGATGTTGTCAAAGCTAAGGAACTTGCTCCACGCTTGGTTGAAATGGGCGAACGCATCGCCGGAACGAATGCCGACGGCGAAACGCGCCTTAAAGTTTTCGGCTGGCTTTACCGTTACCTTGAAGGCAAACAGGAATTGCTTCAGCCCGATACCACGGAAAAACCGGAGCGAGAACAACCTTCGCAATCCGAAGCCCAATTCACAGAAAAATGGCAGCAAATTGTCGAGTTGTCTGAAGCGATGGCGGCACTTGAACCGAAAGACCGTCTGCCCGAAAACTCGCTCGAAGCATTGGGCGAAAATCTACAAGAAACTGAAACGGCAGTTGAGCAAGACGAAAATTTGACGGCGACCGAAATTTACGAAAACGCCGTTGAAGCCGAAAGCGCGGAACGAGTCGAGGGAATTGTTACGGGCGGCAGTTTAGTCGGTTTCGAGCGAATCGAAATTGGTTCGGACTTACCCAAAATCCCTGAAAATCTTTCACGCACAGATTTTGAAAAACTCCTTGAAAAAGCCGCTGATATTGATTTGCAGCTTGAACGAGGCGTTTTCACGAGCGAAATTCTCGCTCCGTTCAAGCGGTATGTCGAAACGACGAGGCTCGACAACGAACTGCGGCTCGTTGAAGAAGAATATGTCAAAGGACAGACAAAAATAATCGGCAGCGAAAGCGGCACGCAGCAAAATTACAGTTTCGTCGCGGGGCGCGAAGAATTGCGCGAAATGGATGAAGATCGCGCTCTGCTCGATGTTCTCCGCGAACAAAAAACCAGACTCACCGAAAACATTCAAACAAGTTTTGACGGCTCGGTTAACCGGGCAAAAGTCGGGCAATCAATTGATAGTCGAAACTATACGCTTGCCCTAAATAATCAAATTGATAGCATAAAGACGCAAAATATCGAATTAACCGAAGATGAAGTAGAGCTGCGGCAAATGCTCGTCCAAGAAAAAAGCGTCGGGCGGGAAATAGATGAACTTTCCGAGTCAATCAACGAACGGGAAAAAGGTTTTCGCGCCATAGCCGAACTCTCCGGCGAGCAAATATCGGCTGTCAAACGGAAAGAGCTAATCGAGAAGGTCGTGTCTTTGGAGCTTCCCGTGTCAAGCGTTCTGAAAGAAAAATATCCCGAATTAACCGCGCGGGAAAGAAGCGAAAAACTGACGGACTCCAACACATTTGAAATCCAGAGTCCGGCGGAATATCTTTTCGTGCGCGAAGCGGCTGATAAACATTTTCAAATTTTGCGGACACGCGAAATCAAAAAACAGTATCGGCAATTTGAAAACGTCAAACTCGCTGAAAAAACGGACGCTAATTCAGCCAGACGCGCTGGCGACGAGCATCAAGAGACAATTCGGGAACTCAGAACAATCGAACCCGTTTTCGCTTATAAAATCGAAGGAAGCAAACGGATAATTAATGCCAAGCCTTCGGAAAGAGCCGTCGCCGGTTACGAGTTCACCGCGGATTACGTTCGTTATCAACTAAAGCAGCCTGAGATGCGTATGCGACACGAATCCGCGGTTTATCGGGATTACGCAACCCGGCTCGAAGCGGCGAAAACCTCTCACGATGTCGTGCGCGAATCTTTCAAAATCCGCCAGGAAAATCACCGTACGGCAGGAGTTTGGAAGAACGCTAAAATGGAAGAACAACGCAAACTCCAACGTCCGCTCTCGAAAAACGAGATGACGCTGCTTTTTCTTGAACAGCCGCCCAAAAGTTACACGGCGGAAATGTCGGTTCTCAAATACAATTTCGCGCATTACACCGAAGCTAAAACGCGAATGACCGCCGCGCTTGCCGAGGGAAACCTGAAGCCGGGCGCGGAAGCTGAAAAACTCGTCGAAAGTCTTGAAGGAAGATTGATCCGCCGCGACCTTGAAACAAAGCACAAGGCGACCAAGCATTTTTTTGAAAGTCTGAAAATTGAAAATGAAAAGCTCGTCATCAAAAACGAGTTTGACCACCGCGCCGCTTATCAAAGTTTGCCGCCGCACGAAAAAGATTGGATTTACAGCCGCGCATCCCACCAGAAAGAAAATCTCGAATATAAAATCGCTTACAATCTGGAGAAAAACGCTGAAGTCAGAGAAGTTCAACCGCAAAACCAAACTGTAACGACAAATGAAGCCGGAGCAAATCTTCGGCAGGAATTTGCCATTGGCACGCTCTGGCATCAAGCCGCGCTTCTTACCAGTCAGAAGGAAATGAAAAATTTTGAGCGCGGCGCGGCGCATCTGGATGAAAAATTGCTGCAAACAGTAGGCTTTTTAGTTCACAACCAAAGCGAAGCGAATAATTTGCGCCTCGCTGATTGGCTCGAAAAACAAAAACCGGAGGAACTAAAAACAGCGGGCGAAATCTTAAAAACATTCGCCGGCGCAACGCGCGAAATCGAAAACAACTGCCTGACGATAACAGTAAAAATCGCGGAGACGAATCGAATTTCAAACGCCGACTACCAAAATTTATTCGAGCGATACTTCCCGACTGACTTTGAAAAGCTGAAAGAATTTCGCGCAGATGATAACGAGAAATTCCGGCTCGAACAAAGCCGCCGCGATGGTCAAGCCGCGCTGCTCAACGACTGGGAAAAGGACGCGCAAAAGGCAATTTACCGCGAGAATGCGCCCGTCAGCGTTTTTAAAAACGAGCGGCGCGGCATCGAAGAAATCGAAAAAATCAAAGCCGCGCAAATTGAATGTCGGAGGGCGAATGAAATAAAAAACGCGATTACGCTCAAATATGAAGGGAAGTTAAAACAGGAATTTGCGAAAACCAATCAAAAGGTTTCGGACGGAGATTTACGAGCGGCGATTGGACGGGCTTTTGCGCCGGAAAAAACACTAACGCTAACGCGCGAGCAGAAAGCAGTGTTTGAAAAAGCGCAGGATAAAATTTCGCTTCCTGACTTTAAGCGATTTTCGGAAAACTCGAATCGCCTCGAAACTGGAATAAATGAGATAAATCAAAGTTTTGAGACGATTGCCGCGCTCCGCCTCGAAAACGCGCAATATCAGGTGATACCCGAAAAGACGAAAAAAATCGAATCGCTGCAAAAACAATACGAAACGACGCAGCAACAGGCGGAAGCCGCACAGATTACCGCCGTCGCGCGTGAAAGATACGCCGAAAAAACAATTGACGACAGCAACGCTCCAATGCTCGCCCGTTACGTTACGAGCGAGGATCGGCAGCAAGCGCGAATTGAATCACATCGGCGGGCGCGAATCGCTTTAGAACCAGCCGAGTTGAACGAACCTCAGCACAGTTCCGAATTCCAAGCCAAAGCCTTGGAATTCGCCGACGCGCTCGAAAACGCGCATCAGGCAATTTTGCGGAAACAATCGGAATCCGAAATTGCAGACGCTTTTACCGCCGCCGAAATGAAGCGGGAACAATTCCGCGAATTTTTGAAAATTGAAAATGAATCGCAGCTTTTGCGCGAAAACAAACCCGTGACGCTCTTAATCTACGAGCGAGAACTGACGCGAAACGAACGAGCGATAACGCATGCGAAAATCGCCCGGATGATTGAAACCGGAAAATTATCGCTCGCCGATCTTGAAACGAAAAAGGCGGGCGAGATTATTTCGCCGAAAGAACGCTCCGAAATAAAGCTCGAAGCGGGCGAGCGCACGCGCGAAAATCTCGAACCGAAAGAATTGTGGGCGCGGCACGGCGACGTTTCCGAAAAACTGCAACAAGCCGCACTCGGCGCGAGCGAGATTTTGGAACGGGCGCACGAAATTTACCACGAAGCGGGCGCGGACAGAGCGAAAGTTGCGCGGGCGTTTTTCGCGCTTGATGCCGGCATTATCACACTCAAAAGCGAGCGACGGATGACGCGAGCCGCCGCCAAGTTTATAAATTTCAAAACCGATTTCAAGCGCGATTTGGC
>MWVV01000081.1_pt1 | contig 33869 bp, 29 predicted proteins | sample 1047281 | NCBI WGS metagenome assembly MWVV01 (sample SAMN06349986, study PRJNA376086) | soil metagenome | isolation source: PT-2 sample Antarctic (ecotone) soil | place: Antarctica | collected 2015-01-13 | reverse complement strand
TACGCCAGAGAAGTTGAAATAGTTTCAAAAACAAACAACGTGGTAATGAAACACTTTTGTTCTGAAACCGGTAGTTTGAAAATATAGTTTCTTTGACCGAAAGAGTCCTGCGGTTTACAATTTACGAACCAAGAATTACGGAGTAAAATGTTTTTGCCGGAATCGGTTAATTTCAAAGGAATCGCAAGAAAATAAGAAAATGATAAAATGCCAAGCTTGCCGGATGGAAAATCTTGATGATTCCCAATACTGCGATGAATGCGGCGCTTTATTGACAAGCCAAAAGGAAAATGACAGAAAGATGCCGAATATTCAAATGTCCGAAGCGCCTGTTTTCCAATCAGCAAATGTTACATCAATCGTGATTCCGCCGATTGTGGAAGAACCCGGCGCGAAGGAAAATTCTTTTGAAAAAGAAAAAGTGCCGAATGAAAAAAATGTCCGCTCGAGATTGGTTATTGAACGCGGTGATTCGATCGGCACGGAATTTTCGCTTGCGGCAGGCGAATCGAATATCGGGCGCTGGGACGCGGATAACGGAATTTTTCCCGACGTTGATTTGGACAAACACGACCCGGAAGCTAAGGTTTCACGTCGTCACGCGCGGATAATATTTGAAAACGGAAAGTTCTTGATTGAAGATTTAGGCTCGATCAACGGAACTTTCGTAAATCGTGGACGCCGTCTTTTGCCCGGAAATCCGCATCTCTTAAACGACGGTGATGAAATAATTGTCGGTAAAACGTTTCTTCGGTTTTTCCTAAGCCAGTAAATGTTTCTAAAACTTTACTGCACTTGACAGGTAAGTTTATAAAAATGCCATATTGTCACGAATGCGGCTCGGAAGTCGCTGAAAATAATGCTTTCTGCCCGTATTGCGGAATCACTCTGCAGCCGGTTACGGTTGCCGAAAGCGATAATTTGCAAAACAATCACGTTATCGTCCAGGAATCTGAAAACGCTTTCGGGCAATCAGAAAATAATGAATCTCAAAGCAAAGAATTTGCCGAAGATGAAAAATCGTTTGGCGCAATTGCTGAAAATTATTCAAATGATTTGAGGGCGGAAAAATCCTTCTCAAAAACAGAAATTGGCGAAGCTCCTGAAATATTTGCAGAAAGACATTTTTCAGACGAAGAAATACACAATGTTCCCACGCCTGAAAAAACAGAAATATTAAAACCTGAAGGCGAGGATTTGACAACCGGAAAAGAAACGGAAACCAAACCGGTGCGGGTAAATGATAATGTAAAAACCGAAACCGAAAACGAAATTACGGAAACCCAATCAAATAATTGGGAAAACGTTATTCCAGTCATTGACGACAAAGAAAAAATCGCCGAAACGCTAAATGAATCTTCACTGTCGGACTATGAAGAAGCGGAAGTAAAAGAAGGTCAGGTTTTTGAAGAAGCCGAACTATCATTTAAAGAGGTGTTGTCAAACAATGAAGAAAATGCAGGTTTTAATGTGACAGAACCGAACTTTTTGAAAGATTTTGAAAGCCCGCGAAATTCTGTTACTGAAAATTGCGATACAAACCAGCCCGAAGAATTTTTTGATAATAACAGACAATTAGCGAGCGAGACCGAATCCGAAAATTTCACCTCGAAACCAATTGCCAAACCCGAAGCAGAACTGGAAACTCCTGAAAGTCAATCTCAGCCGCATAGATTTGATTCAGTGAGGATTTTTGAAAAAAGGGAAAATGTTCAAAAACAGCCCGAAGATTTAGAATTTTCGGCGCAGTCGCAAAATCAAACACAAGCGGAAAATGAACCGCAGCAACAAACTGAGCAAAAAATAGAACGCTCATTCACAACTCCGAATATTGGAATCGGCGATACGGATGGAAAAAAAGCCAGCAAGCTGAAGCCTCTCGATGAAGGCACGGTTCTAAACGGGCGGTACGAAATTGTCAGAAAAATCGGCGGCGGCGGAATGGGAGCGGTTTATTTAGCGTCGGACAGAAATCTTGGCGGCGTTCTGCGTGCGGTCAAAGAAATGGTTCAGTCTTACATAGAGGGCGAACAGCAAGAAAAAGCCGTCAATGATTTCAAGCGCGAATCACTGCTTTTGACGTCACTCGAACATCAATCAATTCCGACGATTTACGATTATTTTTATGATGAAAAGGAAGCTAGATTTTATCTTGTGATGAAATATATTTCGGGCGGCGATTTGGCTTCACGGCTGCGTTCCACGCCCGAAGGCAGAATTGACGAGCAAAGCGTCACCGAATGGGCGATTCAGATTGCTGACGTGCTTGATTATTTGCACAATCGCCAGCCACCGATTGTTTACCGTGATTTGAAACCTGCAAATATAATGATTGACGGTAATACCGGTCGCGTAATGTTGATTGATTTTGGCATTGCCCGTTGGGTAAATAAAGAAGAAAAAGGTGTTACGGCAGTCGGCACAATGGGTTATGCGCCGCCGGAACTTTTTTCGGGAAACGTCGAGCCGCGTTCTGATATTTATTCTTTAGGCTCGACAATATTTCATCTATTGACCGGCGCCGACCCGCAAAGCAATCCGCTGCTGATTTTTGATTTCCAAAAAAATCCGCGTCCGCGCCAGATAAATCCGCAATTGTCCGATCAGATGGAAAGAATTTTAATGCGTGCCGTCGAATACAATGCCGACAAGCGTTTTACGTCAGCCGCCGAACTTCGCACAAAACTAGAGGAACATCTTAAAAAACTGAAAGCCAATAATTTGTCATACGGCGTAAAGGATGTTCCAGAATCGGTCAGTTTGTCCGACCAGCCCGTTTTCTGCGGCTTTTGCGGGCAAAAAATTATCGCCACCGACCTTTTCTGCGCTTTTTGCGGCGCGAAACAGCCGCTTGCCCAGCAAGGCGTTCGTTCTGAAAAATCTTCTTCCGCGTCTACGACCGCACAACTTTTAATTGTCGGCACAAACGAATTGGAAGTTCCGGCTTTCACAATAGAAAAGGATAGCAATTTAGTCGGCAGACGCGACCCGATGTCGAATATTTTCCCCGAAGTTGATTTGTCGAAGTATGACCCGCAGACAAAAATCTCGCGCAAACACGCCCGCATCTGGCGCGAGGGAAATGAGTTTATGGTCGAGGATTTAGGCTCTTCAAACGGCACGATTGTTTTGCCTGTCGTCAACGATACGGTGCGGCTGCAACCGCATCAGCCATATGTTTTAACCAACGGCGATAAATTAAGACTCGGCGACACAACCTTGCATTTTGTTATCAGTTAAAGATTGAATAGTGATAAAGGTAAAAAGTGAGGAAGGAGTATAATAAAGCTCGATTGTCTTTTCCAGTTGTCCGCTTTTCCGCTTTATAATTATGAGTGTGCGAACCGAAAGAGTTGTTCCAGCCAAAAAAATAAGAACCGAAGAGATTATTGTAGATTTTGATGCAAATCGGTTAAAAGCTCCATTCTTATTGCGTTGCGGAGCAATATTGATTGATTATATCTTGATTGTTTCGGCTCCGGTTATAAGTTTGATAATTTACAGAATGATGGGACTTGAACCGTTAAAAATTCTCAATAATGAAATCACTAATGCCGGTTGGCTAATTATGATTTTGCTGGCTTTAACCAATTTTGTTATTCTTCCGATGTTCAGCGGAAAAACCATTGGAAAAATTCTAACCGGTACCAGAATTGTTAAAACAGATGGCAGTGCCCCATCAATCGGAACACTTCTACTGCGTCATTTAATCGGGTATCCTTTAACGATTTTGACGCTCGGAATAGGATTTTTATTTTCCGTTCTAAACCACCAAGGGCGCTCTCTGCACGATTTTCTCGCGGGAACGGTCGTGATTTACGGGCGAAGACAAGCTAAGATAATTAAAAATTAAGAATTAAAGAAAAATATTCCGCAATTCGTAATTCGTAATTGAATTTATGCCACAGCTTATCTTAAAGACTTCAAACAATCCGCCGGAAAAAATTCCGCTTGCGCGGCTTCGAACCACTATCGGGCGATCGGCTCGCAGCGACATTTGTATTCCTGACGCTTTTGCATCACGGCTTCACGCTGAAGTTCGCAAAGAAGGCGATGCTTACTGGCTTCAGGATTTAGGGTCGGCAAACGGCACGCGTTACAACGGTTCGCATGTTTCGATGCCGATTCCTTTAATTTCCGGCGGCGAAATTCAAATCGGCGAAACGGTCATAGTTTTTGACGATGAGCGATTAAGAGAAAGCAAAAATTCGACTTTGATAGCCGACAATACCGAAGCGCTCGACCCTTCAATGACAATCGCGCTTTCTCGTAAATCGAATCCGACGGCTGAAATTCTCGAATCACAATTTTCAAGCCGAACCGAACTGCTCGGTTTGATAAGCAAAGTCGGCATCGCGCTTTTATCTTCAAGTGGACTGGACGAAACTTTAAATCAAGTCGCTTCATTAGTTTTTGAAGCCGTTCCCGCCGACCGATGCGTGATTATGCTGCGTGACGAAACAGCCGAAGACGGAATGAAAATTTCGGTTGCGCGCATTCGCGGCAAAGAAGAAAAAATTGAAGAAGTCCGCATTAGCCGCACGGTAATGGACGAAGTTATGAAAAACGGAAAATCCGTTTTGACTTCCGACGCTCAACACGACCCGCGCTATGCCAGCCACACAATGTCTCTTCTCGGCATTCGCACGGTATTAGCCGTTCCGTTGAGCGTCAGTCCAACGGATGTTTTCGGAATTATTTATGCCGACTCTCCAACGCACGCGGCGACATTTACCGAAGAACATCTTAACATTTTAACGACGCTGGCTTCGGTCGCCGCGATTCGCGTGGAAAACGCGCGTCTTTTGGAAGAACGCTTTGAGCGTGAAAGAATGGAGCGCGAACTCGAACTCGCAACTGAAATCCAACAAAGTTTTCAGCCTTCCGCCCCGCCTATAATGGATAATTACGAGTTTCAGGGAATTTCTTTTTCCTGCTACGAAATCGGCGGCGATTATTATGATTTTATCAATTTGCCGGATGGCAAGATGCTTATCGCTCTTGGTGATGTTTCGGGCAAAGGAACAGGTGCGGCATTGCTGATGTCGAGCTTGCACGCGGCTATTCACGGACAGGTTGCGGCAAAAAGCTCACTCGCTGAATTGGTCACGGCTGTCAATCAATATTTAGCCGCTAACACGCCTTCGAATCGTTTCGTAACCTTATTTATCACCGAACTTGACCCAGCAACCGGCACGCTTAGATATATCAACGCCGGACACAATCCGCCGCTCATCGGACGCATCGACGGCACCGTTGCACAACTCGATTCGGGCGGTTTTCCGCTCGGAATTCTTCCGATGGCACTGTTTGAGCTTGGCGAAACCGAATTAAAATCGGGCGAAGCTCTGGTTATTTATTCTGATGGAGTTTCCGAGGCAAATAACTTGAAAGAAGAGGAATTCGGACTTGAACGTCTAATCGAAGTTGTCAGAAAAAATCTGCGTGCTTCAGCGGCAGGTCTGCGTGATAAAGTTGAGTCTGAACTTTCGGCTTTTACACAAACCGCACCTGCTAATGACGACATAACTCTGGTTATCCTTAAAAGAAAATAATCTATTTGCAAAAACTCAAACTATTGAACAAATATTAAAAACACAGAATGTGAATTTGGCTGAGGTTACTAATTAGCGTATAGAGCAACAGGCAAATTGGGAAAATTCTATAGCTCCCAATTTGTCTGTTATCATTAATTACATTAGTTTCCAAAAATTAAAAAAATCTTTTTAATCACCCGTTTGTTTGGCGTGATTTTCTTTTTTATAATCAAAGTTTTAGTATTTAGAGCAAAGGAAGCTTTATAAAATTGTGATTTTGGATTTATGAAAAGGAATCTAAAATCCAAAATTAAAAGTTCAAAATCAATTTATGGCATTTTTTTGGCGTAGAAAAAAGGAAGATCCGTTTTCGACTTCTGTGTTGGGACTTGATAAATCAATCGAAGAACTCAAGGCGCAGGAAGAAGCGGTTGAAAAAGAAATCGGCGTTCGCTTCACAAAGGCGATCGAAAAAACGCGCAATTCGATTAACGATAGATTAGATACGGTTTTTCAAAGTCGCAAGCAAATTGACGAATCCTTTTTAGATGAACTTGAAGAACTTTTAATCTCAACCGACATCGGGGTCGCAACGACAATGCAGATTTTGGATGCGATTCGGAAAGGCGTTTCGCGGCAGGAAATTAACGACCTTGCAGCGCTGAAAGCGGCAATGAAAAAAGAATTGCTCGAAATTCTTCACGCATCGGAAAGCAAAGGCGTTGCTTCGGAAACAGAAGTTTCGACAAATATCAAACCTTACGTTCTAATGGTCGTCGGCGTGAATGGCGTCGGAAAAACAACGACTATCGGCAAACTCGCGCAGCGAATAAAAATGGAAGGCAACGAGATTTTGATTTGCGCGGCTGATACTTTTCGCGCCGCCGCTTCCGAGCAATTGGAAATCTGGTCGCAACGTGCCGGAGTTCCACTTATTCAGCAAAAACAGGGAACCGACCCAGCGGCGGTTTTGTTCGACGCTTTAAAGGCAGCGAAGGCGCGTAACGCGGACGTTTTGATTGTTGACACGGCAGGACGCTTGCATAATAAATCAAATTTGATGGCGGAACTCGAAAAAATGAAACGCATCGCCGGACGCGAAGTGCAGGATGCACCGCACGAAACTCTTCTTGTAATAGATGCCGTTACTGGACAAAACGGACTCGAACAAGCACGTCAATTTATGAAAGTCGCCGACGTTACCGGCATTGTTTTAACCAAACTCGATGGAACAGCAAAAGGCGGAATTGCCGTTGCAATTGCGAAAGAATTGAATTTGCCGATTCGCTACATCGGTATCGGCGAGCAAGTTGACGATTTGATGGTTTTCGATGCGGAAAATTATGTGAACGGGTTGTTTAATTAAATATTGAAAAATAGTTATTCAGAATTTGATTTGCAAATGATGCGGCGGGCTTTGGAACTCGCTTCTTGCGGTATCAGTCAAGTAAGCCCAAGTCCGCTTGTCGGCTGCGTCATTGTTAGCGAAGCGGGCGAAGTTGTTGGCGAAGGTTGTTACATTTACGAAAAAGTTTCGCACGCCGAAACGATTGCGCTCGCGCAGGCAAACGGAAAAGCAAAAGGCGGAACGGCTTATGTTTCGCTCGAACCGCACGCGCATCACGGCAGAACAAAGCCTTGCACCGAAGCGTTGATAAATGCAGGAATAAAACGAGTCGTCGCGCCAATTGAAGACCCGAATCCGCTGGTTTCGGGCAAAGGTTTTCAGGCTTTGCGCGAAAACGGAATCGAAGTTGTAACTGGGATTTTAGCCGAAGAAGCAGCGAAACAAAACGAAAAATTTATTCACTGGCACAAAACGAAAAGACCTTTTGTACATTTGAAAATGGCAATTTCTCTGGACGGAAGAATCGCTACGCGCACGGGCGATTCGCGCTGGATAACGGGCGAAGAATCCAGAAAAAAATCTCACGAATTGCGCCACGAATACGATGCGATTTTGGTAGGCGCAAATACCGCCGTTGTTGATAACCCGAGTTTGACGGACAGAAGCGGTAAACCGCGTCGGCGTCCGTTAGCGCGCGTTGTTTTGGATAATTCGCTTCGCATTTCGCTAAACTCTCAATTGGTTCTGACCGCCAAAGAAATTCCGACAATCATTTTTACCGAAAACAAAAACAACGAGAAAATTAAAGATTTAGAAACTGAAGGCGTGAAGGTTATTCAAATTGCCGAAGGTGCGCGAAACTTAGTCGGCGTTTTGCAAGAACTCGGAAAGCGCGAATTAACAAGCGTTTTAGTTGAAGGCGGAACTGAAATCGCAGGCGCGTTTTACGACGCGAAATTAATTGACAAAGTTTCATTTTTCATTGCGCCAATCATTATCGGCGGGCGAGATGCGCCGGTGGCAATCGGCGGGAAAGGCGTGACCGTCTTGGCAAATGCAATGCGTTTGCGAGACGTAGAAATAAAGCAGAACGGCGCAGATTTTGAAGTTACAGGTTACCCTTTATTAGTGGTGAACGGTGAACGATAGGTGGTTAGTGAAAAGTTACTGTAATTATCAATTTAAATTTCAAGATGCAACACAAAAAGGAAAACTCACCGTTCGCCGTTCACCGTTCACCGTTCGCTAAAAAATCTTTTGGACAAAATTTTCTTGTTGACCAAAATTATATTGATAAAATTATTTCCGCTCTAAATCCCCAAAAGGACGAGACAATCATTGAAATCGGAGCAGGTCGCGGCGCGTTGACCGAAAAATTAATCGAAAGCGGGGCGAAAATTATTGCCGTTGAATTAGACAGAGATTTGATTCCGCTTTTACAAATGGATTTTGGCAGGTATGAAAATTTTACATTGATTGAACAAGACGCTTTAACCGTTGATTTCAAAAATTTACTAATCATTCGCCGTTCACCACTTACCACTAAATTAGTCGCCAATCTTCCTTACTACATTTCAACCGCAATTTTGCAAAAATTGATTAAGCAAAGAAACTGTTTTGCCGAAATGGTTTTGATGCTGCAGCGCGAAGTTGTCGAGCGTATGGTAGCAGAAGCAGGAAACAAGGAACGCGGATTTCTAAGCGTTCTGGTTCAGGCGTATTTGAAAACCGAGAAACTTTTCGATGTTTCGCCAAGCGCTTTTCGTCCTGCCCCGAAAGTCTGGAGTTCGGTTGTTCGTCTGGTAACAAAAAATGAAAACGAAATAAAAGATGAAAAATTGTTTCGGGAATTAATCAGCACTGGGTTCGCGCAAAAAAGAAAGACGATTTTAAATAATCTGAAAAACGCTCCTCTTGAATTAAAGGAAAAACTAGGCGATATTGAAACGCTTCTCAAATCTTGTCAAATTGAACCACAGCGACGCGCCGAAACTTTAATGCTTCGTGAATGGAAAGAACTTTATAATTTTTTGAATGGAATTTAACATCACCTTGCGATAGGTAAATTATCGAAACAAAATTGAATTTTAGAAACCCTTTAAAAAACAGGAGACTCGCGTTTGTGTTAAACTAAAAATTTAATAGAAATAATAATTTACGGAGTTTTAGAGAACAAAAGGTGAGCAAAATTGAAATAATACCGCTTGGCGGCATCGGCGAATTCGGAATGAACTGTATGGGCATTCGCGTCGATGATGAAATGATAATCGTTGACGCGGGAATGGGTTTTCCTGAAGAAACGCCTTATGGCGTTGATATTTCGATACCGAATTTTGATTTTTTGGACGAATATGCGGACGATTTGACCGCGCTGATTTTGACGCACGGACACGAAGACCACATCGGCGCGTTGCCGAATTTTTTGAAAAAATTCAATTTGCCCGTTTACGCTTCCCGTTTTACGCTAGCGCTAGCTGACAAAAGATTGTCCGAACACAAAATGCTCGACGATGTTCTGCTCCACCGCGTTGAAGCAAATGACAAAGTTGAAATCGGAAAATTTAAAATCGAATTTATCCACGCTTCACATTCTTTAGTTGATTGTTTTTCACTGGCAATAAAAACGTCGGTCGGAACGATAATTCACACGGGCGATTATAAAATTGACGAGACGCCCGTTATCGGAAAGCCGTATGATTTAAAGACTCTCGCAAAATACGGCGACGAAGGCGTTCTCGCGCTTTTGTCCGATTCGACAAACTCGACTGTTGCCGGCAGAACGCCTTCAGAACGCGATGTCATTCCCGCGTTTGAAGAAATTTTTGCACATGCCGAAGGCAGAATTTTCGTCGCTACATTTTCATCTTCGCTGCATCGCTTGCAGGTTGTTTTCGACGTTGCTCACGCTTTCGACCGTAAGGTTTGCGTAATGGGGCGTTCAATGCAGAAAAATGTCGAGATAGCCAGCGATTTGGGATTGCTTAAAATTCCGCACAATACGCTTATCGAAGTGGGCGAATCGCGGAGCCTTTACGATGATGAAATCGTTTATCTGGTAACGGGTTCGCAAGGCGAATCGCGGGCGGCTTTAGCAAATCTGGCAAGCGGAACTTACAAAGGAATGGAGATTGAAAAGGGCGATACGGTTGTTCTTTCGGCGCGAATTATTCCCGGAAACGACAAAGCGATTTCGCGCCTCATCGGTCATATCTATAAACGCGGCGGAAATATCATCGAAGAAAAACGTCGCCTAATTCACGTTTCGGGACACGCTTCGCAGGAAGACATTCGCATTATGACCGAAACGGTGCGCCCGAAATTCGTCGTGCCAATTCACGGCGAATACAGAATGCTTTTCCGGCATAAAGAATTTATCAAAAATCATATCGAAGGCTATTCGGACGAAAATATAATTTTGATTGAAAACGGCGACCATCTGGAAATTGAACAAACTCGACTGTTGCCGGCAGAACGCCTTCAGAACGCGATGTCATTCCCGCGTTTGAAGAAATTTTTGCACATGCCGAAGGCAGAATTTTCGTCGCTACATTTTCATCTTCGCTGCATCGCTTGCAGGTTGTTTTCGACGTTGCTCACGCTTTCGACCGTAAGGTTTGCGTAATGGGGCGTTCAATGCAGAAAAATGTCGAGATAGCCAGCGATTTGGGATTGCTTAAAATTCCGCACAATACGCTTATCGAAGTGGGCGAATCGCGGAGCCTTTACGATGATGAAATCGTTTATCTGGTAACGGGTTCGCAAGGCGAATCGCGGGCGGCTTTAGCAAATCTGGCAAGCGGAACTTACAAAGGAATGGAGATTGAAAAGGGCGATACGGTTGTTCTTTCGGCGCGAATTATTCCCGGAAACGACAAAGCGATTTCGCGCCTCATCGGTCATATCTATAAACGCGGCGGAAATATCATCGAAGAAAAACGTCGCCTAATTCACGTTTCGGGACACGCTTCGCAGGAAGACATTCGCATTATGACCGAAACGGTGCGCCCGAAATTCGTCGTGCCAATTCACGGCGAATACAGAATGCTTTTCCGGCATAAAGAATTTATCAAAAATCATATCGAAGGCTATTCGGACGAAAATATAATTTTGATTGAAAACGGCGACCATCTGGAAATTGACGAATTCGGCGCGAGAATCGCTGCGCACAGTAATCTCGAAAGAACGTTTATAGATGAAGAAGGCTCGGGCGAGATTGAATACGAAATCATCCGCGAGCGCAAAAGACTCGCGTATGGCGGAATGATTTCGCTGGTCGTGGCTATTGACAAAGAAACGAAAAAATTAAGAAGCGAACCACAAATAACTGTTCAAGGCGTAGCGGGAATTGACCCGCTCAATGGTCTTCTGCAAAACGCGCGGCAAACAATCGCTGATGCGGTCGCCGAAATGAAGCGCGAGGATTTTCACGATAAAAATCTTGTAAAAGAAAATCTGCGCGTTCAATTGAAAAGATTTTTCCAACAGGAAACCGGCACAAAACCCGTGATTGTTTCGACGGTTGTTGAAATCTAAGGCGTTTTAACGCAAAGACGAAAGATCGACGATAAGCCAAGGGATTTTAAATTAATAATTAGCGTTTTTCCTTTTCGTCTTTGCGTTAAATTGTTAAAAATTTTTTGGAAAATAAAGCAAAAAAAATCTTGCAAGAATCTCGCGTTGAAGTCGCGCTCGAAACTTTTTTTTTCGTTTCTTTGTCGCATAACAATTGGGCGGAGGTGTTGGAAAATCCCGAGCTTTCCCCGCGAATGAAAGCACCGTTTATGATTTTTCGGGACAAGTGGGAAGTTACTTTGTTGCTCGATGAGATTGATTTTGGAACGCTTCGCCACGCGATTCGAGATGCGAAAACAGAGGGCGCGTTCAGGCTTTTGACATTTGATACTGAACTTGATTTTAATGTCGTTGGATATTTGGCGGAAGTTTCAAGAATTTTAGCCGAAGCGGATATTTCAATTGTTGCGCTTTCGGCTTTTTCGCGCGACCATATTTTGATAAAACAAGAAGATTTGCCGCGAGCGTTGAAAGTTATAGGCGAATACGTTAAGGAAATGTGTTAATAGAAAATGTAAAACGGAAAATGGAAATAGCTAATACATATTCCTAATTAATTTTCCACTTTACATTTTTACATTTTCCGGTTTCCGTTAAAAATAATGTTTTGGAAAGGTAAAGTTGTATTTTTAACCGGCGCGTCGAGCGGCATCGGCGAAGCGTTAGCTCTGGAAGTAGCAAAGCGCGGCGCAATACTCGGATTGCTTGCGCGGCGCGAACAACTTCTGCAAAACATAGCTCAAAAAATCGAGAACAAAGGCGGCATCGCCCGACATTTTGCCTGTGATATTTCCGATGAAGTCAGCGTTGCCGATGCGGCTCAGGCTTTAAGAAACGAATTTGGAAAGATTGATATTTTAATTGCTAATGCCGGAATCGGTGGAATTGCGAAAAACGCCAAAGAGCTTCGTCCCGGAGATTTTCGGCGCGTGATTGATACGAATCTAATCGGTGCTTCCAATGCCGTAAGTGCGGTTTTGCCGCAAATGATTGAACGCGGAAGCGGACAATTAGTGGCTATTTCAAGCCTTGCGGGTTTTCGCGGTTTGCCGAAGTCCGCCGCTTATTGCGCAAGCAAAGCCGGTATGACGGCGCTTTTCGAAAGTGTCCGTTTGGACGTTCAACACAAAGGAATTGATGTTACGATTATCCAGCCAGGCTTTATAAAAACGCCTTTAACAAATGCGCGAGCAAGCAAAATGCCGTTTTTGATGGAAATTGAAGATTCGATTCCATTATTTTTACGAGCTATCGAAAAACGAAAAAAATTTGCCGCCTTTCCCTGGCAATTGGCGACAGTTGTTCGCGCGGGAAGATATTTTCCAGCGTGGCTTTACGATAAAATCGCCGGACGCGCAAAATACAGACAATAAATGGTGAATGGTAAGCGGTAAACGGTTAATTGAAATACTAAAATTCACCGTTCACCGTTCACCGTTCACCGTTCATTATTTATGAACCTTTTACAAGCAATAATTCTTGGCATCGTTCAAGGCTTAACCGAATTTATTCCAATCAGCTCTACCGCTCATCTTGTTTTTGCAAGCCGCTTAACCAATCTTTACGAAGGAAATCCTGAACAAATAACCGCGACTATTGCGGTTTTGCAGCTTGGCACTCTGCTGGCTGTTTTTGTTTATTTTGCAACCGATGTTTTAAGCATTACCGCGGCTTTCGTCCGCGACCATTGGGTTTTGGTAACCAGAAAACGTCCGATGAGATTTTCCGGTACGCACGGTATTCGTCCGATGTGGCTTTCAGAAGAAGCGTGGCTCGGTTGGCTCGTGATTATAGGTTCAATCCCGATTGGTATAGTAGGATTATTATTTAAGGATGTGATTGAAGGCGAGGCAACTAAAAACCTTTGGGTAATTGCGATAATGTTAATTGCCGTTGCCGTTTTTTTGACTGCTGCCGAACTTGTCGGTTCGCAACGCAAGGAAATCAGAGAATTTGGCATAACGGATGCCATTGTTGTTGGACTCTCGCAGGTTTTGGCGTTAATACCGGGCGCAAGCCGTTCGGGTTCGACAATTATGGGCGGTCTTTTTGCCGGGCAAAAACGTGAAGCTGCCGCTAGATTCTCTTTTTTGCTTTCAATTCCGGCGATTACGGCAAGCGGTTTGCTCGAATTAAAAGAAGCGTGGTCTCTTTTGCCACCGGATAGTTTTATGCCGCTTATGGTCGGAACAATCGTTTCGGCAATTGTCGGTTATCTTTCGATTTGGTTTTTGCTCGCATTTTTGCGAAAAAACTCGACTGCCGTTTTTATCGTTTACCGCATCTTACTTGGTGTTATAATTCTCGTATTGCTTTGGCAAGGTGTCATTAGCCCGCAAATATAATTGACATTGATTAAAATAAAGTTCTGGATGTTTTGATTTACTTTTTGCGTGGTTTGCGCCTTTGCGAAATAAAAAGTTGTTTTCCGAAAAGGCGCAAAGCGCGCCAAGGAAAATGACAAATCATAAATATAAAATCCAAAATGCAAAAGCGCTGGACAATCAAAAAACATAATCAGGATGAAGTCAAGAAATTGGCTGGTCAATTAAATTTACCTCCGATTGTCGCGGCTTTGCTAATCGCTCGCGGCTACGAGACGGAAGAAAAAGCGCACCGATTTTTGAATCCTTCCTTAGATGATTTGCACGAACCAAATCTTCTAAAGGGATTGGAAACCGCCGTTCGGCGCATTTTGAAAGCAGTCGGAAACGGCGAGAAAATTTTAATTTGGGGTGATTACGACGTTGACGGAACGACCGGAACGGTTGTTTTGCGAAAGGCTCTGGAAATTCTCGGCGCGAAAACCGGCTTTCATATTCCGCATCGTTTTACAGAAGGCTATGGCATCAACATTCCCGCGCTGGAGAAAGCAAAAGAAAGAGGTTACAGTCTCGTCGTAAGTGTTGATTGCGGGATTCGCAGTTTCGATTCGATAGTTTGGGCGAAGGAAAACGGAATTGATTTTGTTGTAACCGACCATCATTTGTCCGACGAAACAAAGGGAAATCCCGATGCTTTTGCCGTTGTCAATCCTAATCAACCCGCTTGCGAGTATCCTGACAAACATCTCGCCGGTGTCGGCGTTGCATTTAAACTCGCGCACGCACTTTTGCGTGAAAAGGGCAAAGAGAATCTGGTCAAAGGATTTTTAAAAGTCGTCGCCATCGGCACAATCGCCGACATTATGAATTTGACGGGTGAAAATCGCGCCATTGTCGCTTTAGGTTTGAAAGATTTGCCGAAAGCGGTTAATTATGGACTCAAGGCGTTGATGGAAGTTGCCGATTGCAACAACGAAATGACTAGCTATGACATCGGTTATCGTATCGCGCCGCGAATCAACGCGGCGGGCAGAATGGACGCGGCGCGGCACGTTGTCGAACTGCTCGAAGCGGAAACTTTTGAAGCGGCGCGAAGCATTGCGGAAATGCTCAACAGCCGCAACCGCGAGCGTCAAACGATGCAAAAGCAAATTACCGAACTCGCTTTTCTCGAAACAAAAGGAATAACTGAAAAAAACTTTGTCGTCGTCGCAGGCGAAAAATGGCATCGCGGCGTGATTGGTTTGGCGGCTTCAAAAATCGCGGAAAAACTTTATCGCCCGACGATTGTTTTTTCAATCGAAGACGGCTTCGGACACGGCAGCGCAAGAAGCGCCGGCGGTTATCATCTCCTAAACGGTTTGGATTCGTGCGCCGAACTTTTTGAACAATACGGCGGACACGCGGCGGCTGCCGGAATGAAAATAAAAGCCGACAAAATCGAAAGATTGCAGGAAAGGCTACACGCGCACGCTTCGGAAAATTTATCGAAAGAAGATTTGATTCCCGAAGTGAAAGTTGACGCGGTTATTACAACGCAAAGTTTAAATCTTGATTTGGTGCGGCATCTGAAACAACTCGAACCTTTCGGAATGGGAAACCAGAAGCCCAAATTTGTGACAAGAGATTTATTTTTGCTCGACGATCCTTATGTTATGAAAGAGAAGCATTTAAAAATGCGGCTGGCTGACCAAAACGGCAAACAGTTTGAAGCGGTTTGGTGGGACGGCGTTGATAAATCCAACGGACAGAATTTGCAGCGAAAATCAAAAATTGATTTAGCCTACACGCCCGAAGCAAATATTTGGAACGGCAACACACGGTTGCAGCTTGTCATAGAAGACTTAAAGACAAAGTAAACCGTTTTACGCCGCGAAGCCATCAAAAGAACAATTGTCTGCGAAAGAGAAAATCCGCCTGATAAAATTAACCTGAAAGAATTTGATTACGAAACGGGAGATAAAATCGTTAAACGCTTGAATCGCTAAAATGGCTGTCAAACAACGAAAAAACACAAACAACTTAAAATTCCGCGCTAAAATGCCGTTATTAGCGCGCATTCTGGCAGTTTGCGCATTGGCGGCAACAATTGTGGCAATCGGTATCGGGTTTTATCGTGGTTTGGGTTACAAGGAATTTCGGATGAAAGGTTTTCCGGCAGTGCTTTCCAAAGATGTAGTTGCGGAAGTTCACGGTTACGAAAGGCGCGAAGCCGAAGGCGATAAAGTGAAATACTATATTAAAGCCGACAAAGCCACGATTTTCACTGACAATCACCAGGAATTGGAGAATGTCTTTTTGCAGGTTTTTAACGACACGGGCGAAAATTCCGATAGAATTTCGGCACAAAAAGCGGTGTATGTTCCCGCGACTGACGGAACAAAAAATTTTAACGCCTATTTTGCCGGAAACGTGGATATTGAAACGCGCGACGCGCTGAAAGTTAAAACCGAACAACTCGTTTATAATAAAGAAACCGAAACCGCCGAAGCCGAAGAACTTATCGAATTTTCACGCGAAAACGTAAAGGGAAAATCCTTCGGCGCAATTGTAAAGGTTCGGGAAAAAAGTCTTGAGTTATTGAAAGATGTCGAGATAAATTCTTTAGGAGACGACGAAAATAAAATTGAACAAGCGAAAATAAAAGCCGGACACGCTTTTTTTAATCAAACCGAAGGCAAAATTGAATTCAAGCAAGACGTAAATGTCAATATCACGCCGAGTAGCGATACAGGCGCATTAGAGCAGCCAACCGATATAAGGTCTGACCTGGCGACCGCTTTTTTTACCGATAAAGAAATCAAAAAAATCGAGTTGACCGGAAACGTTGACGTTTATCAAAAACCGACCGGCGCAAGTTCAAAATGGACGAAAACAAAAGCAAATCGCGCCGTTGCCAATATTGATAATGAATTGAAACGGTTAGAACTTTTTGAAAATGTTGAAATCGAAACAACAGCTAATAACTCCAAACCGACGAAAATAAAAACAAATTACGCGGTTTACGAAAAGGACGCGGATAAATTTGAACTGAAAAACGGCGTTGAAATTGTTACTGTTGAAGACAGTCAGCCGACGACAATTCGTTCATCGGAAGCGGTTTACGAACAATCAAACGGCAAAATATTTTTAACTGGCGGCGCGGAAATCACGCAGGGAAACGATTTTCTGAAGGGCGACAATCTGACGGCGGAACTTTTCCCAAATAAAAAGCTAAAAAATTCTTTCGCGCGGGGCAATGCTTATTTAAAGCAGACGACACCCGAGCGCACAACGGAAGTTTCCGGCAATGAATTAAACGCTGTTTTTGGCGATAATCAACAACTTCAACTAGCAAATGTCGTCGGCGCGGGGAAGACGGTTTTGATTCCTGCAAACGCGAACGAGTATTCACGAGTTACACTTTCCGCGCCAAACGCAATTCGTTTAAATTTCAATAACGGCGGGCTTTTGCAGCAAATGCAGACCGAAGGTCGGACAACAATTCAATTAATTGCGCCGAACAATAACAACGCCGCCGCAAACAAAAAATTGACCGCCGACACGGTAAAAACGATTTTAAGCGCTAACGGCAAAGATTTGACAAAGGCGGAAGCCATCGGAAATGCGGAGCTTTTTGTCGAACCACTTCGCTCAGCTCCGGAAAATTACCGAACCACAATAAACGCGCCGCGCTTTGATTGCGATTTTTTTGAAACAGGCAATAATGCAAAATTTTGTTCTGCGACGGGTAAGGCAAAATCGGTTCGCGTGCCAACTGTTTCGGGCGAAAATCGCGGAACGCAAACGATTTTAGCCGATAGGTTAAATGCTTCTTTCAATCAACAAACAAAAGACGTTGAGCGTCTTGACGCGATCGGAAACGCAAAATTTTCCGAACTCGACCGAAACGGCAATGCAGAAAATATAACTTTTACTGCCGGGGACGAAACTGTTCGTTTGCGCGGCGGCGAGCCGACGGTTTCGGATTCGCGGGCAAGAGCAAAAGCATTTGAAGTAGATTGGGACACCAGAAACGAAAAATCCTACTTGCGCGGCAAAGTAAGCACAAGTTATTACAGCCAAAAACAAACCGGCGGCGCGACGCCATTCGGACAAACAAACGCTCCGGTTTTTATTACCTCAGAAACTGCGGAATTTGACCACCGCGCCGAAACCGGAATTTATACGGGAAACGCACGCGCCTGGCAGGATAATAATTATGTTCGCGCCGATAAGTTGATTTTACGGCAAAAAGAAGGGCAGCTTTTCGGCGAAGGCGCGGTGCAGAGCCTTTTATATAATGTAAAGCAAATGCAAAACGGAAAGGAATCAACCGCGCCCGTTTTTGCTACAGCCCAAAAACTGTTTTATGTCAAAGACAAAAATACGCTTCGTTATGAAACGGATGTTGATGTCAGACAGGGAACGGATAGAATTGTTGCAAACACTGTAAACGTTTATCTAAACGATAAAAACGAAGTTGCGCAGACGATTGCGGAAAATAATGTCGTCATCACACAACCGCAGCGAAAGGCTGTCGGCGATTATGCTCAATATATCGCGGCGAACGAATCGGTGGTTCTAAGGGGAAACCCCGCCCGCATCGAAGACAGTGAAAACGGTTCATCACAGGGCGCACAGGTTACGATATTCCTTCGTGAAAACCGCGTGGTCGGCGAAAGTAAAACAAATCAAACAAACACGGGCAGAACTCGTACGGTTTATAAAATAAAAAAACAATAAACCGTTCGGGCATAAAAATAAAAAATCCAATTAGCTGAAAGTTCAAAAACCATTTAATATAAATTTTCAGTAATTAATTCTTCCTGTTCTTAATGGAAAGTGTTAAAATTCTTCAAAAATAAAAATAAACAGTCAAGCAACGGAAATCACAAACATTTTCCCGCCGAATCTTTATCAGCCTTCAATCTGCAAAAAACTTATGGTCGCCGCCGCGTGGTTGACGATGTTAGCCTTTTTGTCGAGCAGGGCGAAGTAGTCGGACTTCTCGGTGCAAACGGCGCGGGGAAAACTACTACGTTTTATATGATAACCGGTCTTGAGCGTGCGGAAGAAGGAAAAATTTTGTTGAATGGCGAAGATGTAACCGCTTTGCCAATGTATCTGAGGGCGCGTTTGGGTTTGGGTTATTTGCCGCAGGAGCCTTCGATTTTTCGGAAGATGAGCGCCGAACAAAATATTCTCGCCGTTTTGGAGACGATGAAATTAACGCGAGCAGACAGATTTGCGCGTTTGGAAGAATTATTGGAAGAGTTTGGCGTCGCGCACGTTCGCAAAACTCGTGGCGACCGGTTGTCGGGCGGTGAACGGCGGCGCGTCGAGATTGCGCGTTGTCTGGCGACCGAGCCGCAGTTTATTCTTCTTGACGAGCCGTTTGCCGGAATTGACCCGATTGCAATTGACGACATACAGGAAATTATTTTATATCTCAAAAATCAGGGCATCGGAATTTTGATTACCGACCACAATGTGCGGGAAACTTTAGGCATTACAGACCGAGCTTATATTATGGCGGAAGGTAAAATTTTGCGAAGCGGCAAGCCTGACGAATTAGTTGAAGACGCTGAAGTCAGGCGGCTTTATTTGGGTGAAAGGTTTAGTTTGTAAATAATCGATAGTTGATAATTGATAGTTGATAGTTGATAATTGATAACTGATAACTTGCTTTTTACTATTAGCTATCAACTATCAGTTATCAACTAAAGCTAAGATGTCATCGCTGAAACTTACACAGAAATTAGCTCAACGGATGGTTTTAACGCCGCAGCTGCGGCAGCGCATCGAGATGCTGCAAATGACCACCGTTGAGCTGAGCGAGCTAATCCAACAGGCGCTTAATGAAAATCCTGTTTTGGAAGAAGTGATGACCGATGAAGAATTTCAGGAAATCTCGGAAAAAATTCTCGACCAGAATTACGACAGCAGCGATGAAATTTTCAAAAATGGACACGATAAAAATTCCGATTCTCCGGCGGATTTGGAAACAGCTGAAAATTTTACGTCTGAAAAGATAAGCGAAAACGGATTTAACGATGAAGTAACTCAGGATTTTGAAAGCGATGCTGAAGAATCTTTTAAAAACCCGCCAGATCCTTTTGAAGAGGTAGATTTCGGCAGGGAATTTCAGGATTATCTCGACCCGGGTTACAAAACTCAAGAATTTGAATTTAAAGAAGACGCACCGAGTTTCGACCAATTTTTATCACGCGCGCCCTCTTTGACCGACCATCTTGAATGGCAACTTAATCTTCAACAAATCGGTGAAAAACTTAAAGAAGTTGGCGTTTGCATTATTGGGAATCTTAATGAAGACGGACGTTTAACGGCGAGTAACGAAGAAATTGCCGAAATGTGCGCCTGCTCGATTGAAACGGTTGAAAAGGCTCGTCGATTGGTGATGAACTTTGACCCTATTGGTTGTGGCGCACGCAATGTTAAGGAATGTTTGCTGGTTCAATTAAAATTAAACGGCGAAGGCGAAAGTTTAGCGGCGGAACTTGTCCAAAATCATCTGGAAGATTTACAGCCGTATCGTCTTCAGCATTTGGCAAAGGATATGGGCTTGGATATTCACGCCTTAAACGAGGAAATAAATAAAATTCGCATTCTTGACCCACATCCAGGCAGACGATATTCTTCAGATGAACCGATTTATGTTTCGCCGGAAGTTAAAATTGAAAAGCTAGAAGACGATTATATTGTTTATTTTACTGACGACGGAAGCCCGCGCCTGCGTATCAGCCAAACTTATCATCAGTTGTTAGAGCAGACCGACGTTACAAAGGAAACAAAGGATTTTATCAAAGAAAAGATGCGCTCGGCAGTTGACCTTTTGCGAAATATCGAACATCGAAGGCAGACAATTTATCGCGTGGTTGAATGTATCGTTGAACGCCAGCGTGAGTTTTTGGACAAAGGCGTCGAGTATATCAAACCGATGATGCTGAAAGATGTGGCAGAAGACATCGGAATGCATCTTTCGACAATTTCGCGCGTCGTCAACGGCAAATACGCTCATACGCCGCAAGGAGTTATCAATCTTCGCCAGTTTTTCTCGGAAGGGATGATGAACGAAGACGGCGAAGAAGTTTCGACGCGCATTCTTAAATTAAAGATTAAGAAAATGATAGAAGAGGAAAATTCTAAAAAGCCTTTGACTGATGACCAAATCGCTAAAATTTTGGGCAAGGACGGCGTTAAATTATCGCGCCGGACAGTCGCCAAATACCGCGACCAAATGCAGATTCCCGGCTCGCGCGAGCGAAAAACAGTGGTTTAAATTTTGGATTTTGGATTTTTTATGAAGGTTTATGGTCAATAATTATTTATCAATCATTGCTTGTTAATTTATGCTGATTAAAAATCAATTATTAATAGTAATTAAAAGACCAATCTAAAATCCAAAATCAATTTACCGAGGTACAATTATATGAAATATGAATACACAGGCAGACATGTCGATGTGACACCTGCGCTGCGCTCTCACGTCGAAGAACATTTTGAAAGAATAAATCATTTATTTGACGGCAACAATAGTTCGGCACATATCATTATCGAAGTTGAACACGGCGGAAAACATCGCTCGGAAATTATTGTCAAATGGCGCGACCGCGTTTTAACGGCGACAACCAGTGTTTCAGATATGTATAAGTCTTTGACGCAAACCATTGACAAAATAAAAAAACAGGCTTCAAGGTCAAAAGACAAAATTATTGACAAGCATCAGAAAGTAAAAAAAGTCAGCACCGTTCCGGCGGAAAGGGTGGAAGTACCGCCTGCCCCGATAACTCCTGAAATTACTATTTCGGAAACCTATGCCGTCAAACCGATGACCGCCGAAGAAGCCGTTTTAAGGCTTAACGACGAGGAAAATCAATTTCTCGTTTTCAGAAACGCCGACGCAAATGAGCGCTTTTCGGTTATTTACAAGCGCACCGACGGTAATTATGGTTTGATTCAGCCATAAAATCTTTTTTTATCTTAAATCTTCAAAAGAGTTATTTATATTGCAGATACGAAAGACCTTCCCGTTTTTTGCTCGCCGATAATCGGTGCGAGCGAAGTCAATCTTGTTTCAAAATTTCTTTATGTCACAAACAGCTTTAGATAAAAAAACTTTTCCAAACTTTGTGATTATCACCGGACTAAGCGGTTCGGGAATGAGTTCGGCAACAAACGCTTTTGAAGATTTGGGGTATTTTTGTGTTGATAATTTGCCTTTAACAATGCTTTCGACATTTTCAAGGCTTCTTCTTCCGAATAAGGAAGAAGTTGTCGCCATTGAAAAAGCCGCGCTGGTTATTGATATTCGGGAACGCCATTTTTTCTCGGAATTTCCGAATGAATTAAAAAAAATAGAAAAAAAACTTTCGCCATTTGTTTTGTTTTTTGAAGCCTCAGACGAAGTTTTGCTGCGCCGATTTTCGGAAACGCGCCGTCCGCATCCAGCTGATAAAGGCGAAGGATTGCTTGTTGCGATTCGCGCCGAAAGGGAAGCGATGCGGGATGTGCGAGAAAAGGCTGATTTAATAATTGATACTTCCGAGAATACGGTTCATACTTTGCGACGTTTGTTAATTGAAAAATTCGGACAAATTGAAGAAGGCGCACCGCTCAATGTCCAAATTTTCAGTTTTGGGCATAAACACGGCACTCCGCGCCAGGTTGATTTGCTTTTTGACGTGCGCCATCTACCGAATCCGTATTTTGAAAAACATTTGAAAGAATTGCCCGGCACAGACCCGAAAGTTGTCGGTTATTTGGAAGAACAAGCCGAAGTGCAGGAGACAGTTAAAAGATTCGTCGATTTGCTGGAGTATCTGCTGCCGCTTTACCGGCGCGAGGGAAAATCTTATTTGACTGTCGGCGTCGGCTGCACGGGCGGCAGGCATCGTTCGGTAATGGTAGCAAATAAATTGGGAGAAGCGCTGAAAAAAGATAACTTTGAAGTTTCGGTCGTGCATCGCGATGTGCAAAAATAATTGAAGATTTTAAAAGATAAAAGACAAAAAATCTTAAAGACTAAACGATAAAAGTTGAAATAGAAAAACTAAAATTATGAAAAAAATCGGCGGTATAATTGTTTCACACGGGCAAGTTGCCAACGAACTTTTATCAGCGGCGGAAGCAGTTGTCGGTACGCTCAGTCATATTACGGCTGTTTCTATCGGCTGGCACGACGATGTTGAAATGGCGAAAGATGAGATTTCCCGCGCCATCAAAAAAGTTTCTGAAGGAATTGGAGTTTTGCTTTTAACGGACATGTTCGGCGGCACACCGACCAACATCTCGGCAATGTTTATCAAAGAGAACGAAGTTGAAATCGTAACGGGCGTAAATCTCCCGATGGTTATCAAACTCGCTACGCAAAACAAAGAAATGACTTTAAGTGAAATGGCAAAAGGTGTCGAAGAACAAGGTATACAAGCGATTTATCGAACGAGTGGATTGCTCGAGCCGCAAAAGATGAAAAAGGATGCTTGAAAGCAGGGTAAAAATCGTCAACACACTCGGACTACACGCGCGCGCCGCCGCTCAACTTGTGCGCCTCGCCAGTAAATTTAATAGCCGAATTATCCTTGAACGAACGGACAATATCGTCACGTGCGACGCAAAATCAATTTTAAGTGTTTTAACTCTAGCCGCTTCGAAAGGAACCGAACTCAGGTTAGCGGTTGAAGGCGAGGATGAAGAAAAAGCCCGGCAAGCTATCGAAGAAATTTTCGACGACGGCTTTGGCGAGAGGTGAGAAATAAAATACATTAGGAAAATAAATTTTTAGACAGATTATGTTATTCCGAAGTTAAGTTAAAACCTTGAACCACGAAGGATTCTAACGCTAGAGTTTCTTAGTCGTGTTGAGGGGCTGCAAATGACTTCCTCAAAGTTAAGCATTTGATCCAGATTGAACTTGATGTGAATGTGACTTTAGAAGAAATGAACAACGAACAAGATTTTCCCGGAAAAGGAAGAAAGATTGGAATTGTCGGAATTCCGCTCGGATACGGCGCTGGACGAAAGGGAAGCGAGCTTGGCGCGACGGCGCTTCGTTCAGCGGAAATTCGCGGCAATTTATTAGCCGGACATATCCGTGAACTCGGTTACGAGGTAAAAGATTATGGTGACGCAGAAATTATAAAACCAAGCTATATTGCCGGAAACAGGGAAAACCCAAAATACTTGCAGGAAATGCTTGCTTCGTGCGAAAACATATCAAATGCCGTAAAAGAGATTTTGCAGGACGAAGCGTTTCCGGTGATTTTGGGCGGCGACCATTCAATAGCTGCTGGCACATTCTCGGCGATTTCTTCGTTTTTTCGCGCTCAGAAAAAGGAAATCGGTTTGATTTGGTTTGACGCTCACGCCGATATAAATACGCAAAAAACTTCATCGTCGGGCAACCTTCACGGAATGCCGCTTGCCGCGATTTTAGGTTACGGTGAGCCGTCCTTAGTCAATTTGGAAGGGTTTTCCCCGAAGGTTAATCCGAAATTTTGCGCCCACATCGGCGCGCGCGATTTGGATTTAGGTGAAAAACGAATAATCCGCGAACTCGGAATGCGCGGAAACTTTTTTACAATGAGCGAAATTGACCGGCATGGAATGGTAGCTTGCGTCGAAGATGCGATAAAAATTGCTTCGCAGGCGTCAGGGGGTTATGCCGTAACTTTTGACGTAGATATGATTGACCCGCGATTTGCGCCCGGTTCGGGCACGCTTGTGCGCGGCGGAACAACTTATCGTGAAGCACATCTCGCCTTGGAAATAATCGCCGACCATGGCGGAATGCGTTCCTTTGAGATTGTCGAAGTTAATCCAATGCTTGATGAAAGCAATATTACCGTCGAGCTTGCTGGCGAATTAATTCTTTCAGCTTTGGGGAAAACAATTCTTTAACGGTCAGCTATAACGGTGAACTATGAATTGTGGACGGTGAATTGTAAGATACAAACTCACCGTCCACAATTCATAGTTCACCACTAAAATTTTATGAAAACAAAAATCGGCGTGATTTTCGGCGGGCGTTCGGGTGAGCACGAAATTTCGATTCGTTCGGCAAAAACTGTTATCGAACAAATTAACAAGGATAAATATGATGTTATTCCGATTGCCATTACCAGAGAGGGAAATTGGCTTAATCCGATTGAATCGCTAAAATTATTTCCCGCCGACACCCAGCGGTTTTTAATTGAAAATTTGAAAAACCATCCGAACAACCCGATTGCGCTCGTCGGCGACACAAAATACAAAGGTTTAACGAGGCTAAATGTAGCCGAAACGGAAGAAAAATTTTCGCCGCTCGATGTGATTTTTCCGGTGCTTCACGGAACTTTCGGCGAAGACGGTACAATTCAAGGTTTGTTCGAAATGGCGAATATTCCTTATATCGGCTGCGGAGTTTTAGCTTCCGCCTGCGGTATGGACAAAGTTGTAATGAAAACGCTTTTCCGGGATGTCGAGCTTCCACTTTGCGAATACGTCTGGTTTTTGCGAAGCGAATGGACGCGAAACCAAGAAGCGGTGATAAAACAAATTGAATCAAAGCTCGGATTTCCTTGTTTTGTAAAACCGGCAAATTTGGGTTCGTCTGTCGGAGTTTCCCAAGCGATTGATGAGGAATCGCTCATAAAGGCAATTGAGCTTGCCGCCGAATACGACCGCAAAATAATTGTCGAAGAAGGTTTAGACGCGCGCGAAATCGAGTGTGCCGTTATTGGTTATGAAGAACCGAAGGCGAGTCTGCCCGGCGAATATGTTATCCACGATGAAGCCAAAAAATTTCTCGATTATACGGAAAAATATACGGGAACAGGTAACAACGAATTCGTTGTTCCGGCGCTGGTTTCCAAAGAAATGACTGAAAAAATCCAGCAGATGGCTGTTACAGCTTTTCGCGCTATAGACGGTTCGGGACTGGCGCGGGTTGATTTCTTTTTAAGAAACGATACGGATACGCTTTTAATTAATGAAATTAACACTCTGCCCGGGCTGACGGACGCTTCCGGCTTTCCAAAAATGTGGAAGCGAACGGGAATGGAATTTTCGCAGGTTATTGATGCCTTAGTAGCCCTGGCGATGGAAAGACACGCAGACAAATCGAAAAACAAAACGAGTTTTTAAAATCAGGAAACAATCTTTCCTACAAATTGCAATTGTTTAAATTATCGTTCAAACTTCTTTTTACAAAGTTTTACCAATTTTAAAGAACTGAGGAGAAAAATTATGTCGGTAGCAAAAAATATCGAAATCACGTCAACATCAAACACGAGTTTTGAAGACGCCATCAAAAAAGGGATTGCTCGCGCGACGAAATCGCTCGATAATGTCAGAAGCGCTTGGATTAAAGAACAAAAAGTTAAAATTGAAAACCGAAACGTTACTCAATATGAAGTAGTGATGATTTTAACATTTGTTTTAGATTCGGATGAAGATGTTGAAAACGAAAGTAAAAGCGGCGGAAGCGGTAAACAAAAATCTAAGAAGAGATAATTCTTTTTGATTTCATAAATAAAAAATGATGAATGTTAGAAAAACATTCATCATTTTTCTTTTGGAGCGTTGTAGCCTTTTCGGGTTCTGATTGTCAGGTTCGGACGCGAGACTCTTAATTCAATCGCCCGCCATTTACCGTCCTTTTTTGTATTTGAAGGTTGATAGCCAAGCGTATATTGAATGCCGAGTTCTCCAACAATATTTTTAAAAGCCTCACGCATTGCCACGCCGCCCGCCGTCGGAATAAAAACGCCGCCGCTTTTTTCAGCAAAATTTTTTAATGCTGCTTGACTTTGCATTCTTTCGCGCCCGCCCGTATCTACCGCCGACATATCAATCGTATAAATCGTGATATTAGAAAGAAGCGCGGCTTTTAATGCTTTATCGCCGGAAAGTTTGCTTTGCGTATCCGCTCCATCCGAAAGAACAATTATTGCCTTTCGTTTTTCCGTTCGCTTCGCCAGTTCGAGTGTGGCTTTATAAACGGCATCGTTTAAGGTCGTCATACCGTCTGCCTTTAGATCAAAAATTTTTTCATTTATATCCCGTAAATTGGAAAAATCTTGAACTAACGAAACTTTAGAGTCGAAATTATAAATAGCCGCAACATCGTCTGAACGTAAACCGTCAAGAAAACTTATTGCAGCCGAACGAGCTAAAGATACGCGCTCCTCCATACTGCCCGATGTATCAAGTAAAATAACAGCGGCAAACGGCGTGGATTGAGATTCAAAAAATTGAACTTTTTGCTCTTGTCCGTCTTCAAAAACTTTGAATTGGGTTTGTTTTAACCCCGCCATCGGTTTGCCTTTCGTATCGGAAACGGTTGCATTTAACACAACAATTGAAGATTCGACTTTTATTACATCATCATCGGTTTGGGCAAATACAGCGAGCAGCGAAAAGTGAGCAGTGAGCAGGAGAAGAAAGATGCGGAGAAAAGGCGGCGCGGCGGCGCGGCGAAAGCCCCGCTTTTGACCCTTGATACACAATATCGGTTTTAAACTTTGAACTTTAATCTCTAAACCTTGAATCATTTTCAATTTTTACTAAAACGTAAAAAACGGACAGCTTTGATAAGCGCGTTTGAGCTTTGAATTGCAATCACCGAAACGGTGTAACGGGTAGCTTTTTTCAATTCGTCAAGCAGTTTAATTGAGTTGTTCTGCAAAATTTCTAAGGCGCTTTGCATCGAATACAGATTATCTTTTTTTTCTGATTCTTCATCGGCATCACCGCCGAGTTCTTTGCGAATTTTTTTTGCCAGCTTTTCCAAACGATCTAATTTTTTTTGGTCTTCGACGGAGAGTTGATTATTTTGAGAAAAGGATTTTTCTAATTCTTCGGTTATTTTTAATGCTTCTTTACTGCGTTGAAGTAACTCTTCATACTCTTTTTTCTCTTTTTCGATGCGGCTTTTAGCCAGTGATTCTTTTATGTTTTTGGGCAAATCTTCTTTATTTGAGTTTGTTTTTCCGTTTGAAGTGCTGGCATCAGGCGTAATTGATTGAGCATTAGCTACAATCATTGCCGCCAAAATAATTAAAAAAACAAAAGTTAAACGAAAAAATTTAAAAAGCATAAACTTCGTATTCAGTAAAATATTTATTGGGTAAGGAAATTACTGATCGGTATCCTGCGGAGCATCAATCACGGTTCCGGTTATTAATTCTACCAATTTAACCAAAAATTCATCTTCCGCCGCGCCGGCGCTTTGCAAAGTTGTCCATTCGGAAATTAAACCGTTTTCCGACCTGCCTTCAACTTTCGCCGTTACCGAGACATCGTTTTTTATTCCGTCAATTGATTTAACTTCAATCGTTAAAGCGTAACGCCCGCGTGTCCAGGATGTATCGGAATTCGGCAAAATGGCATAGCGGTTTAATTCATTGCGCGTGATAACCGCGCCTTTGGCAAAAACGAACGGCTCGGTAACGACTATTCCGTCCTTTAATCTTGAAGCCGATTCGTTAACGATAAGTTTTTTTTCTTTCAAAATATCCAGTATATTCCCGACTAAAACATCACGGCGGGCATTCATTCGATAAGGATTTGCTAAAGGCTCGCGCACTTTTGTTTTTCCCTTGCCGAAATCGTATGAAAGATACGCGCCATTGCTACGCTGGGGCGTTGTCTTATTTCCTTCTTCTTTGATTTTCTCCGTTTGCCTATCAATTCCTTTTTGGGCGAAAACGGCGGAAGAAAGAATAAAGAGGGCGAGAAAAAGATAAAATAATTTTTTCATAAAGTTTAAGTTTATATCCTTCAGACAATCCTTAATATAGTGCAATATTGTTGAAATCGAAAGGTTTGATGTCGGTAAAAATTGAATAGTTGCAAAGTCGAATTTTATTGTGGGGAATTTGATTTTTTTTGCATTTCCCATAAAAACAGATGTTTCAAAAAAGCGTGATGAGCGGCAAAACGGGCGATACAAAAACCCGGAAGCCCGTCGAGAAATCCACGCTTTAAAACGTAAGTTTGGAAAAAGGCAGTGAGTGAGGCAGTTGCAATCTTTACGGCAGAAGTTTTTTTACCGCGCTGAAACATTTGTTCGGCGGCAAGCGGCGCGTATCTTTCACCAATCATTCGATGATGCTGCGCAGCATTTTCAACGCTGTAGTGCAAAATATCGTTGTTCAATTTTCCAACTTTCGCATCCTTTTGCATCTCGACGGATTCGTGAATTAAAACGTCTTTCCATTTTCCTTTTTTGCGATTAAAGAAACGGAGTTGCCAATCGGGATACCAGCCCGAATAACGAATCGGACGATTCATATAGTAAGTCAAACGCGGTACTCGGAAACCATCGGCTAAAGTAATTTCTGAAAGATTTTTCAATTTTAAAATTTCACCTTTTAATTTTTCAGAGACGCGCTCATCGGCATCGAGACTGAAAACCCAATCGTTTTCGGCACTATCGGTTGCGAATTGTTTTTGTTTGGAAAAGCCTTGCCATTTGTTTGTTAAAATTCGTGCGCCGAGCGATTCGGCGATTTCTCGTGTCTTATCTATGCTTTCCGCATCTACAACAATAATTTCGTCTGCCCAGGAAACTGATTTGACGGCTTCGGCGATATTTTTTTCTTCATTAAAAGTGATTATGCAGGCGGAAATTTTCACGCGCTCATTCTCTCAAACTTAAAGTAAAATAGAAAGAGTCGGTAAAGCGACTCTTAAAGTAAAATCTTAATTTTTTAGTAAATTGCTGAAAATTAGAATCGTTATTTATTATCTATCGGTGAATTAACCTCAACATTATTCAAACGAAAAGTTGTCGAAGCCGCACGCTGTAAATCCGAGAGCGCTTTATTGTAATCGGTTTCGGCGCGAATTTCAGCATTGCGAGAATTCGTTAAGCTGTTTTCGCGCTGAAAAAGTAAAAATGTCGTCGAGCGTCCGACTTCAAAAAGCTTACGCTCGCCTTCTAATTGAATTTCGGCATTTTCACGCGCTCGCCGCGCCGTCATAACCCTCTGGCGCGAGGTCTCAACAGCTTGTACGGCATTGCGGACTTCGGCAATAACGGTTTGTTCCTGCGAACGCATCTGCGCGTCGGTTTGCTGCTGCTGAATTTTCGCACCAGCCAAGTTTGCTTTAGCTGTTCTGTTTCCTAAAGGAATTTCGAAAGTTACGCCAACCGAATAGTTGGGTGCGTCGGAACGAAAAAGATTTTGTACCGAGCGAAACGTTCCGCCGTTAAAATAATTAGGCAAGCCTTGAACGGGAACTTGTGGATTTTGAATCTGTGACAATCCGGCTTGGTTAAGCAATACATTCAAATTTTGCCGCAGAATTTCGTTATTGCCTGAAAATTGTGGAAATGTCGAATTACTCGTGCTTTGATTGCCTAAAGATATACCATTGAGCGAAGCGGACGAAATCAAATCAATGCGCGGCTTCGTTTGATTCTTGAAAAAATCAATGTCAATTTTGTTAATTTCGCTTTGCAGGCGCAAGCGGCTAAGTTCGGGGCGATTATCAATCGCATCTTTGACAGCATCTTCCAAATTTATCGGCTCATCGCTGAAAACGGGTTTGTCAACCGGCACAAATGCCTGCGACCATTCAGGCGCGTTCGGGTCGCGTAAAAGAAGCGTTTTCAAAGTGTTTTCCGTAATTGAAACTTGCTGCGTTGCAAGCAAAACATCCGACTCGCGGTTGGCAAGCTCAGTGCTGACTTCTGCGCGGGCAAGAGGCGCGGCGCTTCCGGCTGAAATTCTGGCTTCGATCTGGCGCAGATTTTCACGCGCTAAATTCAAATTTGCAAGACGATTTTGCTGGTCACGGAGCGCGAAAACCAAATCCCAATAAGAGCGCTGCACCTGCGAAATAATCTCGATTGTTTGGCGTCGAAAATCCGCATCCGATTGCTGCAAGCGTTTACGCTGAATTTTTATTTGACGGCGCGTACTGTCAATTCGAAAATTACGAAAAAGCGGCTGTGTGTAGTTAACGCCCAAGTTGCTGAAATAAGTTTTGCTGGAAGATGTTTCAAGCCCGGCAGTTTGATTAAAGGTTTGGTTGTTTTGCGAATTTCTTCCGGTTTGACTGTTGTTGAAAAAAGAGTTAATTCTACCGCCGCCGCGCTCCAGAAGTTTATCGAAACCCGTATTAAGTCGAAAATCATTGGAAGCGGATGAGCCGGTTGAAGAACTACGTGAAAAGGTTGGCGTCATAGAAAGAATCGGGTCATAAACACCTAAAAGAGAGCGCAATTGTTGTTCTTGAAATCTCACGTCATCGCGCGCAACTTCAATATCATTGCTGTTTTCGAGAGCTTTACGAATTGCTTCATTGAGCGAAAGCGGCAAAGTTTGCGCGTTTTGAATTCCAACTCGATACGTTGCGCTCGAATAGCTGTTTGATAAAGTGTCGACTGTTTTTTTGCCAGGTTCTGACAAATCTTCATCAATTGTTTGAGATTTGTTTTCTTTTGTTTCAAGTGTGTTTTTGGCAATCTGCAGTTTTTCGTTTTGAATTTGAGCGCGCAATTCAGAAGGGTTCAAGCCTAGCGAGCAAGCAAAAAACCAACCAAGTAACACAAAACAACGCAATATCTTCATTATAATAAGGACTCCAAAGTTTTGAAAGTGAATTAAATGTAATAAATACAATGAATTTTTACGGTGGAGCAAATATTTTGTTTCATTTATTTGAGTATCGCAAAGAAATGCTAATTTCTTTTAATTGCTAAAATTAATAGAAAACAGAAACTTTGAAGTTTGTATCAATATAAGTTATCTTCAATTTTTTAAGACACAAATTGTTCAGGAGGAATTTAATAAAAATGGCAGTAAAAGTAGGCATAAACGGTTTTGGGCGCATCGGACGCAACGTGATGCGAACCGCGCTTGATGATAATGATATTGATTTTGTCGCGGTAAATGATTTAACCGATACAAAAACACTGGCTCATTTATTGAAATACGATTCGGTTATGGGAAATCTCGCACACAATATTTCTGCAACCGAAACCTCAATAAAAGTTGATGAAGATGAATTTCGCGTGTTTAGCGAAAAAGACCCAGCGGCAATTCCCTGGGAAGAAGTCGGAGCGGAAATCGTTATCGAATCTACGGGACGTTTTACAAAAGCAGAAGACGCGGCAAAACACCTGCGCGGTTCGGTCAAAAAAGTAATTATTTCCGCGCCTGCCAAAGGCGAAGACGTGACGATTGTTTTGGGCGTGAACGAAAATATGTATGACGCGGCGAAACACAAAATCATTTCAAACGCTTCCTGCACAACGAATTGCCTGGCGCCGGTCGCTAAAATTATTCACGAAAAATTCGGCATCAAAAACGCTTTGATGAACACGATTCACTCTTACACAAACGACCAGCAATTGCTTGATTTGCCGCACAAAGATTTGCGCCGCGCCCGCGCCGCCGCGCTTTCAATGATTCCGACTTCGACCGGCGCGGCAAAAGCGGTCGCGCTTGTTATTCCCGAATTAAAAGGAAAATTCGACGGTATTTCCGTGCGTGTTCCGACGCCGAATGTATCACTTGTTGATGTTGTAATAAATCTTGAAAAAGAAACTACAACCGAAGAAGTCAACCGTGTTTTGAAAGATGCGGCAAACGAAGAATTAAAGGGAATTTTAGCATTTTCAGAAGAACCACTTGTTTCGATAGATTTTCGCGGAAATCCGCATTCTTCTATTGTTGACGCGGAAAACACGAAGGTGATTGGCGGAACAACCGTTAAAATTCTTTCGTGGTACGACAACGAATGGGGTTATTCGTGCCGCGTGCGTGATTTGGTGAAATTTATTGCCGGCAAAGGTTTATAATTGATAAAATAAAACTGGCTATATTTCAAGTTTTATGCTAAATGAAAATGGCAGGTTCTTTTTTAATTAGAGATAGATGATAGATAAGCGGTCTTATCTATCATTTTTATCTGTCAGTTATTACCTATTGCTAATTGCGTTCTTCTGAGCCTAATATTTGCAAAATACTACCAATAAAATTAACCGGGGATGAAAGGCTTTTTTCAATTCATCCCTTATTTTATCCAGCGATTGCCTCTTACCTACGTCTCAGTGTATGAAAAACAAAAATTTTTTATTCTTCCTGTTACTACTCGTCTGGACTTTTGGCGTAAGTGAAAATCTTTTTGCTCAAAAAAGAAAAATTTCTCCGCGAAAAATAATTGTTGCCCAAACTACAAAGGTGATTTCAACCGCGCCGAAAAGTTTAGCGCCGGAGCTGCAAAGGCGTCTGGAAACTTTTAATCTTGTTTGGCTAACCATCAAAAATAACTATTTTGACCAGACTTTCAGCGGGCTTGATTGGAATAAAATAAAAACCGAATACGAGCCGCGCATTTTGAAAACTGCGTCTGATACGCAACTACACGCAATTTTGCAAGAAATGATAAACCGGCTTAATCGCTCTCACCTTGCCGTTATTCCGCCCGAAGTTTACCGCGCCATCGAGAAAGCCAAAGCCGATGCGAAGGCAAAAGAAGAACTGCAAAAAGCGGCAAACGAGAAAGAAATGCCAGACAAAGCCACAAACGAAGGAGATGATTTTGATGTTGAAGGTTATTTCGGGAAATTCGGCATTGGCATTGAATTGCGTTTGATAGACAACCGTTTTGTCATCGTGCGGATTGAAAAAAATTCAGCGGCTGAGAAAGCCGGATTAAAAGCCGGCTTTGCGATAGAAAAAATTAATGACGTTTCACTTGCCGAACTTGTGCGGAAAATCGAACTTTACCAGTCAAATATCCGCAACATTAAAAGGTATTTGCCCGCTCAAATTGTTGAATGGATGCTTAACGGCGAAAAGGACAGTTTTGTAACTTTGAATATAACGGGCGATTCGGGACAAGCGAAGGAAATTAAAATCCCGCGTGAAAAATTAAAAGGCGAAGCCATTTCGTTGGGGAAAAACTTTCCCGAACAATTTCTCAAATTTGAAACCGCTTCGCTGAATAACGAAGTTGGTTTTATAAAATTCAATCTTTTCGCTTTGCCGGTTATTGAAAAATTTTGTTTGGCATTGACCGAGTTGAAAGACAAAAAGGCGATTATCGTTGATTTGCGGGGAAACTCCGGCGGAATTCTCGGCTCGCTCGTCG
>MWVV01000080.1_pt1 | contig 34131 bp, 29 predicted proteins | sample 1047281 | NCBI WGS metagenome assembly MWVV01 (sample SAMN06349986, study PRJNA376086) | soil metagenome | isolation source: PT-2 sample Antarctic (ecotone) soil | place: Antarctica | collected 2015-01-13 | reverse complement strand
TTAAACATTATTATATTTTGGCGTTTTACTTTAATTGTAATGCCAAAAATAAAACACCGGCGGCAAATAATGTTAGACAGAGCGCGACGATTATAAACAAAGGATTCGGAGTGGTTTCCCTTTCTTCCCAAATGAGTTCAGTTCTTTTTGGGTGAATTACCTTAGATTTGCGGCGCAAGGTGGCAGCCGATCTTAATTTGACTTTCTCTTGAGTGTTCGCTTTTGGGAAAGACTTTTTATTTGTTTCTTCATTAATAGCTGCTGCCGCCGGAATGTCGGTAATAATGGGCTCTTTGTTTTTTACATTTTTGTTTTCGGAAATTTTATCAATGAATAAATCAGCTTTTTTTGAAATTCCATTTCTATCATTGCTTTCAACTTTTAAAGCGACGGAAGCGCCGCAGTAGTAACAAAAAAGCGCTTGTGAGCGAATGTCTGCGCGGCAGATATCACAAACCAAATTTTCGACAAAAGTTTTTGCCATTTCTTTTTAACAAATAGACATTAGCAGACAGTCAAAAACCATTAAAATTATTTTTTCGGCTTTTAATCGTTATCTTCCGGTTATTATATTTTAGCAAATATTTCTTTTTCTTCGCCTAAATCCCGCGCCGAAGGCGTAATTATAGTTTTTGCCGTGATGTAAATTTTCTCACCCGTTTCGACCGCCCGCTTGACGTCTTCCTCGCTGACAAAATCCACGACTTTAGCTTTCACGCCATTGCTGGAATTTTCATTTTTTAATTCGTGAATAATTGTTTTAACCGGACTCGACGGATTTTGAATTTCAGTCTGTAAATCTATATCGATGATTTCTTCCTGAGGTTCCACAATTTTCTGGCGCAAAAACTTATCTACAATCGCCGCGATTTCATCACGCTTCATCGATTGCGGATTACCAACTGCGGCTTTGTCGAAACTCTGACCATTTGCTGCCGCCCGGCTTTTCTCGACATTTTGCGGCAGACTTTGAACTTTGAACTTTGAACTTTGAACTGATTTTGTCTCAAAAGCGACGCGCTTGATATCCATTAAGTGAATCGGCGAGACGTTATCAGAAGTAACGTTTCCGCCCCAGGAACCGCAGCCGAGCGTCATCGAAGGCGCGAGCGCGGTCGAAAAACCGATTGCGCCGTGCGTCGTCGGTGAATTGATGATGATGCGCGAAGCCGGCATTTGTTCGCCGTAACGAACGGCTGCTTCGCGCGACCCGGTATGCATTCCGGCGGTGTGTCCCATCCCGCCAAACTGCAAAATTTCTAAACAACGCCGCGCACCTTGCTCGACTCCTTCAGCGACGAAAAAAGCCAGCGTCGGCGATAACTTTTCGATTGACCAGGGAAAGTCGCGTCCGACTCCGCCGCAGTCGGCGAGCAGACAACGAGTTCCGTTTGGGACGCTAATGCCGGCAAGGTTGGCAATGTACTCGGCTGATTTACCGACGATTTTCGGATTCAGTGTTCTCTGTTCGGTAAGCAGAATCTGCCCAACTTTATCAGCTTCCGTCTGCCCCAAAAAATGTCCGCCCTGCGCTTTGAATTGTTCGCGGACAGCCATTTCAATCGGTGCATCGACAACTACCGTCTGCTCGGAAGCGCAAATCGTCCCGTTGTCAAAACAAGTACTGGTTAAAATGTCGCCAACGGCTTTTTCGATGTTTGCAGTTCGCTCTATAAATACAGGCACATTTCCCGGTCCGACGCCAAAAGCAGGTTTGCCCGAAGAATATGCCGCGCGCACGAGCCCGATTCCGCCGGTCGCCAAAATCACCGCTGTTTTTTTATGCTTCATCAAAGTTTCTGTGCCTTCGATCGTCGCATTCGACAAACAACCGATGGCATCAGGCGGCAAACCCTCTCGGACGGCTGCGTCCCGCATAATTCGGGCCGATTCGGCGATACATCGAACGGCAGATGGATGCGGGGATAAAACAATTGTATTGCCTGACTTGATAGCAATGATAATTTTGAAGATTGCTGTAGATGTCGGATTGGTTGAAGGGATAATGGCGGCGACCACTCCGCGCGGGCTGGCAATTTCGACTATCTCCTGGGTTTCCTTAATAACACCGACCGTTTTCATCGTCCGAAAATAATTCCAGACATCTTCCGCCGCAAAACGGTTTTTCTCTCGTTTATCCTCCGGTTTTCCGAACCCGGTTTCTTCACACGCCATCTGCCCGAGACTCGCCGCCGCCGCGAGCGCCGCTTGCGACATGGCTTCGCAAATACGGTCGATTTTCACCTGGTCAAACCTCTCTAACGTTTGAAAAGCCAAGTGTGCCGCCTCGACAGCATTGCGCGCTTCTTCCTGTGAAATTAAATTGTTGGGTTCGGACATCTTTAGATTTCAAATTTCAAATTTCAGATTTCAGATTGAAAACATCCATTTTGAAATCTGAAACCTGAAATTATTTCGTTCGTGATTTGGTTCTTTCATCCGTTGTGATTGAACTATTTGCATTTCCCGCACCGAGTTGTCCGCGTGAGCCGCCCTGAATTGCTTTTTCATCAGGGCTGTAGCCGACGCCTTTCGGCAGTACTCTTTCAACTTCACCGTGCGGACGCGGAATGACGTGAACGCTGATCAGCTCACCGACACGACGGGCGGCGGCAGCTCCGGCATCAGTGGCAGCCTTCACCGCGCCGACATCGCCTCGCACGAAAATCGTCACATAGCCCGCGCCGATATATTCTTTTCCGATCAAATCAACATTTGCGGCTTTGACCATCGCGTCTGCTGCTTCCACCGCCCCAACGAAACCTTTGGTTTCAACCATTCCGAGTGCTTCAAGAGCCATTTTGCATTCCTCTCATTTTAAGATTGTTTGTTAGATTTTATTACAAGATGTAAATAAAGGCTAAAAGTATCATGCTGAACTTGCAATAATCAAGCTTAAGTTCAAAACAAAACTCGCCGAAAGCATTGACATACACTCTTTAACAAAGATATATTTCAGTTTTATAAACGGTTTCGGTTTGTAAGTTGTAAAAGGATAGTAGATTACGGAGAAAATGTCATTAACTCTCGGCGAAAAACTGCGGCAAGCGCGTGAAGAGCGAGGTATCTCTATCCGTGAGGTTGCTGATCAAACACGTATTTCCGCGTCTTATCTTGAATGTATCGAAAATAACGATTACCGAACTCTGCCCGGAGGCATTTTTAATAAAGGTTTTGTCAAATCTTTTGCCAAATATGTCGGACTTGACCAACAGGAGGCGTTGCAAGATTACGCCAGTCTCGTTGCCAATCAAAATATTAATGTCGATGAAGAGTTAAAAACATATCGTCCTGAAGTACTTACCGGTAATCGAGGAAATTCGTCAATGCTGGCGACCATTTTTTTTGTAGTAATAATCCTGAGTTTAGGGACCGCGGGGATTTTATTTCTTCTCAAATACCTTCCTGAAAGCCAAAATCAACTATTTTCAAATTCATCGGCAAATTCGAATACAAACGGTACGAATTCAATAAATAATTTTGGTTCAAACGAATTAAATGCTTCAACCCTCACGGCGCCTTCGCTGGGTGAAACGAAAATTGAATTTAAGGCTTTGAAAAACCCTGTTTCGGTGGTATCTAATTCTGACGGAAAAAGAGCAAGTTATTTAATCACTCCTGAAAAACCGTTTTTTTTCGAGCCGAAACAAAATTTGACACTAAGCTATTCAAAAAGCCAGGCGCAAAACGTTCAGCTGACAATCAACGGCAAGCAAATAAATTTACCCCCAACCTCAGCAAATTCGCTGCGTCGGGCGATTGAACTGGAAATTACTAATGATAATCTCCGGCAAATTTGGGAAAGTGGCGCGATTAAATTAAATACCGACGGCAATATAAATTCGGCTTCACGATTACAATAGATATCCAATGTGGTTTTTTTACAAGTTGAAATTTAAATATTTTCTTTTTTATAATTATTTGAGCCTATTTGCGCCCGCCGAAAGTGCGGGCTTTTTTGTCGATTAAAAACGATTGGTTTTTAATCGAGAATTTTATAATTTTATTTTTATCCAAAAACTTACGCAGAATTTGTAATTTATGAAGATAGAAGAAATGAAGGAAGGTTTAACCTTTGAGGATGTTTTACTCGTGCCGGCTTATTCGGACGTTCTGCCTGGTGAAACCGATACCTCGACGCTTTTTTCCCGAAATATTAAGCTGAATATTCCGCTTTGCTCGAGCGCGATGGACACCGTCACCGAAGCGTCTCTCGCTATTGCGCTCGCTCAACAAGGCGGAATTGGTGTTATTCACAAAAATTTTTCGGTTAAACAACAGGCGGAGGAAGTTGACAAGGTCAAGCGGAGCGAATCCGGAATGATTGTCAATCCGGTCACAATTAGGGATAATCGCCCGGTAAATGAAGCCTTAAGCGTGATGGAACGCTTCAAAATAAGCGGTGTTCCGGTGGTCGACGAAAACGGTCTGCTGGTCGGTATTATCACTAACCGAGATTTGCGTTTTGAAACTCGCTTTGACGCGCCCGTTTCGGATGTGATGACCAAACAGCCGCTCATTACCGTTCCAATCGGCACAACTCTGGATGAAGCAAAAGTAAAGCTTCAAAAACACCGCATCGAGAAGCTTCTGGTCGTTGACGATAACGGACTTCTTAAAGGCTTAATAACAGTTAAAGATATACAAAAAGCGATAAAATATCCGAACGCAGCGAAAGATGAATTTGGTAGATTGCGCGTGGCGGCAGCAATCGGCGCCACCGGCGATTTTCTTGAACGCGCCGAAGCGTTGATAAGTTCGCGCGTCGACGCAATCGTTATTGACACGGCGCATGGTCATTCTTCGCGCGTTATCGAAGCGGTTAAAAAAGTTAAACAAAAATTTTCCGGCGTTGAAGTCATTGCCGGAAACGTCGCAACCGGCGACGCCACAAAAGCGCTTATTGATGCAGGCGTTGATGCGGTTAAGACCGGAATTGGTCCGGGCTCGATTTGCACTACTCGCGTAGTAACCGGCGCGGGCGTTCCGCAAATTACGGCGATTGCCGAATGTGTTGAAGCCGCAGAGGCTTCGGGCGTTCCGATTATTTCCGATGGCGGAGTAAAATTTTCCGGCGACGTGGCGAAAGCGATTGCTGCCGGTGCAGACTCGGTGATGATTGGTTCTTTGTTTGCCGGAACTGAAGAAGCTCCCGGCGAAGTTATTTTATATCAGGGACGCTCCTTTAAGACTTATCGCGGAATGGGTTCAATCGGCGCGATGAAAAAAGGTTCAAGTGACCGTTACGCGCAGGAAGGAACGGTTTCCGATTCAAAATATGTGCCCGAAGGAATTGAAGGTCGCGTCGCTTACAAAGGAACGCTGGCTGAAATGGTAACGCAGCTCGTCGGCGGTCTCCGTTCGGGAATGGGTTATACGGGCTGCAAGAATATTGATGAATTACACAGAAACGCCCGCTTTATTCGAATAACAAGCGCCGGCTTGCGCGAATCGCACGTTCACGATGTTATTATTACGAAAGAAGCGCCGAATTACCGTATGGAATCGTAATATCTATTTAATAACCGCGGTTAGAAATTCAAATAAAAGAATCAATTGTTCGTTTATTTATTCTATCGGCATCATCTGGATTCATTCACTTAAATTCAAACTCCGGTAACTTTGGTGAACTACCCAATTTCTGTTGAAGCAATCAGCTCAGGTTAGATTCTCCCATTCGGCGTAAAGGTTTTGGATTTCCTTCTCAAAATTTTGATAATCATTTGTCAATGCCTGAAACTTCGAGTGGTCGGCAATAATTTGTAAATCGTTCATCTGGGCGCTGATTTTTGTTAAATTTTCTTCGGCAAGCGTTATTTCAGATTCAACCTCGCTCAATCTTTGTTTTATCCTCTGACGTTCATTTTTACTCAGATTTGATCGTTCATTTTTTACTTCAGCGGTTTCCTCTTTAATTTCGGATTTTCTTTTGACTGTCGGCTCTCTATTTTCGACTCTCTTAACTTTCCATTCGTGAAAATCCGAGTAATTGCCAATGAAAATTTCAATCTGACAATTTTCTTCAAAAGATAAAATTTGTGTTGAAACCTGGTCGAGAAAAAACCGGTCGTGGCTGACCGTTAATATTGTTCCGGGAAAAGATTCCAGCGCGCTTTCCAGCGCTTCGCGCGAAGGAATGTCGAGATGATTGGTCGGCTCGTCCAAAACCAGGACATTGACGTTTGAAAAAATAAGTTTAGCCAACGCGAGCCTTCCTTTTTCACCGCCCGACAAATCCGCCACGCGCTTAAAAACGTCTTCGCCGACAAACAAAAATCTGGCTAAAAAAGAGCGCAGCGCCCCATTCTCCGCGAGCGGCGCGACGCGGCGCAGTTCCGCAATAATTTCGTTTCGCCCGTCTAAATCCTCAAGCTGCTGTGAATAATAGCCGACTGCCGTTTTTGCCCCCCAAATTATTTTACCGCCGAGTTCGCGCTGATTCCCAAGAATCGTTTTAAGAAATGTTGTTTTGCCCGTTCCGTTTCCGCCGATAATTCCCAGACATTCGCCGCGATGCAAAGTGAAATTGATATCATTTGCTAGAAGTTTTTCGCCATAACCGATAGCCAAATCCTCGACCATTAAAACATTTACTCCGGCACGCTCGACCGTTTTTAATTGAAAATTTCCGCTCGAATGGTCTGCCGAGACTGCTTCGATGCGGTCTATTTTCTCGAGCATCGTTCGTCTGGATTTTGCTTGTTTGGTTTTTTGTCCGGCAAGGTTTTTTCTGATAAATTCTTCTGTTTTATTAATATAGGCTTGCTGATTTTCAAATTCGCGTTTTTGCTGTTCGCGTCTGAGCTCTCTTTCAATCAGAAATGCCGAGTAATTCCCGACATAGGAGAAAGCCTTACCTTGCTCGATTTCGATCACCTTGCGGCAAGTGCGATCAAGAAAATATCGGTCGTGGCTGATAATTACATAAGACTTCTCATAGGTTTGCAAAAAATCTTCAAGCCACTCAACCGCGTTTACGTCAAGATGATTGGTTGGTTCATCAAGCAGTAAAACATCCGGATTCGATAACAGCAAGCGCGCCATCCCCAAACGGTTTTTTTGTCCGCCCGAAAGATTTTTTGTTTCCAAATCCCAGTTTTCCTTTGTAAAACCGAGACCTAAAAGAATTGATTCCGCTTTAGCCGTGTATGTAAAACCGTCGGCGTGTTCAAATTCCGTTTGCAGTTCAGCATATTTTTCGAGAACTTCTTCGGTCGCATCGTCAACCATCTGCAATTCCAAAACACGCATTTCGGCTTCGATGTCGTGGAGCCTTTGAAAAGCTGAAAGCGCAGCGGTATGAACCGTTTCATTTTCCGTAAAATCAACGTGCTGTTCCAGCAAACCAATCTTTAAGTTATTAGCCTTAAATATTTCGCCTGAATCCGCTCCTTCTTCTCCGGTGATCAAGCGAAAAACTGTTGTTTTACCTGCGCCGTTGCGTCCGACAAGACCAATTTTTTCGTCCGGATTGACCTGAAAGGAAAGTCCGCGCAATATTTCTTTTCCGCCGTAGGACTTATAAACTTCTGCTAATCTAAACAACATTTCCTTTAGTTATCTCAAAAAAGCAGCGAGCAACAAACTTTGTTACTCGCTGCGCCTTCTTATTTTTAATTCCTGCTTACCTGCCGCGGACGTTGGCGTTTATCGCAGGTTTAGCCGCTGCGTTAGCATTGGTATTTGAATTAGTATTCAAATTACTGTTGCTGACATTATCGGCATTTGTATTTGTGTTGACCGCAGGCGTATCAGCACCGGCGGGACGCGCGCCGCTCAACTCATTCGGATTTTCAACAACTTTTTTTGCCAGAAAATTTTCAATCTTCGCTTCATTCATCGTTATCGCCTGATATGAAGCGGCAAGAAGCTGTTTACGAGCATTGATCAAAGAATCTGTCACTTGACCGCGAATTCCGGGACTTTCAAGCGTTAGATTTTCATCCTTATCGCTTCTCTCCTGCAACTTGAAAATATAAAACTTCCCTTGAAACGGTGTGGGTAATATTTGACCAACTGTAAATTTAGGATCCATTAAGGTTGCGACCACTTGGGGAGGGAAACTCTGCCTCATTTCTTCTTCAGAAATATAACCTAAATCACCGCCTTGAAGCCGGCTCTGCTGATCTTCACTTTTTTCACGCGCGACTGTTGCAAAATCCACACCCTGCCGTAATTGACCGATAATTTCATTTCCGACCCGAACCGCATCAACTTCAGTCGTGGTCGGGTCACCCTCACCGTTATTAGCAGGGTCAACGACGATTGCGGCAAGCTTCACGCCTTTTTTCTTGACAAAGGCTTGTGGGTTGCCGTTATAAAAATCTTCTATTTCCTTATCTTTCGGCGGCTCGATTTTGCCGGTTATATTGTCAATCAACTCTTCGATTGCAAGGCGTTTCTTAATTTTTTCTCGCAGAGAAGTTTCCGTCTCGCCGGCTTCTTTCAATCTTTTATCGAATTCTTCAGCCGACACACCGCTTGTAGTTTTTTGTTTATTGAGCTCGATGGTCACCTCTTCGTCTTTCGGAACGGCGTTTTCTTTTTCAGCTTTTTGGAACATTACTTCCTGCTGAATCAAACTTCCAAGCGCCTGAAGCCGCAACTGCGCCAGTTCAAGCGGAGAAAGTTTTGATTCCTGCCCTTGAGCCTGCTGCTTGACGGCACGTTCGACTTCTTCGAGTTTAATAGCTTTTCCATTAACGGTAGCGGCGGTTTCATTTGATTGTCCGCTGCCAGCGGTTGACGAATTAGTGCTGCCGATACTTGAACAGCCCGAAAAAATAACGGTAAAAATTGCAAAAAAAGCAATCGTAAAAATCTTAAAATTAGGTTTCTGCACTATGGCTTTTACTCCTTAAAAATTAACAATGTCTATTATTACTTGACTTAAGTTAAACTTATTTGATATAAATCTTGTTTTTGAGTTTGTCAGGCAAACTCTTTTCACACTACCTCGTTTTTATATTTTGGAGGCAAATACTATGGCTAAAAGATGCGCCGTCTGCGGCAAAGGTCCGCAATTTGGAAATAATGTTTCACACGCGAATAATAAAACTCGTCGCCGCTTCAATCCGAACCTGCAACAAATTCGTGTCCAGCTTCCCAATGGCGGAAGTGACCGACAAAAAGTTTGTACTCGTTGTATAAAATCAGGTAAAATTATCAAAGCGGCGTAACCTTTTTAGAAACAAAATTTGTTTATACAGTTGCCAAACACACAAGTTTTCTTTCGGCATTTGGCTTTTTGTTTTATAATTTAACAATAAAAAAAATTTATTTTATTTCTTGCCCATTTCCCTTTTTTGCAAAATGGTAAATTTTAAATGATCGCGATGCAATCGATTTCAACGCGCGTATCCCTCGGCAGTCTGGCGGCTTGAACAGTCGCTCGCGCCGGTTTATTTTCACTAAAAAACTCGGCGTAAACTTCATTCATTTGTGCAAAATCGTTCATATCAACCAAAAACACAGTAGTTTTGACAACATTTGCCAGACTGCTTCCTGCCGCTTCAAGCACCGCGCTTAAATTTTTCAAGACTTGTCTGGTTTGTTCCGTAACTTCTTCTGAAACAAACTCACCCGTTGCCGGATCAATCGGAATCTGCCCGGAACAAAAAACAAAGTTTCCGACTTTTACAGCTTGCGAATAAGGTCCGATGGCGCTTGGTGCATTTTCAGTGGAAATTGTTTCTTTCACAATAAATATTGCCTTCTATTGTTTTATTATTCGAGCAAAAGGCGAATTCTAGCAGATATGGGGTAAAATTCCAAATTCCGGATTCCGAATTTCAAAAATCGAATAATATTTACCAACTAATTTGAACTCTGAAAATTAAAATCCGAGGTTTCTACAAATTCAGTCGTTCGACGGCAATCACGCCCGGAACTTGTTCAACCGAATTAACAACTTTATCAAGATGTTTTTTGTCGAAAACTTCGATAGTTATCTCAATCATTCCTTGATCGTCTTTAGAAATACTGGCTCGCGCATCACGAATACCGGTTTTAATATCGGCGATGGCGTTGGTAATGCCTGCCAGCATTCCTGTTCTGTTTTCAGTAGTTGCAAGAAGACGAACCGACTGAATGTGTTTTGAATCGTTTTTCGCCCACTCGACCTCGACAATGCGCTCTCGATTGACCATCAACTGAGCAACATTTTTGCAATTTTTGTTGTGAACGACAATACCTTTGCCGAGTGAAATATAACCGATTATATTTTCGCCGCTCAGCGGGTTGCAGCAACGCGCGCGAACGGTCAGCAAATTATCGACCCCCTTGACAATAATTGCATCATCACCAAGACCGATAAATTTTTTGACAGCTTTCATACCGGTTTGAATCCGTGTTTCTTCTTTCTTTTCCGGATCCAAAGCGGCGAATTTTTCGGCGCCTAGAAACTTTGCCAAAATATTTCTCGGCAAAGTTTTACCATACCCCATAGAAGCAAGCAAATCTTCTGTTCTTCCTAAACCATACTCGTTGGCGATACGTTTTAATTCGTTTTCATTGTTGAGCAGTTTTTTCGGCGAAATACGAAATTTATTAAGCTCCTTTTCAAGCAGTTTGCGCCCGATATCAATTGACTCGACGCGTTGTTGTTCGGAAATCCAATGACGAATGCGGGTTTTAGCACGAGAAGTGACGACACTATTAAGCCAGTCACGCGAAGGTTTAGAGTTAGGAGTCGTTAAAATTTCAACCACATCGCCATTTTGCAGTTCTGTTTTAAGCGGTACAATTCGACCTTTTATCTTAGCTCCGGTGCATCTGTCGCCGACTTCAGAGTGGATTGCATAAGCAAAATCAATCGGCGTCGAACCCCGCGGCAATTGAATAATTTTGCCGAGTGGCGTAAAAGCGTAAACGTCTTTCGGATAAAGATCGAGCTTTAATGATTCGATGAAATCTTCGGAATCTTCGTCTTCGGTCGAATTTTCAACCAATGGGAGAAGAAGCTTTTCGACGGTTTTTCGCAGTTCATCGAGGCTTTCATCATCATCTCGTTTTCCGAGTTTGCTTTCCTTATATCTCCAGTGTGCCGCAACGCCTTCTTCTGCCGTTTGGTGCATTTCCTGGGTGCGAATCTGGACTTCAAACGATTGTCCGTTTTCTCCGATGACGGAAGTATGAAGCGATTGGTATAAATTATCGCGCGGTATGGCAATCCAATCCTTAAATCGTTCGGGAACAGGTGTCCAGATATCGTGTATAACGCTGAGCGCGACGTAACAATTCTTCTTTTCGTTGGTGGTTATTACTCGTGCGGCAATTAAATCGTAAACTTGTTCAATATTGATTTTTTGTTTCTTCAGTTTTTTCCAAAGTGAAAACAGACGTTTGACCCGACCCTGTATTTCTACAAACGGAACGTCGTTTTCACCCAGACGCTCTCTAATAATGTTAGTAATTTCTTCGAGCGTCGCCTCCAGTTCGGGTCGCCGCGCATCGACTTCGGTTGAGAGTTTTTTATATTCCTGCGGGTAAAGGTTCTGAAACGATAAGTCTTCGAGTTCACTGCGAATCTTACCCATCCCCAAACGATGCGCGATCGGAGCGTAGATATCTAAAGTTTCCTGAGAGATACGGGCGCGTTTTTCAGGTTTTAAAAACTGCATTGTGCGCATATTGTGCAGGCGATCGGCTAACTTAATGAGCACTACGCGTACATCCGTGATCATCGCTAAAACCATTTTGCGAACATTTTCGGCTTGCTGCCGTTCTTTCGATAAATTGCTGATGTGCGCAATTTTTGTCAATCCGTCAACCAGACGCGTAATTTCATCACCAAAATACGACCGAATTGTTTCAAGGTCAACCAATGTATCTTCAACGACATCGTGCAGAAGCCCGGTCGAAACACTCGTTTCATCAAGTCGCATTTCAGCCAAAATATTCGCTACCGCCAGAGGATGCACCAAATACGCCTCACCCGAAGCGCGTTTTTGTCCGCGATGATGCAATGCAGAAAACAAATATGCCCGCCGAATCAAATCAATATTTGATTCCGGACGATTACTTTCTACTTTTTGGATGACATCTTCAATGCGAATCATAATTTAGAATGCTTTTTAATGTGATTTATAACAAAACTTTTACCGATAGTTAAAACCGATTGTTAATATATTTTTTATTTTCATCCTATCTCAAAAATATTGAAAGAAACTTTTGCGTTACTTTGCGTTACAAAATGTAGTAAAAAAAGCAACGCAAAGAGCGTGAAGGTTTTCGCAGAGGACGCAAATTGATTTTTGAGATAGCTTCTCTTAATTTTTTGATGTCATTTTCTAAATTTTAGTTTTCGTTCAAAATAAAAAGGTGATACTCAATTGAAATATCATTGAGTATCACCTTCTAAAAAGTTTCACAAGCAAAAATTACTTTTTATTTTTGTTTGCCGCTTCTTCCTTAGCCTTTCGCTCAGCTTCCTCAGCATCCGCCTTATCTTTTTTAATTTTAGCCAACTCGGTAAATCTTTCTTTCGCTTTTTCAGCGTCGGCTTTTAATTTTTCTTTCAATTCATTATTGCCTTCCATTTCTGCAATTCGCATTCGCTGAATCAACATATTCGCTTTATAAGACCATACTGAATCGCTGTTCGGATCAAGTTCGGCAGCTTTATCAATGAATTCACTTCCTTTTTGAACACATTGCTTTAATTGTTCAAGATCAGCCGGATTTTGTGGTTTCAAAAACTGATAAGCAGGTTTGCCGTCTTTTGTTATTTCTTTTTTGACCGATTCCGCGTCACTAATGTCATTAGCGCACGTATATTGTTTCGCGGCAAGCGAAGTTAAAGCTTCAGCACGCTGTTCGCGAGGAACTTTTTCGTCGGTTGTCCGGTCGGTTATCCATTTAAGCCATTCATCTTCTTTATTAAGATTTTCCAAAAGATTGGCAACTGCTTTAAAAGAACTATTATCGGCTATATCTCTGGATAAAACTTTTTTATATTCCCCGATGGCTTCTTCTGCTTTTGGTGTATCCGAACGATTACCGATATACATAGAATGCAAGGTTCTCGCTAAAAATAACTGAGCCGTTCGACCTTCAACATTTTCACCACTCGGATCGCGGCGTATTGCGTCCCGAAAAAGTTGTTCAGCTTCCTGGAATTTCCTGTTTTTATAGGCTTTACCACCATCGACAAGATTTTTCCGGGCGATAATCTGGTTATAATACGAGCAATTAGCTCCGATTAAAACTGTTGTTAATACTAAGAAAATAGTCCCTACACGAGAGAATCTCATTTTTTCGACTCCATTTAAGGCTTAAGACGACAAAAACCAAAGATTTTAACTTTAGTTTTTGTGTTTATTTTAAGCTGAATTATTCGGTTAAATCATCAATCTGCAAACCGATAGGCTGCGCCCCGGCTAATTTGACTGCATCGATCACCTTAACTACATCGCCATATTTTACCGAACGAGGTGATTTAATGAAAACAGTTTTTTCCACTTCGTTTGTCCCTTCTCGAAAAACACCGTTAGTATCTCTTTCCTTAAAAATTTCCGAAAGCTGGGTTGTCAAAGAGCTCGCATCCGATACGTCGCCTGCATTTTCTTTGTTTAATAATAACTTCATATCACCTTTGTTGACAGTTACTACTAAAGTCAATGGATTCGGCTTCGGATCTACTTCCTGCTCTTCCGGTTTAGGCTCTGCCGGAACTTTAGCCTCAAATCGACTTGGTTTGAGAGGTGTAATGACCATAAAAATAATCAAAAGCACCAATAAAACATCGATTAGCGGCGTTACATTAATGTTTGGTGTGGCTCCTCCTGATGAGCCGGCTGATGACATTGCCATAACTTATAAACTCCCAATCTGATTTTTAATTCTCTTTTGCCAACTAATTTGTTTTTGGCTCGGCGCCGCCTTTTTTTCTGTCGGCAACTAAACCAATTTTGTCTATGTCCTGTTTGCGAATTGTATCGATCGCTTCAACTACCCTTCCGTAATCAACTTCAACGCCGCTCTTGATGTAGACAATTCGTTTGTCAGGAGTTTTGTTTTCCATTAATCTTTTGATTTTATCTCCGAGCTCAGTGAGCGGATATTGATCTTTACCGATATAGAAATTGCTATTGTCAGGAATAGCGACCACCACCGACGTATCTTTCGCTATATCCGCATCTTCATCAGGGCTCATCATGTCGCGCGGAAGATTGACTGACACGCCTTGCTGGAGCAATGGTGTTACAACCATAAAGATAATCAGTAACACCAGCATTACGTCCACCATGGGCGTTACGTTAATCTCTGAATTATACTCATCGGCACCACCGATTGTCATTGACATATAAAGCTTCTCCCTTTATTTAAATAGCAAATTTACTATTAGCTATTTAATTGTTTTGTTTTTTGTTTGATGAAATAGTCAACTAATTCTGAAGCCGAATTTTCCATTTCGACACCGAAACTAGTAACTTTATTTGTAAAATAATTAAATAACCAAACAGCGGGAACCGCCACGGCAATACCAAAAGCTGTTGCGACAAGTGCTTCGGCAATCGAACCGCCGACAGCGCCGATACCAGCCGTTTCATTAGATCTCAAAGCATTAAACGCTCCGATAATCCCGACTACCGTTCCAAACAATCCGACAAACGGTGCCGTTGAACCAACTGTTGCGAGACCTGAGAGACCGCGCTTCAATTCAGCGGTTTTAACCGCAATAGCACGCTGCAAAGCGCGTTTTGAAGCTTCCATCTCATCACCTGAAATATCGGTATTTCCCTGATGAGCCTGAAATTCCTTCAAACCGGACGAGACAATCATCGCCAGATGAGAATCTTTATGTTTATCGCTGATATTTATCGCTTCGTCGATATTGCTGTTTTTCAAAGCTTGAGCAACTTTCGGAGCGTATTGTCGGGATTGAGCTTTAGCTTTACTGTAAGTCAAATAACGCTCGATTCCGACGGCAATCATATAAATAGACATCAGCAAAAGAATAATAATAACAATCCATCCCGGAATCGTTAAACTTTCTGCGATTTCATACAAGCCGAAAGGCGACGCCTCTGCCGTAAACAATAAAAATAAACCTAAAATGGTACCTAAAAAAGTCATGGTTTTTCCTCCAAAGAAATCAAAATTTTATAATTGCGGATATATAATAATATGAGGAGAATATCAAATCTCCTCATATTATTTAGTCCTTTTTTAAGGAACAAAATTATAGACAATAACACCTGTCACGGAGACCGGCTGTCCTGAAAGTTGCGTTGGCGCGAATTTGGCACTTCGAGCTGCCTGCACTGCAGCGGCACGGAGAAGCGGATGACCGCTAACCGCACTTGCCGAAACAACGTTGCCCTGTTCATTAATTTTCACTTGAACATTTACGGCACCGCTGGCACGCACGGCTCTGGCAGCAGCCGGATAAGGCGGTTTCGGCAAGCTGGTCGCTTTACCGTTGACGACACCGCCCGAAATAGTTTTCGGTACTGCTTTCGGCTCTTCTTTTTTAGCTGGCGGCGGCGGCGGCGGCGGCGGCGGCGGCGGCGCTCCACCTTTATCACTTCCAGCATTTGGAACTCCGCCCGCTCCGGCAATTCCTTTTCCGTCTGTGCTCACCGGTCCTCGATAACTGGCGGGCGCTGAATTTTCAAAATTTCTATTTTCTGAACCAACGATGGTTTTCATACCTTTCACCGGCGGCGGCGTAGTATTTTTCACTACGCTCGGCTGGTCAGGCACTTTTGGAGATTCATCCATTCTCTGAATAATCTCTTTTCTAACATCAACATTAGGAGCGGCTTTAGCAATTTCCTTGGGTTTTACTTCCGGCTCCGGCTCTGGCGGCGGCTCTTCCTCGGCAACAGGTACCGGAGCCACTAAAGCAGAAAGGTCTAAATCGCCGGAATTAAGTCCATAATCTTGTGCAAAAAGACTATACAGCCAGGCGCTCATTAAAATTGAAGCCATTATTACGAAAGTCGTAAATAAAAAACTACTTCGTCGGGTGTTTTCTCTAACGTTGCTTTTTGATTCAACTAACTGATCTAACATTTTAATTTTCCTCCCTTTTCTCCGGTGCCAAATAGGTCAAAGGTTAAGAGACTAATCGGTGCGGCTGTTGATATAAATTAAATCCCAAGTTTTAATCGCAATTATTAATTTAACGATTTTGCTTGATAAAACTATCTAACTTCTTCTTCTTTTTAACTTTTAAATGAAATGCGGGAATAGACACTTTTGCTAGTCTGACATACAAAAGTTCTACAAATTCAACCGCAACCTATTTCACTTACGGAAAAAAAGCAGACACAAAATATTTAATTGACCAGCAACGATTTGAATTCTAAAGCCTTGCTTCAAGAATGTCAAGAAATATTTCCGTGATTTTCAAAGTTTTATTCGGCAATTATTTAATCGCCAACGCCGCGAAAATAATTTATCCAATACCAATGTCTGAGAGCGTTAAAAATTACCTTGCAATTGGTCGTCTGACAACCGAACGTCTTGAAGATGAAGCAAGTTTGTCTGTTCTTTTTACTTCAACTTGTTTTACTTTTGCAGCCCCGAGTTTATCCTGCCACCAAATCGCTATCGGACTAGCGATAGCAATTGTCGAATAAGTACCGGTAATTACTCCGACGAACAAAGCAAGCGAAAATCCACGCAGAACCTCGCCGCCAAATAAAACGAGCGCAAGAACCGAGAGAAATACAAGCCCGCCTGTGATGATTGTGCGCGACATTGTTTGGTTAATCGAGTCATTGGTCAAATTATAAAGCGATTTGTTTCGATGTAAACCAAGATTTTCCCGAATCCTGTCAAAAATCACTATTGAGTCATTAACGGAAAAACCGACCAACGTCAAAAGTGCGGCGAGAACGGTTAAACTCACTTCCCATTGAAAAACCGAAAAGAAAGCTAAAGTGATCAGAACATCGTGAAATACAGCGATGACTGCGCCTGCCGCGTACGTCCAATCGTATCTAAAAGCAATAAAAAGTAAAATACCAATCATTCCTAAAAGCGTCGCGAGAATGGCTTGATTTCTGAGCTGGGCTCCGGCGATCGGTCCAACCGAATCAGTTCCGACAATTTTATATGCCGCCGCTTCATCTTCATCCAAGTTTCTTGATGCCTCGGCTTCTTTTCCGAAAGTATCTAAAGCTAGTTTGACTGATGCGCGTCCTTGATTTATCTGATTTTTTTCCTGTTCGTTTTCAACGGGCTGCGAACTCGTATTTGAATTGGCGTTAGCTGTCTGAGCATTAGTATCTGTCGTGCTTTGCGAAGCGGGACTGGTTTCAGTATTTTCAAAAAGAGGCACTTTGATTAAAACTTCATCCGTTTTATCTGTTGAAGCCTGGATAAGCGGGTCGGTTATCCCAATATTTTGCAAAGCCGTGCGGATTTCGTCTTCGGAAGGTTTTTGTCCTTTGAACTTAGCGGTAATCACCGTGCCGCCCTGAAAATCAACACCAAGGTTAAACGCATCGGTTCCGCCCGGAGTTAATTGCCGTCCGATAGTTGAAATTAAACCCGCCAGCAGAATGAGAATAGAAATTGCTATTAAAGGCTTGCGAAGCCCCATCCAATCAACATTAATTTTGCCAAAAAATTCAAACATTTTTTTATTTTAGATTTGCGATTGATTAACAACCAAAGATTCATAAATTAGATCGTCGAAAATTTGAATTTTTACGCGCTCTCTTGCCTCAAAAAAATCGCAAATTGCAAATCTAAAATCGCAAATTACTAGATACTTAATCTCTTCATATTCGGATTGCGCTCAAGCAACCACATAAAAATTGTGCGCGACACAAAAACGGCTGAAAACAAATTAATCAAAAGCCCCAGTATAAGTGTTACAGCAAAGCCCTTAATTGGACCTGAACCAAAAAGATACAGAATGACTGATGAAAGAATGGTCGTGATATGCGTATCGATAATTGTGATAAAAGCGCGGTCGAAACCTAAGTTGATAGCGCTGGAAACAGTTTTGCCATCACGCAGTTCTTCACGGATTCGTTCAAAAATCAGAACGTTTGAGTCAACCGCCATCCCAATACCGAGAATCAAACCCGCAATACCGGGTAAGGTCAGCGCCGAACCAAAGACAACGAGCCCGGCAATCGTCAAAAGCATATTCAGAAGTAAAGCTATCACCGCGTTTATGCCGGCGCCGCGATAATAAATCAGCATAAAAATTATGACAAATATAAGACCGCCGATTGACGCGGCGACGCCGGAACGGATCGAATCGGCTCCTAAACTCGGTCCGACGGTACGTTCTTCCTGATATTCTATTTTCGCCGGAAGCGCGCCCGATTTTAATGTTAATGATAAATCTTCGGCAGTAGCTTTTGTAAATCTACCGGAAATTTCGCCCGAATCGAAAATCTGAGATTTGATATAAGCGGCTGATTTAACTTCGTCATTTAAAACCACCGCCATATAATTACCGATATTTTTCCCGGTCCACTCTCCGAATTTTTGCGCTCCGCCCGGTTTAAAAGAAAATGAAATTTGATAATCGCTTTCACTCCCTGTCCGTGAGACAGCCGCCGCGTCGCGCAATTCGCTTCCGTCAACGACCGACGGATTTTCAAGCACAACCCATTGTTTCGGTTGCTGATTTTGGGCATTCGCTTCGTCCGCCGTGTCGCGCTCGGTCAACGGAAGAACTAAACGATTGTTCGGAACTGTTCCGCCGACTGACTGCACAGCAGCTTCTTTTGTCGGGAATGTCTGCACCGGCGCAGGATTTGCCGGACTAACGATTTTCATCAATGAAAGTCTTGATTCGGCGCCAATTAATTTTTTGACGCGTTCCGGGTCTTCAACGCCCGGCATCTGCAATAATATTTGTCCGGACTCAGCCGCTCCGTGTCTTTGCAGAGTCGGCTCTTTAACACCAAACGAGTTGATTCTACTTTCAATAACTTTTTCTGCCTGCGTTACTGCCTGATCCTTTAGAACTTTCTGCGCCGCCGCCGGCAGAGACCAATTAATTGTGCTGCCGTTTACGCTTTCGGTCCAGAGACTAAAATCAACTTTCTGTTTTACCGCATCGATTGTTTCTTGAACTTTCGAAGCATCCGTCACATTCAGATTAACTTGATAATTATTATTTTCGGCAACAAAATTGCTTTCTGCAAGCGGCATCTGTGCTTCCTGAGCCGTCGTAAACGCCGCATTCTGGTTGCTTTGGGTAAGTGTTTTCAAATAATCATCGGTTTTGACGCGCATTACAAGGTACGTTCCGCCTTCTAAATCCAAACCGAGATTAATGTTTTCAGTCAGGCTTTGCTTGATTCCCTGACCGGTAAAATCACTTGCCGAGATTGAACCCCGAGGCCCGAATACAAGATACAGACCAACCAGAGTGATCATCACGATGATAACTGTTCTAATCAATAAACTACTATTTTTCATTATTTTATCAGCGATCTGCGGTCGGTTTCGACTGCCGAGAGCCATCTATTTTTCTTCTCTTTTACCGACGACCGCGCTCTGAGCAATTTCGAGAAATGATTTCTCGGCGCTTTGAATAATAAAACTTGTTTCTCTGACTTCTCTAATTTTGCCGATAATGCCGCCGTTTGAAACAATTTCGTCACCGGATTTTAGGGTGGTGATCATTTCTTTTAATTCTTTCTGCTGACGCTTTTGCGGCATTATTACCAGAAAATAAAAGATGCCAAAAATAAAGACAAACGGCAAAAGTCCCCAAATAATACTTCCGCCGCCATCACCTTGAAAGAAGAACGCGATTATGTTCATTGTTTATTTTGCAGAAAAGAAAAAGATAATAATATACATTTAGAGACGGTTTATCAAACGCCAGTCGCTTTAAATTCCTTTTCACCTTCGCGGATTTTCGCGATAAAGTCGCGCCGGAATTGCCCAAACATTCCAAGCCTGATAGATTGCCTAACTTGGCGCATCGTGTCAAGGAAGAACGCGAGATTATGATGCGAAATTAAAATTGCCGCTAACATTTCATTAGATTGATAAAGATGACGGATGTATGCCCTCGAATATCTGCGGCAGACCGAACACGGACATTCAAGGTCTAAAGGTTCAGAATCTTTCGCGAATTTCGCGTTGCGGATGTTTAATTTCCCGCTTTTCACAAAGGCGCTTCCCGTCCGCCCGTTGCGCGTGGGCATTACGCAGTCAAACATATCGATGCCGCGATAAACGGCTTCAACTAGATCCTCAGGCGTTCCGACGCCCATCAAATAACGCGGAGCATTTTTCGGCATTTGCGGCGCGAGGAATTCCAGAACTTCATACATTACCGGTTTTTCTTCCCCAACGCTTAGACCACCAATGGCATAACCGTCAAAACCTATTTCGACGGTTTTTTCCAAACTTTCCCCACGCAGTTTGAGATGCCCCGCGCCCTGGATGATTCCAAACAATGCTTGCCGACCGGTTAAACTGTTTAATCCATCAGTTACTGCAAGCGGTTCTGACAAAAACCCCGTGTCCGCGCCTGCATCCTGTAATTGTAAAAAACAAATTTTTGAACGCTTTGCCCAACGCGCCGTTAATTCTAAACTCTTTCGGGTAATATCGATTCCAGCGTCCCCCGGCGGACATTCATCGAAAACCATCACGATTTCCGACCCCAAAGCAGCCTGGATTTCCATCGAAATTTCCGGCGAGAGAAACATTTTGTCGCCATTGATGTGGGAGCGAAACTCAACGCCTTCTTCAGATAGCTTGCGTAAATCGGTGAGCGAAAAAACCTGGAATCCGCCAGAATCGGTCAAAAACGATTGATTCCAGGTTGAAAATTTGTGCAAACCGCCAAGTTCACGAATAATTTCAATGCCCGGACGCAGCCACAAATGATAAGTATTTCCGAGAATTATGCGCGCGTCGAGTTCTGTTTCGAGCCATTCAAAACGCACTCCTTTGATTGTTCCTTGCGTACCGACTGGCATAAAAACAGGCGTTTCAATTTCAGAACGCCTGGTACGCAAAATTCCCGTCCGCGCTTCGCCGTCCTGCGCTGTTATTTGCCATTCGATTGGATTCATAAAAATAATTACGAATTTTAGATTACAAATATGATAGTAATTCGTAATTTAGCTTCTCTTTCCAAGCAAAGCCCAAATCTGCTCTGCGCCCACTGCCGTTTCGGAAACGATTTTCCCGTCTTCATTAATCAAAATAGCTGACGGAGTTCCCTGCATTCCGAGTTCTTTTGAAACTTTGCGCCCGGTGTCTAGAATGATAGAAGAATTTAAGCCGTAAGTTTTAAGTTGCTCGGGTTCCCCTTCGGAAAATACCAGAAGATTAGGCTCATCCATTCCTTTTGTTTTGTCCCATTGGCGTAAATCATCGAGCATTTGCTCACAAAAACCGCAGGTTGCACTCCAAAAAGTAATTAGTGTTTTCTTACCAAGCACCGATTGTGAGGTTATATTTTTATCAAAGACATCGTTTAACGAAAACTCCGGCAAATTCATTCCAAGTTTTGCTTTTTGAGCGTCGTCTTCGTTTGTACCGGCGATTAACAGCTTTTCGCTAATATCTATATTGGTTTTGATTTTCTCGATCAGTTGACGAATTTGCTGGTCGCCGACTGCCGGTTTACTTGCCACAGTTCCGTCTGCATTGACAAGCACCGCTGCCGGTGTCCATTGCGTGCCGAAACTTAAAGCAACTTCCCTGTCTTTTTGGAGAAGTATTTGTTTGAGATTGCTGCCCGCAAATTTTCTCAAATTTTCTTCAACATTGCCGCTGCTTACAAATACGAACTCCATTTTATCCTTTAACTCATTTTGCCACGATTCAATTTCAGGAAGCAGAGCCGCGCACGGGCTACAGTTCGCACTCACAAATAAAAACAAAATTGGTTTGCCCGGAGCAAAAAGCTGCGCGGAATTAACTATTTTATCGTTGATGTCCGGCAGGGAAAAATCGGGCGACGGCGTGCCAATCAACAATCCACCATCGGGTTGAGTAATGCCTTCGCGTTTAATTTCTCCGCCGCTTTCCAAAGCGGTAATTTCAAAAATCTCGATGCGCCGCATAATCTGCGTTTGCTGTTCTGATATTTTCTTAAGATAAAACACGACCGCCGCCAACAATCCAACGGTTGCCAAACCTAAAATAAACGACATAAAATTTCCTTGCGTATTATTGTTTGTTGAATCAAACAAGCTAAAACCTTGATTGTCCTTTCCGCTTAAAATAAGAAAAAACGCCAGTATCGCAAAAATTATATTACGAATCAGAATCTTTTTTGAAACAGGTTCGCTGTGAATCACGCCAAAGCAGTGACAATCCGGCGCCTTCCCCTGTGCCATCTGAACAAGCATTCCGCCGATAAAAGTCAGAAGTAAAATGAGCGCGCCGATTGCGCCAAGCCAGGAAGTTTCCACAAACAACAAACAAACGGCAAAAACAATTTCTGCTAAAGGTAACGCAATGGCAAGCGTTTTCGCGAGTTCTGCCGGCGCGCCGAAATCTTTAACGGCTTTCTCCGAGCCTTCGAGGTCGAGCAGTTTACCGACTCCGGCAACCCCGAAGATTCCAAAAAGTATAATTCTAATTAAAAGTAAGATAATCTCCATTGTTTCAAGTGTTAAGTGTGTTTTAAGTGGTAAGTGGTAAACGGTAAATGGTAAGTTTACCGAAACTTACTTACTTTTATATTTTCTTTGGCTGTTTTAATTGAAGTAGTCAATAATTTTTGCAATTCTCAACAATCGTTCAGCAAAGAGTTTGCTTGCGCCTCTGTTAAATACTCGCTATCTCGCAGAAGCCGCAACCAATAATCGGTTTCAAACGCTTCTTTTTGAGAGATTGAAAGTTTGTGAACAAAATCTGCTTTTGATTATGCTTGATTTGCCTCTTCAATATTTGCGCCGATTGCTGCTCCGGAACGCAAAATCTGCTTCGACAAAACATATTCTTTCTTTTCGGCGATAAAATATTTGTAAAGTTTGATCACTCTCAGCGCAAATTGATACGACTTATCCTTCAAAACACTTTCCTTCATAAAAACTTACCACTTAGCGTTTACCACTTTTTACGCTTTTGTGTCTTTCCTTAACGCGAATCGGTGTTGCAAAAAAGTCGAATGCCTCGCGCAGACGGTTTTCGATATAACGCAAATATGAAAAATGAAGACCCGGTTTGCCTCCGCCTGAAGTGAATAAAATAAACAGCGGCGGACGAATTCCCGACTGCGTAATATACTGAACGTGCAGACGAACTCTGCCGCCTTTGCCCGGTGCCATTCCGCCGCCCATATTCGGTTGATTAACGCTTTCTTCAAAAAATGTGTTGAGTTTCGAGGTTGTAATTCGCAGATTTCTGGCTTCGTTTGCTTTCACTACAATCGGTAAAATTTTATTAACCCGCTGCCCGGTTAACGCAGACATCGTGATAATCGGCGCCCAATCCAGAAATTTCAAATGGTCGCGCAGATTATGTTCAAACTCGATTGCCGTGTTTGTTTCCTTTTCTTCGACGGCGTCCCATTTATTAACCGCAATAATAATACTGCACCCGGAATCGAGCGCGTAACCGGCTATAGTCGCATCTGAATTTGCAAATCCATCAACCGCGTCAATGACAAGAATAGCGACATCGGCTCTTTCCAGAGCCTTACGTGCCATCACCACCGAAAGGATTTCCGACATTTCGGTGGTTTTACCTTTCCGGCGAATACCAGCCGTATCAATTAATATAAACTTCTTGCCGTCAACGGTTAATTCTGTATCGATAGCATCGCGGGTGGTTCCGGCAATCGGCGAAACAATAACTCTCTCTTCACCCAAAATTTTATTGAGAAGCGAAGATTTTCCAACATTGGGACGCCCGATAATCGCCAATTTTATTTCCTTCTGTTCAATTTCTTCGGTTTCTTCATCGAATTCCAAAACTTTGTAAATCTCGTCCAGCAGATCACCGACGCCGTTGCCGTTTTCGGCGGAAATCGGTGTCAGTTCAAATCCGAATTGATAAAATTCGGCAGCTTCCTCTTCAACTCTTTTGGACTCAGCTTTGTTAGCGGCGATAAAAATCGGTTTTCCGATATTTCTTAAAAGTATCGCAATCTCTTCGTCGAGCGGAGTAATACCGGCGCGTGAATCGACCACCCAAATAATTGCCTGTGATTCATTGATCGCGTTTGACGCTTGTTTAAAAATATTGGCGGGAATTATTGCATCATCGTCCGGAACAATGCCGCCTGTATCAACCAGTGCAAAGTTACGCGCCTGCCACCCGACTTCACCGTAAATTCTGTCGCGCGTAATGCCCGGTTCATTCCCGACAATTGATTTGCGGCTGCCCGTTAAACGATTAAAAAGCGTGGATTTTCCAACATTCGGACGACCGATTATTGCTACCAGTGGTAAATTCATTATTTAGAGAATAGTCAGGAAAACGATTTTCTGACAAGTTTGCTTACTTTATTTTGGAAGAAATAATCTTTAATAAAGATAAAATTTTATTCCAAAATGCAAACGATAATACAAATAAACAATGGAAAAATCATGGCGAAAAACAGATGCGATAATGATTCAGAGTGAACTAGGGAACCATCAGCGGAAAGTTATGGCAATCGGCGGGTACCATTTTGGTCGAGAGCAGTATGATGAAAAACTTGCCATAAAAAAATTTTGTGAAGCAATCAACCAGGTTGTCATATTATTTTTGGCTGAGACCTGTAGAAGATTTAATTTCTGGCGATGAATTAAAGCGAACTTTTGTTCTTATATTTTCATCAATCAATAGTATTGACAAAATCGTCGGAAAAATAGTAATTTTATTATTGATTCGACTATCTTCAAGTACACTTCAAATTTCAACATTTTTCAAATGCAAAAAGTAATCGGTTGAATTGAAGTGACTTTTTTACATTTACAAATTTTTCTGATGGAGAGATAAAATGATTTTAAAAAATAAAAACAATCTGCGCCCGTTGTTCACCATATTGGCGTTGATAACAACAATGCTTTGGTGGGGTGCAAATTCAACCAGTGCTCAGACCCCTGCGAGAGGAGTACTTCATGATTTTACCGGCAGCGGTCGAACGAGTTTTGTGACCCTGGGAATTCCAGATGGCGGCGGCACTATCAGATGGCGAATAGCGGCTAATCCACCGGGGTCTCCCGCCTTTATTCGTGAATTTGACTTTGGTAATTCCACTATGGACTTTATTGTTCCCGAAAATTATACCGGAACCGATACCGTAAACCAAAGAACCGAACCAACCGTTTGGCGAAATGCTAACGGTACGTTCTACGTTGCACAAACCCCAACCGGTACCGGCGGGATTACTCTTGAACGAGCAGTTCAATGGGGGCAACCAGGTGACGATCCGCGTGGCGTAGGCGATTACGACGGGGACGGCAAATCAGATTATACTATTGTACGTGTCGTGGGTGGTAATTTTGTTTGGTATATTATGAGCAGCAGCACGAGCACGATGAGAGCGGTTACTTTTGGATTGAGAACCGGTTTGCCGAATGCAAATGCCGGTGGATTTAAGGTCTTCCCGGGTGCTGATTTTACTGGTGATGGCAGGGATGAATTAGTCCTTGTAACCGGACCTGCCAGTCAAGACAGAAATACTTATAACATTGGTAATGCTGTCACGGGTCAGGGCGTGATTACTCGAGATTTCGGCACTTATGCCCAAGACGTTAGTCTTCCTCCTGATGATTACACCGGAGACGGCAGAGCAGATTTTGTTGTGGTTCGTCAAACTGATGGCTCACCGGCTATTTGGTATATTTTGGATGTTGCTTTAAACACTTTGAGGTCAACCCGATTCGGCATCGCCGACCCTACTTTCGCTTTCGGGGTAGATGGCGACAATCCGGTTCGCGGCAATTTTGACGGCGACAACCGACATGATATTGCTGTTTACCGAGATAGCAATCAAACCTTCTATTGGATAAATAGTTCTAATGGTACTATCGGGGGACAAAAGGCACCCGCTCCGGTTGGTGATATTCCGTTAGGTAGTATTGATAGTTACTAAATGCTTCTGCCCAGAAATTTTTTGAAAAGATTTTTGGGTCACCATATAGCAACAAAATCAACAGTGTAAAGCTGTAAAAATTTCCGATAATGAATAATTCATTATCGGAAATTTTTTTGACGACATTATTTAACCGAAATATTAAGTAGTCGGACAAAAAGATATTCAAGTTAATCCGGCGAATTTGTCCGTAGACATCTGCGAACTGTGAGTTTTTTTGTTAAAGAAAACCGAGAACAATAGCGACCGGTTTTCGGTCGTATAATTTCCCGGTCGCTACCGCTCTCGGTTCTGACACGATTAACTAATTCGCTTTTGAAAATTGGTAAGAGATATGAATATTCAAAACTCCGTGGGTAATTTCATGACGTACCACAGTTGGGTTCATTTTGAGAGAACCGCCGGAATTCTGCATTGGAACAACGAAGGAAAGTTTATTCGTTTGCAGAATCTCAATCGGGTTTATCTTTTTATCGATTGAGTTTTGGACGATTTTTGAAAGCAAACGGCTTCCGACCCCGCCCGTTCCGTTTAGTTGCACATTGAGAACCCGAACTCTACCTAAAAGTTTTTGGTTTTGGGCATCATATTCAATTTCGATGTTCGTTTCCGCTAAGCCTGCAAAGTCCAGGCAACCGATCAGCGGCGGATTATAAGAACCTGAAAACGCAATCGGCGCATAAATTTTTCCATCCCGGAAACGGATAGCCGTTTTAACGCCGCTGCTCTCACGCAAAAGGCGAATTGTTTGGTTACAGATTTTAGGCTCCGAATTTAAAACTTCTGATTTAACATTCAAAACCCCAGCCTGATTTAAGGAATTAAAAGTTGTGAAGGCTATGTTGGGATTTGAAGTCTGAAAATTGGAATCCTTTTGCGCCAGTGGAAATTCCGGAGCGTTGAAGTTTTTGAAAATCGCATCAAGCAAGGTTTCAAAAAATTGTTCGTTCAAACTGACGGTAACTTCAGCCGTCTGTGCGTTTGCCAGCGAGACAAAAAACAAAACGGAAAAGACTAAACTCAAAAATTTCTTCATTAATACCTCATCTTTTTAAGACTTTTAATCTTGTTGAACAAACTGCTTTGGTAAGATAAAAAAAATTCGCGCGAAGTTGCACGTTGTCTCCGGAACATCTTGTTTTGTAAACCAAGACGGTCTTTTATCAATTCAAAGACCGCTTCGGACAACATCGTGTAGGCGTAAGAGCCCGACACAAATTCCTTTCTCGTCAACAACCGGTAAGACGGAGATTTGCATCGGGCGATTTTCCATTAATTTCAGAGCATCAAAGGCAAGCATATCCGGCGCGGAAGTCGTCGGATTTTTTGTCATCATTTGCTCGGCAGTCAATTGTTTAAAATTCTGCGGCTGAGTTTTCTCGATTGTTCGCCGAAGATCGCCATCAGTAATTATCCCGATCAGACGCATATTTTCGTCAACTACATTCACCGCTCCGAGCGAGTGTTTGGAGATTGATTTAACCACTTCAAGCCAGTTGGCGTTCGCAAAAATATTAGGACTCTCATGCATTAAATCACAAACCTTCAATGTGAGTCGTTTGCCGAGCCGACCGGCTGGATGATTTGCGGCAAAATCCTCTGCCGTATGTCCTTTTGACTGCATCAGAGCCATTGCCAGAGCATCACCGATTGCCAGCGCGACCGTTGTCGAAGTCGTCGGCGCAAGATTCAACGGACAGGCTTCCTGGTCAACTGACGCATCCAAAACTATATCCGATTGCCGCGCAAGAGCAGAATCCGTGTTACCGACAATTGAAACAATACAAATCTTTCTTGCTTTCAACGTCGGCAAAAGCAGTAAAATTTCGTCCGTTTCACCCGAATTACTCAAAGCTATCAGAACATCGCCTTTGGTAATCACGCCGAGACTGCCGTGCAGAGCGTCGGACGGATGAACAAAAATTGCAACTGTTCCGGTGCTGGTCAGCGTCTGGGCGATTTTTTGCGCAATAATTCCGGATTTGCCGACGCCTGTCACAATAACTTTACTTTTACATTCCTCTAAAATCTCGATGGTTCGCCGCACAACCTGCTTCTCCAGACGCATCGCCGCTTGCTCAATCGCCGAGGCTTCGAGTTTTAGTAATTCGACGACTTTTTCAAAACTGTGTATCACAATTAAATATACGTTGAGAATTAAACACAAAAATTCTACAAAAGAAAAATAAGTTCAAAATGAATTTACTTGAAGCTTCGCGGCTCTTTCGCGTCGGTTAAGATTACAAAATCGCCTAAATTTTCGTGCTTTGATTTATCAAAGTTTCTAAAATCATCTTCGTAACGCATTGTAACAACCAGAACTTTGGCATGTGGCTGGTATTTTATAAGTTGTTCGGCTGTTCCAAGACGATTCTCCGTATGAAAGCTTCCGTTGAGATGAATGACTAAAGCATTTTTTTGTTTTTTTAGATGCTCGGCAATCGAAAAAGCCATCGTCGCATCCCAGAGCGTTTGCGAGTCAAGAATTTTTAATAAACCGTGGTTACCTCCGGCATCTCCACCCATTAAACGATTAAATTTTTCTTTATATTCTTTTGACGCTTCGCCAAAAGGGAGCGGGGCAAACCAATTAGCGGCGGCGGGTGAAAGCTGTTTAAGCGAGTCGCGACCATTCCTTGAAACCATATTTACGTAACGGCGCGGAGCGTTTGCCGCAATCACCGAAAGCATATTTTGTTTGGCGAATTCCAGTAAGGGACGATAATCAGTTTTGTAGTTATTCCAAGGACGGCTGTCATCAAGAAATTTTTTCTCAGTAATTGAGTTTTGTAAATACTCATCGATAATAATCTGAACGTCGCGTTCAAACATTTCTAATGAAAGCGCAATTTTTCTCTGCTTTCCAAATTTTTCAAATACAGACTGCAAAAATTCAAACTGGAGCGAGTGAGCAATTTTGTCGTCGTGATTTTCTCCTAAAAACACGACATCCGTCTTTCGGGCTGCGCTTACAATTTCATTAAAGCTTGAAACTCTTCCCTGTGAATTAAACACTTGAAAGCTGTTTTGATTAACCTGTGCAAAATTTGTAAGGGTAGACATTAAAGAAACAAAAATTGCTGTAACTGCAACCTTAAACATTAAAACTATTCTCCGGAAAGATAATCACAAACTCAATATTATAATATTTAACCAAACGTTTTCTGCCGCGAAATATTGATTTCGTTTTGCTTGGTTATTTATTTATTCAATGTCGAAATCCGTGTTAAGTTTTTATTACAATCAAATGAAAAAAATTATATTAGCTACCTTGATGTCTCGAATAGAGACGACTTTGAGGAATTTTAGTGTTTGAAAACAAAACATAACAATTTTACAACTCGCTTCCGGAAATGTTTTTTTCAAAGCTGAGCGGTTATAAATATTAAACTTTAACATACACTACTCCTTCTGGCACATCTATTGCTCACTACCACCTCAAGCTCAACAGCTAATTTTTTAAACGTTTAATGAAGGAGACTACTATGAATAATCAAGATAAATTTAGAGATGGAACCGTTAGTGAAGAAGCTTCGGCTATCGGTGATAGAGTTGTCGGTAATGTTAAAGATGCAGCAGGTTCGGTTACAGGTAACCGTTCACTCGAACGAGAAGGCGAAGCACAAGCCAATTTTGGCGCTGCTAGACAAGAAAATAACGACGTTATAAATGATAATGCGGTGTCAAATAACATGGGCACAACCCGCACGGGCAGCAGCAGCGGATTGTTAACCGGAATGTTTACCGACCGCGACAGTGCTGAAAGAGCTTATAATTCGGCGATCAGTCGTGGTTATTCAAAGGATGACGTTAATTTGATGATGTCAGATCAAACACGCAGTACGTGGTATACCGATGATGATATGGCAAGTGATTCAGCCCTCGGCAGTAAGGCGCTTGAAGGCGCGGGAACTGGTTCAGCTATCGGCGGTACGCTCGGCGCGATTATTGCCGGTGTTGCTGCAATCGGTACCAGCGTTTTGCTACCAGGTGTCGGCTTAATCGTTGCCGGACCATTAGCTGCTGCATTAGCCGGCGCCGGCGCCGGCGGTTTAACCGGCGGATTGGTGGGAGCTTTAATCGGCTCGGGTATTCCTGAAGACCGCGCTAAACTGTACGAAGAAGGCGTCAAGAGCGGTGGAGCAGTCATGGGAATTACTCCTCGTAATGCTGAAGATGCTGATTATTTTGAGAATGAATGGAAAAACAACAACGGTCAACATATCTACCGTTAAATCTTTTTAATAGTCATATCGTCAACGATAAAATAAAAACTCTGCTTCAAGTAAGCAGAGTTTTTATTTTGTTCCGTTTAAATTAAAATTTTAATTTAAACCCGCCTTGTAGCAACCTTGGGCTGCTCGGCAAAATTCCCCGTGAACGGTCAACAATAAATGTCTTGTTAAAAATATTTTTGGCTGTGATAAAAATGGTGGCTTTCAATTTTTCAATTCGGTAATTAGCGGTTGTGTTCCAATAAATTTGTGATTTAATTGCACCGTTTTGACCATTCGTACTTGAATTTATGCTATTCAAATCATCTGAAAATTGTTTGCTGATAAAGTTGTTTTCCAAAAAGGCATCAAAGTTTCGAAATGAATAACCGATAGAAGTTGTCAGCAAATTTTTCGGCGCATACGGCAGACGGTTTCCGGTTACAGATGTGTTTGTAAAACCTGATATCGAGCTAAAACGATTTCCCCGAAACTCGGCTATTCCCAAATATGTATAAGCGGTTCGGAAATAAATGTTGTAATCTGTCGTGAATAATTTCGCTGAATCTATTTGCCCTGAAAATTCCAAGCCTTGATGGAGAGTTTTTCCTCCGTTGGTAATTCCGGCTCCAATTCCACCTGCCACCGAAGCAGGTACAATTTGATTTTCGTAATCGGTGCGAAAAAATGTGCCTTCAAGCGAAAGCGCGCTGAAGAGACGAGTTCGCGCACCGATTTCATAATTCCAGCTGAGTTCGGATTTCAAATCTACCACGCCGCCATTATTTGAAATTATATCGGCGGTGGTCGGCGGCGCGAATCCGCGATGAACTCCGGCAAAAAAGGTTGTATTTCTAAAAGCATTAAAAGTCATACCGAAACCCGGAATTACCTGTGTTAATTCAGTTTCACCAATTGTATTATTAAGACGATTAATGCGTTTGAACTTGATATTTTCAATTCGCACGCCGGGTGTGAATGAAAAATCCTTCCAAACAAAACGGTTTTGGATGAAACCCGAAACGGCGAAGTTTCGGCGCACATTACTTTCGACCAAAACACCGTCGCGAGAGTTCGGCAAATCACCGTTTTTTTGCCGGCGGTCTTGGTTTTCGTGATGAACCCGAAAGCCAATGTCCAAATTATTGCGGACTTCTCCAAAATCAAACTGCATATTGAAACGCGGTTCGATGCCGTAGATTCGATAGTCACGAAGCCGCCCCTGGTTGCCGCAAGTCGTTAATAAATCCTGCATCCCTCGGCAATCCGGATCATTTCCCCGACGATTCGGTCGCTCACCTGAATTAGAAGACTGCCGCCACCAATCCCGCGAGAAATAAGAAGTGTAGGCGTTAGTGTTTAAGCTGGCTTTCGATGTGAAGACAACCGTGTGCGAAACTGACAAACCTTCTCTGAAAAGATTAAGCGAGTCATGAAGAAAAGGATTTTGACGAGGATTTGCCGCGTATTCAGCTTCTGTCAAACCTGAGTAGGTGAGCTGAGAATCCTCGTTATAATGACTGTATTTGAAAATTAATATATTTTTATCGTTGATTGGCTGGACAACTTTTGAGCTAAAATCATTTAATCCTGAACGAACATTGTCCCGCGCTCCGGCACCTTGCTTGCGCGTTAAATTCAGAAGGAGTCCCGTTTTGCCAAATGTTCCGCCGAAACCGGCGTTGCCGTTGAAATAATTGCGATTGCCGCCCAGAAGCTTAAGTGAGAAACTTGGTTTTTCCGGTGGATTTGGGGTGATGTAATTGACAACGCCTGCCACCGTCACCGGACCGTATTCGATTTGTCCGGCGCCCTTTAAAACTTCAACCGATTCGAAGCGTTCAATCGGAGGGTGATAATACGAAGCGTTGTCTCCATATGGCGCGTAAGCCAGCGGAATCCCGTCTTCAAGCAGTAAAATTTTGGTTGAACGAGTCGGATTTGTACCGCGAATTCCAATGTTAGGGCGAAGCCCAAAACCCTCTTCGTCGCGGATGTTTACGCCTGCAACTTTCCGCAAGGCTTCCGAGAAATTAAAAACCCGCGCATTTTCCAGCGTTTCTTTATCAATCTTTTCTATTGAACCTGCTGTTCTTTCGAGTGCTTCAGGCGTCCCCGCCAAATAGCTAGAAGTTACCGAAACATATTCGGCAAGTGATTCGGGCTGCAAAATTATTTCAAACGAGTTTGCTTGACTGACATTTGCGCTTTGCGTCTGTTTAGCAAAATTGTGTGCCGAGACTGTTATTTGATATAAACCTTTCGTCACATTTATAAACTCGAATTCTCCGTGTTCATTAGTGGTCGTATTTTGTTCAAACAGTATTTCCCGTTGTTCAAATTTTACATTTGCGCCCGCAACTGTACCGCCGTGGATGTCTTTTACGCTTCCCCGCACCTGTATTTTATTCGACTGTGCATTCACACCTGTTACCGCGTAGCAAGTTAATACACCTAAAACTACCCATATCCAAAATTTTTTATTTAACATTTCAAAACTACTCATCCAATCGGTTTTTTATTATTTAGTTATTTGATTACTATAATTTTTTATATTGAAATTGAAAATCGTTTTCAATTAAAAGTTAATTTAGCATTTTATAATTGTCAAATTTGAGTTTTATTTTTTTTACTCTCTACAAAGAATCTGCGCGGCAAGTAGAGGAATAGTTAGTTCGTGATGACCTGTGATAGAAAAGCCGCGTCCAGCATTATTTGCCGTTGGGCGGCGAACAACGTTCGTGTTTGGTCGATAGCTCTGGATAAAATCAAAATTTGCGGTGGTAAAATCTTCAAGCGGAAAATCCAGATTTCGAACGACTGTGACGGCTTTCAAAAAAATTTCAGGCAAAATTACAGCCGAGCCGATGTTCAAGTAAACTCCACCGCCGTTTAATGATTTAATGATCGCGCAGAATAATTTGAAATCAGTGTGCGATGTTGCGCCGAGAGCCGCGCCGTCGCAAGAAGAATGGAAATGCCCGATGTCCGCGCCGATTGCAAGATGCGCGGTAAAAGGGATTTTATTTTTGTAACTTTGGCAGATCAGTGAAACTTCTTCATTCGGTGGATTTTGCGCAATGAGTTCCCTGCCCATCGCTTCGCCCAAACCGATTTCGTCCTTCAAACCGTTTTTTGCGGCGGCGTTTAAAATCTCGCCTGTTTCCCGTGCAGCACCGAAATCGCCTTTCCCTAAACTTGCGTCAACATCTTCGGAAGTAAACCCGACCAGAGCAATCTCGGTATCATGAACCAGAACCGAGCCATTTGAAGCGATAGCGGAAACAAACCCGCGCCGCATCAAATCAACAATAACGGGTGCGAGTCCGGTTTTAACGACGTGCCCGCCGATTCCCCAGACGATTGGTTTGCCCGAATCTCTGGCGCGATGAATTTGTTTGACAATTTCTTTGAGCGATTCGACGGCGAGAATTTTCGGCAGTTTTTTGAAAAAATCTTTAAGCGAATCAATTTCAGTTACAGGTTCGGCAAAGTCTTTTACCGTAACTTTACTCGGTCGTGATGCGAGTTCATAGGTTTTAACGGCGTCAAAATTTATCGGTTCAAAATTTTCGTAGATTGACATAATAAATTTATACCACAGGGTTACTCGTGCCGCGATTTTTCAAATTGCCAAGTTTTTTAATTTTATTTCCTTGCTTTATAAACAAAAAAGGCAGCCAAATAAGACTGCCGATTAAATCAACAATTCAAGCGAGCAATCTGAGTGAGTTAAAATTAATGTTTAAAATCGAAAGGTTCATTTTTATGCTTCCGGCAGTTTTGCTTTTTCCGCTTCCGCCCATTCGCACAAAATCTTTTTATCATCGTCAGAAAGCCGCGCGTCCCAGTGAATCCACAGATATTGATAATGCGGCATCTCTCCGCTTGTTATCATCTCGCAGATTTCTTCTAGTTTATGTTTTTTTCGCT
>MWVV01000079.1_pt1 | contig 34193 bp, 28 predicted proteins | sample 1047281 | NCBI WGS metagenome assembly MWVV01 (sample SAMN06349986, study PRJNA376086) | soil metagenome | isolation source: PT-2 sample Antarctic (ecotone) soil | place: Antarctica | collected 2015-01-13 | reverse complement strand
TTCAAAGAGATATATCTTATGTAGAATATCAGAAGAAATGGATGGAAGATGTTTCCGGTGTTAGTGTTTCTATTGACGGAATAGTATTTAACAACGGTACTTTTGTCGGTGAAGACAAAAACTTTTTCTTCGATTCGACGAATGGCTGGATTCAGGCAAAAAGGGATTTTATAAAGACACTTAGACAAGGAAAATTATCCGGCAAAAGCGACACGGAAATATTGGAACAATTCATCTCGGATGTACTGGAAAGATTGCCATCTACAGGAGATTATGTCGATGAAAGGGACGCATTTGAGAAAGCCTACAAACGTCATTTGAATTATCTAAAGCAAGAAATCAAAAGGAGAAGAACAAAGTTTTCAGACAGCGTCTTGGTCAATGAATACCTGGAAACTCAAGACTCTGATTTCATTACCGTTCAAAAAAATAAATAGTTTACTCGTAATTGTTAATTCGTAATTCACGATTCATATCCGTTCGGGTGCGCCAGATGCCACGCCCATGCACTTTCGATGATTGATTCGAGATCGGGGAATTGTGGATTCCAACTTAAAACTTCGCGTGCTTTCTTCGCGTCGGCAACAAGGCGAGAAGGGTCGCCCGCGCGACGCGGAGCGATTTTCGATTCAATATTTTTGCCTGTCATTTTTCTTGCCGCTTCGATGACTTCGGCGACTGAATAGCCGCCGCCGTTGCCGAGATTGACAAATTGAGAATCACCGCCGCCGCGTAAATACTCTAGCGCCAGAATGTGTGCCTGACTTAAATCCGAAACGTGTATGTAATCCCGGATGGCAGTGCCGTCGGGCGTTGGGTAATCGTTGCCGAAAATTGAAATAAATTCTCGTTTGCCTTGTGCGACCTGCAAAATGAGCGGAATCAGATGCGTTTCCGGTTCGTGATGCTCGCCGCACTTTTCGGTCGCCCCGCAAGCGTTAAAGTAGCGCGGCGCAACATATTTCAAACCGTAAGCCGCGTCGTAATCAATAAGGGCGCGTTCAACCATAAATTTCGACCAGCCATATGGACTGGTTGGGAACTGCGGATGCGCTTCGTCAATCGGAACATATTGCGGTTCACCGTAGGTTGCGCAAGTTGAAGAAAAAATAAACTTTTTGACGTCGTTTGCGATTAGGACGTCAAGAAGACGAAGCGTCTCGGCGAAATTGTTTTGATAATAAATCTGCGGTTTTTCAACCGATTCGCCTACAAATGCAAACGCTGAAAAATGCATACAGGCTTCTATTTCGTGACGCTTTACGATCAGCGAAACCAAATCGGAATCACCGATGTTTCCTTCGTAAAAAATTACATCGTCGTCAATCGCCTTTTTATGTCCGTAAGAAAGGTTGTCCAAAACAACCGCCTTTTCGCCCCTTTTGATTAAATCTTCGACAACGACGCTGCCAATGTAGCCTGCGCCGCCGGTAACTAATATTGCCATAATTTACAAGTATAAAATTTTTCGGTTTAAGTTTCGAGAGCCGAACGGCGCGCATCAATTATATTTTCTGTTTTCGGAGCAGCGGCGGCAAAAGATTCGGTTTTGTTATCCGCAATATTTGCTTCGGGCAAAAAATGATTAAGGAGACTACGAATTTTCAGTTTGTCGTTTTCTTCGACCGCTTGTTGAAAATTGCTTAGAATATTAGCGACATCTTCGCCCTTATAAGTCGCAATTTTACCGATAAAAATTTTGGGGTGCCTGGTTTTTAGAAGGTTTTCGCCGGTAATTTCGAGTTCTTCAAAAAGCTTTTCGCCCTGCCGGATGCCTGTAAAAACAATGTCAATGTCTTCGTAAGGCTGAAGACCGGAAAGCCGAATCATATCTTCCGCGAGGTCCAGAATTTTAACCGGCTCGCCCATATCGAGAATAAAAATTTCGCTGCCCGTGCCGATTGCGCCCGCTTGCAAGACGAGTTGCGCGGCTTCCGGGATTGTCATAAAATACCGCGTCATCTGCGGATCGGTGACCGTTATTGCTTTGCCGTTTTGAATTTGTTCACGAAAAATCGGCACTACCGAACCGGTCGAGCCAAGCACGTTGCCGAAACGAACCGCCATATAATGCGTTGGATAAATCCGGTTTAAATCCTGCAAGACAATTTCCGCGATGCGTTTTGACGCGCCCATTATGCTCGTCGGATTAACGGCTTTGTCGGTGGAAATTAAAACAAAATCCTTCGCGCCGTACTCGCCCGCGAGTTCGCCGATTAACTTTGTCGCAAAAATATTATTTTTTATCGCTTCGGTCGGATTTATCTCCATCAGCGGAACGTGTTTATGCGCGGCGGCGTGAAAGACGACTTCGGGTTTAAATTCTTTGAAAATTTCCCGCATCCGCGGCGCGTCACAGATATCTGCAAGCAGCGGAACGAATTCGGTTTCAGGGAAACTTTTGGTGAGCTCGCGCTCGATTTGAAAAAGAGCAAACTCTGTCCGCTCAATTAGAACAAGGTTTTTAGGATTAAAATTTGTAATTTGCCGGACGAGTTCCGACCCGATAGAGCCGCCGGCGCCGGTTACCATTACAGTCTTGGAAGTCAAAAAATCATGTAAATTTTCGTCGTCGAGCTCGACCGGAGCGCGTCCCAGAAGGTCTTCAATCTGCACGTCGCGAATATGGTTGATCGAAACTCGTCCATGCGCGATTTCATTTAAGCTCGGCACGATTTGTGCTTTGACCGGAATTGCCCGACAGACGTCTAAAATACGCCGAATTTCTTTACTGTTTGCCTGATCGATCGCCAGCACTACCCGGTCAATATGCAATTCGTCGGCAAGGCGCGCCAAATCATCGGTTGTTCCCAAAACTTTGATGCTGCCGACGCTTCCGCCTTTCTTATACCTGTCGTCATCAATAAAACCTTTAATATCGAGTTCGGTATCGGCGCGACCGAGAACTTCCTTGACAGTTGCCGCGCCTAACCTTCCCGCGCCGACAATTAATGTAGACTTAGGAATCTTGCGCCTTTTTCCAATCTGAAACTTTCCCTTTTCGCTCGATTCGTAGTAAAAGCGGCGCAAAACGCGCAGAGCAAGGAGTCCTGCGAAGGCAAAAATCGTGTCCATTAAAATAATTACGAGCGGAACTTGCCAGCGAATAAATCTTTCAGGCGAAAAAAGTAATCTGACTAAAACTAAAATAACGCCCGACATCAACGCGGCTTTGAGAAATGCTTTGATGTCTTCGAGGCTCACGTATCGCCAAATTATCGAATAAGCGCCGACGAGGAAGAGTGACGCAAATTGAACCAGCACAACAAAAGGAAGTTGATTGAGGGCATTATCGACGTAGTAGTCGTTTAACTCAAAATTAAATCGGAAAAGATAGGCAAGAAAAAAAGCGCCGCACAAAACAGCGACATCCGCCAGAAACTGAAACGGACGCCGCAGAAACCAAAAACGCTCTTCAGTTTGATTACTCGCGCGCAGACTTTTCATAACAAACAATCGAAGGAATGCTTTTATTGAAATTACTTGGAACGCGCCAAACTGTCAAATTACAGTCTAATTGCAAACTCTCCAGGTACAGTTAACATTTGAGTCATTTTATAACTGCAAATTTTGCGTTCGCAGGTCTTAATTCCGGAGTTATTCCGAGCAACCGATTCGATAAAAGGTTGAATCATAGACGAGATTGGTTTATCCTTTGCTAGAAAAGAAATTATAGAATTAGAGGTTTTATATTATGAAGGTCAGAATTTCACTTTTTTTCGCCCTTTTCGTTGGTCTGTTCCAGATTGGTTTTGGTCAGGAAGTTCTTGTTTCGTCTGATGGACAGCGCGGCTATCTGCTCGGTCCTGGTGATATTGTCACCGGAAAAGTTTTGAACGAGCCGCAATTTGATTTTGTCGCGACAATTGACGAAGACGGTAAATTTCAAGTGCCGTTTTTCGACAAATCAGTTTTCGCCAAATGCCGTACGGAAAACGAACTTCGCGGCGATGTAACGCAGCTTCTGGCAAAATATTTAAGAACTCCGCAGGTCAGCGTGACCGTCACCGAACGCAAAAGCCGCCCGCCCGCAAGTATCTACGGAGAAGTTAAAACTCCCCAGACAGTTGATTTACGCCGGAAAGCGACTTTGCTTGAGCTTTTATCCTTTGCCGGTGGCGTAACCGAAGATGCCGGCGGCACGGTACAAGTTTTTCGGACACAGCCGCTGATGTGTTCTGAAGACGGCGAGGAAGACCCTTTGGCAACAAATAGCGAAGACCGTTTAGAAGTTCCTTCACGGATATATAGCTTAAGCAATATCAGACAGGGGCGTGCGGAAGCAAATCCGGTAATTTATCCGGGCGACGTTATTGTTGTGCTAAAAGCCGCACCGATTTATATCATGGGTGAGGTTATTCAGCCCGTAGGAATGCGCCTGCCCGAAGGCGGTTTATCGCTTGCACAAGCGTTAGCGATGGTTGGCGGAGTTAGACGTGAAGCCAAAACAAAGGATGTAAAAATTTATCGCCTTAAAGCTAATTCAAAAGATAGAGAAACTATTTCTGTAAATTATGACAATATCAAAAAAGGTCAGCAAAAAGACGTGATGCTCGAGCCTTACGATATTATCGAAGTTGATAAATCAAAGAAAAGCATTCAAAAAATTATTTTTGAAACTATAACCGGTGTCGGTCGGCAGGCTGCCGCTAGTATGACCGGCAGCATAACTAATAGAATCCTTTATTAAAAGGAAAATGTTCGTATAAAAATTTTGCATGTGAAAACCGTAAGCCGTTGGTAGGAATATCAATAACTTACGGTTTTTTTATTGGCGATGTTTTAGAAGTAAAACTTTTACTCGTTTTCTTTTTCAATCTTTGTTATTTCATCCACGCGTCTTCCGTGCCTTCCGCCTTCAAATTCTGCGTCCAAAAAAGATTTGACAACATTTTTTACTTCTTCGGGCGAAATCATTCGCGCCGGAACGCTCAAAACATTCGCGTCGTTATGCTGGCGGGCGAGCCGCGCGGTTTCTTCGTTCCAGGCAAGCGCGGCGCGTACACCGCGAATTTTATTGGCGGCGATTTGCATTCCATTGCCCGAACCGCACACTAATATTCCTTGTTCGGCTTCGCCGTTTGCCACCTTTTCCGCCACCTTTTTGGCATAAATCGGATAGTCAACCGAGTCAATCGAATTGGTGCCTACGTCCTCATATTCAACTCCGAGTTCGTCAAGCTGACGCTTAATTTTTTCTTTATCTGTAAAACCCGCGTGGTCTGAGCCGATTGCGATTTTCATTTTTTAAATTATCCTTTATGATTTAATTTAATTTTAACCGAAATTTTGCTTTTTATGAAGAAATTCTGACAACAAGTTATTTCAGATTCTGCCAGGCAAATTACGAAATTAATTTGTTTTGTATAGTTTGAAAATAAAAAACCGCTGTCATCCGTCTAAAGGATGACAACGATTTAACCAACCCTTGCTCGTTCTTTTTAGTTTATAAGTTATTTTTCGATCAATTTGATCAATCAAAAACAAATCAAAATTAAAAGACAAAGTTTTCAGAAAGATTTTGGCTTTGTCGTTAAAAATCGTCAAACATCAATGAGCGGTTTGTACGATTTTTATGTTATAAATTTACAAATTTCTTGTCAAGTACGATCGAGTGGATTTTGATGGACAATGAATAATTATTCTACTACTGAAATAAACGCCGGTCGATATAAAATTATTTATATAATGGTGTTTGTGCGTTTTGAGCGTTTTATGTAGAATGTGCAATAGAGATGTCCAAATTGTATTTGTTAGAATTACCCCGGTTAAATTTTCTAGAGTAGATATTCGTTCACATAAATCTTAAAATAAGATGACAAACTTAAAGTGTCTGACTACAAAGGAAGTTGCACGTCTGTGCCGCGTGAGCGACGCAACCGTTAAACGCTGGTCAGAAGCTGGATTTCTGCAGGCTGAGCGGACGAGTGGCGGACACCGACGCTTTCGACCCGAAGAAGTCGCCCGCTTTCAGCGTGACCAAGTGCTCGGACTTAAACAGACACACGGAGATGATTCCATAATTTCGGCGGCATCTCGTCGTCGCGCCAACAAAAATCATTCAGATTGCGTGCTTTTCCGCTCTCTGATAGTAGGTTGTGAAGAAGCAGCAGCTAATATTCTGGTCAATGCTTACCTTAATGGTAAATCACTAACGAAAATATTTGATGATCTGTTGTGTCCCGCGATGCGCCGGATAGGGGAATTGTGGTTTGCAGGGGAAATCAGTATTACACAGGAACATCTGGCGACGCGTGCGGCGCTCAACGCAATTTATAAGCTCCGGAACGCTCTTCCCGTTCCCAGAATGAGCGGCGCACTGGCTATGTGCTGCTCTTTGGAAGGAGATTTTCACGAGCTTCCAACTTATCTAGCTCAAATATCGATTGAAAATGAAGGCTTGGAAGTGGTCAATTTTGGAGCAAACACGCCGCTTTACTCGCTTGGTGATGAAGTTTTACAGTATTCGCCGGTACTCGTTTGCATTTCCGTAACAATTTTAAGCGACATTGAACGCCTCTCACGTGATTATAAAAATTTTACGGAACAAATCGCCAAACATAAAATTCCGGTTGTGATGGGCGGAGCGGTTTTTCAAGATGAGCGTGTTCGCCAACGTCTTCCGTCCGACTTTTACGTGGAAAGTTTTAATGAACTCGCCAAATATACAAGGAATTTGGTTAATACAGATTAAGGTTTTTTGCAAAAAATTTAATTTTCGGCAACGGTTTTAGTTCTCCGATGCATCTTGCTTTGCAACTCTATTTTTTATTTAGCTTGAAAATTTGTTTCATTCTAATAAAAACTTTATAATTGCCACAGCCGAGATGAAATTTATTGCTACCAAAACTTTTGTTTTTCTTCTGTTATTGGTAACTTGCCGGATGGTTGTATCTGCGCAGGATAATCTTCCTGAACTGGTACGCCGCATCAAGCCTTCGGCGGTGGCGATTGAAACTTTTGACGCAAAAGGCGCGACGCTTGCGCGCGGAAGCGGTTTTTTTATTGCAAGCGACAAGATTATTACCAACCGCCACGTTATCGAGAAATCAAGCCGTGTTGAAGTTCATTTAATCAACGGCAAAAAATTTACGGCACGCGGCGTCCTGGCGATTGACGGAGAAGGCGACTTGGCATTGCTTCAAGTTGATGTGCCAGCAGAGTTTTCAACGCCGCTGCCGATTGTACAGACCGTGCCGCAGGAAGGTGAAAGTATTGTTGTGGTCGGTAATCCGTTTGGACTTGAAGGCAGCGTGACTAACGGAATTGTTTCGGCGGTGCGCGAAATTCCGGGTTACGGAAAAATCATTCAAATTACCGCGCCGATTTCGCCCGGTTCATCCGGCTCGCCCGTCGTCAATATGCGCGGACAAGTAATCGGTGTCGCAACTCTGCAGGCAGCCGAAGGACAAAGTCTGAATTTTGCCGTGCCGTCGGAAAGGATTGCGCAGTTAAAATCTGGCGAACTGCAAACTTTTTCATCACTAAATACCCAGACGCAAAAAAACAAACGCGCTGCGGCGCAGAGTCTCTATTCGCAGGGACTCGGAATTGTATCGCGTGATGAATATGCTAAAGCCTTAATTTATTTTGAAAAAGCGGTTGAAATTGATCCGAATTATGCCGAGGCGTGGTACCAAGCCGGTTTTTGCTACGGAATGCTCGGCAGACACACTGATGCGTTGAAGGCTTCCAAGCAAGCGGCGCGTATTCGTCCTGACTGGGAGGAAACTTTCGTCAACATCGGAGCGTCGAGTTTTGCGCTTGGACAATACAAGGACGCGGTTGAAGCTTACCGACAAGCAACCAAACTCGATGCCGGCAATATCGACGCGCAATACGCGCTCGGACTTTCCTTTAATAAATTAGGGCGCACGGATGAAGAAATTTTAGCTTATAAACGCGCACTGGCGCTCAAGCCGGACTTTGCCAATGCTCTCGAATTATTAGGCACAGCTTATTTTAAGCAGAAAAAGTATACGGACTCGGTCGCCGCTTTTGAACAATTAAAAACTTATAAGCCTGACGCAAAGACTTACAATCATCTGGGCGAAAGTTATTTTGAGGTCGGAAAAACAGAAGAAAGCGTTGAAGCTTTTAATAATGCCGTGAATTTTAATCCTGATTTTGACAAAGCACGATTTAATCTCGGACGCGCGTATGCCAAACTAGGAGATCTCAATTCGGCAAATGTTCAGCTTGAAATCTTGAGAAACAGCAAATCTGATTGGACTGACAGACTTTACATTTTAATCAATCCTTAAGAAGGGGAAAAGTGAAAGTATGAAAAGGTGAAAAAGCGTGAGTTTGGCTCCAAACTCACGCTTTTTCACCTTTTCACTTTTAAGGCAAATTTGTTTTCTTGACAATCAACGCGCTTAAAAAACTGTCTTGAATCGAGCTTTCGAGAAACAGACTGGTGTGCAAACCGCACGCGAAATATGAAGACTTGAGTGGGAAAACGGTTTTAACCAATTCTTCCGTTCCGCCTTTTGAAGATTCGCTTTCCGCAAGCAGCGAGCGCCGCGTTACGCGACCGTCGCCGGGCGTGTACAACACAGCTTTGACTTCATCTTTTTTAATTTCTTTTCCGCTCGAAGTCTTTATGTCGCGGGCGTCGGTTATGGTTAGCCAGCGATCTTTTTTATCGTTACGCATGATGACAACCGCGTCGAGCGTCGGCTGGCAATTTCCACCGTAGGCATAAATTTCAATCGGTGACTTTATCGTCGGCGCGTCGAGCGCAAGATGAAAGCGCTTTGCCCGGCTCAAAACCGAAGCAAAGTAAGCCTGAACCTGCGCAAAGGTGGTTTGCGAAAGCACGATGTCGTCGAAACTTGCTTTTTTATCTGATTTTATGGGCTTTATTTCTTTGTTTTTCGCTGCCAGAAGAGCCGCGTCTTTTAATTTACTCAAAAATTTTGGGTCGTTAATTGCGCCCCAACCGTAAGTTTGCCAGGTTTTCGGGTTATACAAATCAACTTTTAGCGGCTGTAAATTTTCATCTAAAAATCGCGCCGTTGATTGATGCGGCATCAATTGAAATAATGACGGAGTTGATAAAACGTCTTCCGAGCGAAAGTCGTCAATAAACGGCAAATTGCGCTCGGTAACGACCGTATAGCCGTTAATTAGCGCGTCAAACGAACCGACCGCGCCTTCGTTCGGCGTTCCGAACATCAAAAGCTTGTTGATGTGTTTGGCTCCAGCCCAGGTCGGAACAGGTATTCTGCCTTCGCGCGGCAAGTCAGCCGTGCCATACATCGCCGCATAACGCGAAAGGAGTCCGCCCATCGAATGCGCGATAATATCGAACTTTAAATCGGGGCGTTTAACAAGGCGTTTGACCGCTTCGATTTTTTGAATAAGAAGACGCGCCGTTTCAACGTTATCACGCCGAAAATCGTATGGGAAAACGTAAAATACATCGGTCGCCTGCGGTTTATTCCAATCTGCTTCGGTAAAACCGCGTGCTTTGAGCGAATCGATTAGACCTTGATAAACTTCGACATCAGGCAGAATGCCGGGCAATTTCACTTCACGGATAATATCTTTTGCAACCAGAGTGTCGCGGTTTCCGGCTAGGTTTGCCGAAGTCATCGGCAGGCGCAAATCGTCGTCTTTATCGCGATTTTATGGGCTTTATTTCTTTGTTTTTCGCTGCCAGAAGAGCCGCGTCTTTTAATTTACTCAAAAATTTTGGGTCGTTAATTGCGCCCCAACCGTAAGTTTGCCAGGTTTTCGGGTTATACAAATCAACTTTTAGCGGCTGTAAATTTTCATCTAAAAATCGCGCCGTTGATTGATGCGGCATCAATTGAAATAATGACGGAGTTGATAAAACGTCTTCCGAGCGAAAGTCGTCAATAAACGGCAAATTGCGCTCGGTAACGACCGTATAGCCGTTAATTAGCGCGTCAAACGAACCGACCGCGCCTTCGTTCGGCGTTCCGAACATCAAAAGCTTGTTGATGTGTTTGGCTCCAGCCCAGGTCGGAACAGGTATTCTGCCTTCGCGCGGCAAGTCAGCCGTGCCATACATCGCCGCATAACGCGAAAGGAGTCCGCCCATCGAATGCGCGATAATATCGAACTTTAAATCGGGGCGTTTAACAAGGCGTTTGACCGCTTCGATTTTTTGAATAAGAAGACGCGCCGTTTCAACGTTATCACGCCGAAAATCGTATGGGAAAACGTAAAATACATCGGTCGCCTGCGGTTTATTCCAATCTGCTTCGGTAAAACCGCGTGCTTTGAGCGAATCGATTAGACCTTGATAAACTTCGACATCAGGCAGAATGCCGGGCAATTTCACTTCACGGATAATATCTTTTGCAACCAGAGTGTCGCGGTTTCCGGCTAGGTTTGCCGAAGTCATCGGCAGGCGCAAATCGTCGTCTTTATCGCGCCGCACGGCAAACCAGACTGTTTTGCCGGTTTTCGGATTGACAAGCTGCGAGCCGGAAATGCCGGGAACGATAATAACCGGGTTTTTGCCTGTGGTTTGCGGATTTTTCTCCGTTGTTTGTGAAACTTTTTCCGTAGATTGCGCGGATGTGTTCACTAAACAAAAAACGAATAAAGCAATCGCAAAAGAAAGAAAAGATAAAAATTTTGATTTCAACATTTGAAAATATAACTAAATAAATTTGCAAAAATAACTACTTAACCTAAGTTGCCAGTTAGAATTTTTCACCGCAGAGACGCCGAGTTCCCGCAGAGAGACGCCGAGAAAACTTGAAAATCTCTGCGAATCTCTGCGCTTTCACAGCGTCTCTGCGGTGAAATCTTTCGCAAATTTGGTAACTGGCAACTTGGGTTACTCATTTTGCCAGCGCCGGTTGATCAAACTTGCAACGAATCCAGCGCCGAAACCGTTATCGATATTGACTACGCTAACATTTGAAGCGCACGAATTAAGCATTCCCAAAAGCGCCGCGACGCCGCCGAATGACGCCCCGTAACCGATGCTGGTCGGAACGGCAATGACCGGAACTTTGACGAGTCCGCCAACCACCGATGGCAGCGCGCCTTCCATTCCCGCAACGACAATCACGACCCTTGAATTTTGTAAGATTTCTCTCTCCGACAAAATTCGGTGAATGCCTGCCACGCCCGCATCCCAGATTCTCTTCACGCAGTTGCCCATCGTTTCTGCCGTCAGCGCGGCTTCTTCGGCAATCGGAATGTCACTGGTGCCGGCAGTAACAACTGTAATTTCTCCGACTCCAAGCGGTGTTTTGTCACGCCAGACACGAATTAAGTTTGCCGATTCATGCCATTCGGCATCGGTGTAAACATTACGAATCTCACCGAAAACTTCAGCGTTTGTCCGTGTTATTAAAACATTCGGAACGCGAGAAATTAGTTTTTCAAAAATTCCGAGTGTTTGCTCTTTTGTTTTACCTTGTCCGAAAATTACTTCGGGGAAACCCTGCCTTTCGGCGCGCGAGTGGTCAACCCGCGCAAACCCGATGTCTTCATAAGATAAATTTTTAATACTTTCGGTTGCTTCCGTTATTGAAATTACTCCGCTTGCGTGAGCCGACAAAATTTTCTCAATACTGATTTCTTTCATAAAATTATTTTAACTATCGCGAAAGGTTTTAAATAAATTCTCAAATATAAAAAAGAAGCGGTGAACATTCACCGCTTCTTTTCACAAAAAATAGATAGGAAATAATACTAAATAAACAAATTAAAGTAATCAGCGTCAGTGCTCAGTTCAACAAATTTCGTCAAAGCAATCTCCCGGAAATTACATTTACTAAAGCTTTGCGGTTCGGCACTTCAAAATTACTTAATTGCATCCGTCTTTTTCAGCCAATTGTAAGCAAGTGCTATGCCACTTAGCAAAATAGCATTTTTGTTGGTGAAAGCGAATAAAAAGCAATATTATTAAAATATTAAATGAGCTGAAATCGTTCAATTTTAATAAATATTTATGAAAAGCTGAGTTAAAATAATACAATCGAAAAAATTTGAAGGGCAAGTTCAGTGTTTGAAGGCGTTAGTATTTTACAAAAATGATAAGATTAAACTACTGCAATAATATTTATGGAATTGACTCTGGCAATAACAGGCGCCTCCGGCACAATTTACGCTTATCGAACACTACAGCTTTTGGCGGTGAGCGGCGCGGTCAAAACAATAAACTTAATAATGTCGGACATCGTGCCGACAGTCGCGCAAGTTGAGATGGGCGTTAATCTGCGCGACCCCGATACGGAAAATATCAGCCGATGGCTTGGACTTGCCAAAGATTCTAGAGTGATACGCTTTTGGCGGCTCGATAATCTGGCGGCAAAACCGGCATCGGGTTCAAACAAACAAGCGGGAATGATTATCGTGCCGTGTTCGATGGGAACTTTAGGCGCGATTGCTTCGGGCGCGGGAACGAATCTGATTCACCGCGCCGCCGACGTTACATTAAAAGAAAATCGCAAACTCGTTTTAGTTCCGCGCGAAACGCCATATAATGCGATTCACCTTGAAAATATGCTCAAACTCGCGCGCGCCGGAGCGCAGATTTTGCCCGCCAGTCCGGGCTTTTATCATCGCCCGAAAACAATCGAAGAACTGGTTGACCACTTAGTTTTCAGAATCCTAGACCAATTCGACATTCCGCATTCACGCAAAAGCGAGTGGTCGGGTGAGGAAGTGGAAGAAATAAAAAGTAAAAAGTAAAAAGACAAAAGTAAGAGATCAATTTTGGTTTCAACTTTTATTTTCAGATTCTTCTAATTTTACTTTATTTACTTTTTACTTTATTTTATGTCCGATACAATTGAAAGATTTTCAAATCGCGTCGAAAATTACGTTAAGTATCGACCAAATTATCCAAAAGAAGTTTTGGATTTATTTGTGTCGGAAATGAATCTGCAAACTTCTTCGGTCATCGCTGACGTTGGTTCAGGAACGGGAATTTCCGCTAGGGTGTTTCTCGAAAATGGCAGCACGGTTTTTGGCGTTGAACCGAATGCATTGATGCGTGCCGCGGCGGAAAAGTTCCTAACCGACTTTTCAAAATTTAAGAGCGTCAACGGGACAGCCGAAAATACGACGCTTGCCGCCGAAAGCGTTGATTTCGTCGTTGCAGCGCAAGCTTTTCACTGGTTTGACCGAGCAAAAACGCGAAAAGAATTCGGTCGAATTTTGAAAGATAAAGGTTTTGTCGCTTTAATTTGGAATGAACGTCAACTAGATACGACGGCATTTCTGCGCGGTTACGAAAATCTTTTGATTAAATTCGGCACGGATTATGAAGATGTCCGCCACGAAAATATTACCAAAGAAACATTAAAGGATTTTTTTCAGACTGATTTTCGTCAAGATGTTTTTCAAAACAAACAAACAATTGATTTTGAAGGCTTAAAAGGCAGAATGCTTTCGTCGTCGTATACTCCCTCCAAGGAAAATCCGTGCTTTGAAGAAATGCTCGAAAACCTCGAATTGCTTTTTGCAGAACACGCGGAAAACGGTAAAATAGATATTCTTTACACTACAAATGTTTTCTACGGACAGATTTAATTTTATGGAAGCAAAATCCCAAAAAAGAACGATTACCGTTGCGCATTCGCCGGATTCAGATGACGCATTTATGTTTTACGGTTTGGCAACCAACAAACTTGAAACCGATGGTTTGAAGTTTGAACACACCCTCAAAGATATTCAATCGCTTAACGAAGACGCAAAAAACGGCGTGTTTGATGTCACGGCAATTAGCTTTCACGCTTACGCTTATATTTCAGATAAATACGTCCTCTTGCCGCACGGCGCGAGCATCGGCGACAAATACGGTCCAATACTTGTCGCTAAAGAACATTACAAAGCTGACGATATTCCGAACTTAAAAATCGCCGTGCCCGGTGAACTAACCAGCGCGTTCCTCGCCTTACGAATTTATAATCAGAAGTTTGAATACACGGTCGTACCGTTCGATAAAATCATTGACGCGGTGCAGAAAGGTAAAGCCGACGCAGGATTATTAATTCACGAAGGACAGCTTTTTTATAAGCAGATGGGCTTGAACAAAGTTCTCGATTTGGGCGAATGGTGGTTTGAAAAAACCGGTTTGCCGCTGCCGATGGGCGGCAACGTTATCAAACGAGATTTGGGCGAAGATTTGATGCGAAAGGTTTCAAAGCATCTGCACAAAAGCATTAAGTATTCGCTGGATAACCGCGAAGACGCGCTCGCCTACGCGATGCAGTTTGCCCGCGATATGCCGCCGGAATTAACCGATAGATTTGTGGCGATGTGGGTTAATGAATTGACGCTCGACTATGGGGCGCGAGGAAAAGAAGCCGTGCGCCGTCTGCTTGACGAAGGTTTTGAAAAAGAAATTATCCCGAACAAAGTCGAAGTTAACTTTGTGGATTAAACAAATAAAATAATTGTCGGAATTTATATGAAAAAGGCAGCTTTTAACCAAGCTGCCTTTTACTTTTTTATTCAAAGAAAACTTTACGCCGGTACTTTTCTTGCTATTTCTCTATCCCAGTTGCGATGTCGAGCGATGGCTTTGATAAAATCTCGCACCGCGCCCTTCACGCCGTTTCTACTCAAAATCACACCTGCATCATTGTTGGCTTTGCCGGCGAAAGTAACGCCGACAAAATCAACGCCTTCACCGGTTGCCGCGATTGCTTTACAATGCCGGAAAGCTTCTTCAACAAAGTGATAAGCGTCCGGTTCGCCGCCCAGCATTTCGATGCTCGCCGCGCCGCCCGGAACATAAACTGCGTCAAACATCACTGAAGCCGCCGTTAAAAAACTAAAATCGGCTTCGATTGTTTTCCCGTTCGCGCTTTCGATTGCGCCGAGTTTAGGGGCGACGGTTTTGAGCATGGCGCCTTCGGCTTTGAGCGCTTCTTTCATTGTGTCGAGCGTGGAGTCGTCGAAACCATCGGCAATCAGCGCGGCAATTTTGCGCGTTTTGATTGTGTCTTTAACTGTATTATCCATACTGAGCGCCGCCGATTTCTCAATCGAAGATTTCACCTTTATCGGCTGCACTGAATTCGGATTGGTGTCCGCGCCGAAAGAACGATTCATCGGTTTTTCGGGATGACGCGGAACGAGCAAGCCGAGACCGGCGGCGACCTTTTCCGCCAAGCCTGCGTCCACTTGTTTCAAAATACCGAGCATTCTTTCGCGGATAGCGACAATTTCGACTTTTCCGAGTTCAAACCGCAGCGCGTCAATAATATGTTTTTTCTCGGCTGGAGCTTGGCTGTTGAAAAATAAAGTCGCCTGGCTAAAGTGGTCGTGAAAGCTTTCGCTTCTGGCGCGGACTTTTTTTGCATCAACGCGCTCTTCAAAAGTATGGAAACCGCCGTCTTTCATCGCAGCTTGAAACGGACAGCCGCCGGCGAGCGTATTCGGCTCGTAACTAACGCGCCCTTGATTAATAGTTTGGCGCATATGCCCATCGCGCTGATTATTATGCAGCGGCGCAACCGGACGGTTTATCGGAATCTCGTGAAAATTCGGACTGCCCAGACGCTTTAATTGCGTGTCGGTGTACGAAAAAAGTCGTCCTTGCAGAAGCGGGTCGTTTGTAAAATCAATACCGGAAACGACGTGTCCGATATGAAACGCGACTTGCTCGGTTTCGGCAAAAAAGTTGTCGGGATTGCGATTCAGAGTCAATTTGCCAATGCGCTGAACCGGAACTAATTCTTCGGGAATAATTTTGGTTGAATCTAATAAATCAAACTCGAATTTATGTTCATCAGCTTCGGCGACAAGCTGAACTCCTAATTCCCATTCGGGAAAGTCGCCGTTTTCAATTGCTTCCCACAAATCGCGGCGGTGAAAATCCGGGTCTTTGCCGGAAATTTTCTGGGCTTCATCCCACGCGACCGAGTGAACGCCGAGCAGCGGTTTCCAGTGAAATTTAACGAACGTCGCTTTTCCCGCTTCGTTGACAAAGCGAAAAGTGTGAACGCCGAAACCTTCCATCATTCTAAAAGAGCGCGGGATTGCACGGTCGGACATCACCCACATAATCATATGAGTTGATTCGGGCATCAAGCTGATAAAATCCCAGAACGTATCGTGTGCCGAAGCCGCCTGCGGAATTTCGTTATGCGGCTCGGGCTTGACGGCGTGAACCAAATCCGGAAATTTAATCGCGTCCTGGATAAAAAAGACGGGAATGTTGTTGCCGACTAAATCGTAATTGCCTTCGTCGGTGTAAAACTTGACGGCGAAACCGCGCACGTCGCGTGCCAAATCGGTCGAGCCGCGCGAACCTGCAACGGTTGAAAAGCGCACAAAAACCGGCGTTTCGCGGCTTGGGTCTTGGAGAAATTTTGCTTTCGTATATTTCGCCATTGATTCGTAAACTTTGAAAACGCCGTGCGCCGCCGAGCCGCGAGCGTGAACAATTCGTTCGGGAATCCGCTCGTGGTCAAAATGCGTGATTTTTTCGCGCAGAATAAAATCTTCAAGCAGCGTTGCGCCTCGCTCGCCCGTTTTAAGTGAGTTCTGATTATCGTTGATGCGTAACCCTTGATTAGTTGTTAAGAATTGGTCTGTTCCATCCTCGCGGTTAACTGCCAAATTCTGCAATTTTTTATTATTGTTTTTGTCGTTAGTTTGCTTTTTTTTCGTCGCCATATTGCTCCTTCATATTTTTTTGAAAGGTTTCTGAAGTCTTCAAAAACTTGAAAATCAGTTGTTTCATTTTCGGAATTTAACAATTAAAAGTATCATAAAGTTTGGCGATTAACGGAAGTTTTGCAACCTCTGCCGATTTTTTTCGCATAAATTATCAAAGTAAAATTATGAAAGCAATAGCGGTTATTCCAAAGAAGAAAAACAGCGTCCATCTGGTCGAGATGAACGAGCCTGAGTTGGGCGAGATCAAAGACGGGCGCGGCGTTTTAGTTGAAGTTCTACGAGTCGGCGCGTGCGGCACAGACCGGGAAATCAATAACGGCGAATACGGCGTTGCGCCGAAAGGTTTTGATTTTCTCGTGCTCGGACACGAAAATTTCGGTCGTGTCGTTGAAACGGGCGAAAATGTCAAAGAATTACAAACGGGCGATTTTGTCGTGGCGACGGTTCGAAGACCGCGCGGGCACAGCATTTACGACAAAATCGGCGAACAGGATTTTACGACCGACGACAAATATTTTGAACGCGGAATTTCAAGAATTCACGGTTATATGGCGGAGTTTTATGCCGAAAGCGCGGATTTTCTGATTAAAATTCCACCCGCCATCAAAGAGATTGCCGTGCTTTTAGAGCCGCTTTCAATAATTGAAAAAGGTTTGAAGCAAGCGAGCGATATTCAGGAGCGCTTGAAAATCTGGCATCCGAAAACAGCGGCGGTGTTGGGAACGGGTAATGTCGGGCTTTTAACCGTGATGGCGCTTCGTCTGCGCGGCTATGAAGTTCACGGCTTCGGCAAGCAAGCGCGTAAAGATTATTTGAATGCCGAACTGTGCGAAGCAATCGGCGCAACTTACGATTCAACCGACGAACTTTCAATTGCCGATTCGACGAAAAAATACGGCGAATACGACCTCATTTTCGAAGCGACGGGCTATTCGCCGATTATCTTCGACGCAATGCAATCCTTAAATGAAAACGGCATTTTAGTTTTAGCCAGCGTGACCGGCGGGACGCGCAAAACCGATCAAGTTCCGTCCGACAAAATCAATCAGATGTTTGTCTTGGGCAACCGCGCAATGGTCGGCACGGTCAACGCCAGCCGCGAACATTTCGAGATGGGCGTCAAGGATTTGGCTTTATGCGAAGCGATGTATGCGGATTGGCTTTCAAGAATGTTGACGCACAAAGTTGAAGGCTTAGAAAACTATGACAGGATTTTTGACATCTTAAACAATTCCGCGAAATACAACGCGATTAAAGCGTATTTTGAAGTGAATAAGATTTGAAAGTGGTAAATGGTAAATTCTGAGTTTAACAACGATTTTCTATTTACCACTATCCATTATTTCTATGCCTGAATTTCCTGATTATGACCAAGATGTTTTGACCGAAAGCGAAACGAAGCTTGAAAAGCCGCCGCTTTACAAAGTCGTTTTGCACAACGATGATTTTACGACGATGGAGTTTGTCGTCTTTGTCTTGAGCCACGTCTTTATGCGCTCGGAAGCCGAATCCCTCGCAGTTATGCTCCAAGTTCACAACGACGGCATCGGCATCGCCGGCGTTTATTCGTTTGAAATCGCCAATATGAAAGCCGAAAAGGCGATGAATCTCGCCCGCGCCCAAGAATATCCGCTTCTTTGCACGGTTGAGGAAGATTAAAATAAAATTAAATATGTTAACAAAAGAATTAGAAGAGACACTAAGTTTTGCGGTTGATGAAGCCGTTCGGAGAAAGCACGAATACGTTACTCTGGAGCATCTGCTTTACGCTCTGCTCGATGACGGTACGGCGCGCGATATTTTATACAATTGTGGCGCTAATCTTGAAGAGATTGCCGGTTTTCTTGATGATTATTTTGAGGGCACTCTCGAGAAGATTCCCGGAAATGTACAGCAAATGCCGGAACTTACTTCAACGTTTCAATCAACGGTTCAGTACGCGATGTTGCAGGCGGAAGGAAGCGGGCAGCGAGCGGTCAACGGCGGAAATATCCTTGCCGCGATTTTTCAAGCCGAACAGTCCTACGCGGTTTACGCGCTTGCTCAACAAGGCATTACGCGCCTCGACGTACTGAATTATATCTCGCATGGAATCTCAAAAATCGAGCCGCTCGGCGAAACATTTTCCGATGACTTAGACGCGGAAGAATTTGCCGAAGAACGCGCCGCCGGAGGCAAAAAGAAAAAACCGCTCGAATCCTTTACCGTCGAACTTGTCGCTAAAGCCGCCAAAGGCGAGATTGACCCGATAATCGGGCGGATGGAAGAAATCGAAAGAACCGTCCAGGTACTTTGCCGCCGCAAGAAAAACAATCCGCTTTATGTCGGTGAACCGGGCGTTGGAAAAACTGCTTTGGCGGAAGGACTTGCGCTGAAAATCAGCGAAGGCAACGTCCCGGAAGTTTTGAAAGACGCGAAAGTCTTCGCGCTCGATATGGGCGCGGTGCTGGCTGGCACGCGCTATCGCGGCGATTTTGAACAGCGTTTCAAAGCAATCATCAACGAACTCAAAAAACACGAAAACGCGATACTTTTTATTGACGAGATTCACACGATTGTCGGCGCGGGCGCGGTTTCGGGCGGCGCGATGGATGCTTCAAACATTTTGAAACCCGCGCTCGCGGCGGGCGAATTGCGCTGTATCGGTTCGACGACTTATGCAGAATACAAAGCTGCGTTTGAGCGTGACCGGGCGCTTGCCAGACGCTTTCAAAAAATCGAAATCGGCGAGCCGACGATTGACGAAACTTACGAAATTTTAAAAGGCTTAAAACGATTTTACGAAGAACATCACGGCGTAAAGTACTCGGACGAATCTTTGCGCGTGGCATCGGAACTCGCCGGAAAATACATTAACGACCGATATTTGCCCGACAAAGCGATTGACGTGATTGATGAAGTCGGTGCGGCAACGAAACTTTTGCCGGAAGACAAACGCCCCAAAGTGATTTCTGTTTCAATGGTCGAGAACACGATTGCGCGAATGGCGAAGATTCCGCCGAAAACCGTTGTTGCTGACGAAAAAGACAGATTGAAAACTCTACGCGAAGATTTGAGAAACGTTATTTTCGGACAAGACGACGCCGTGGATAAAATCGTCAACGCGATTCAAATTTCGCGCGCCGGCTTGGGACACGAAACAAAACCCGTCGGCTCATTTTTGTTTTCGGGTCCGACAGGCGTTGGCAAAACCGAACTGTCGAAACAATTAGCGGAACAACTCGGCATCGAGTTTATGCGCTACGATATGAGCGAATACGCCGAGCCGCACACGGTTTCGCGCCTTATCGGCGCGCCGCCCGGTTACGTCGGCTTCGACCAGGGCGGACTTCTGACCGAAGCGATTATGCGCACGCCGCACGCTGTTCTCGTCCTCGACGAAATCGAAAAAGCGCATCCGAATCTTTTTAATTTGCTTCTGCAAGTAATGGATTCGGCGACTTTAACCGACAACAACGGCAAAAAAGCTGATTTCCGCAACGTAATTCTTATTATGACGACCAACGCGGGCGCGAGAGAATTATCTTCGGGCGGCGTCGGCTTTCGCAATCAATCCGAAACCAAAGGGCAGGCGAAAGGCGCAATCGAACGCACATTCTCGCCGGAATTTCGCAATCGCCTCGACGCCTGGGTGCCGTTCAAGGCTTTGGACTTGGAAAACATTAAGCTGATTGTCGATAAATTTATTAAAGAATTAAACGGACAATTAGCTGAAAAGCGCGTGTTGATAAAGCTAGAAGAATCAGCAAAAGAATGGCTGGCGAAAAACGGTTTCGACGGCAAATACGGAGCGCGTCCGATGGCGCGTCTGATTCACGATAAAATCAAACAGCCGCTTGCGAATGAGATTTTGTTCGGCAAATTAACCGATGGCGGAAGCGTTTCGGTTAAAGAAAAAGACAATGAATTGATTTTGAATTTTTGAGCGAATATGAAGAAGATAAGTTGGAATGCTTTTTACAAAAGAATTATTGAAAGCAGTTTAGCAATCCTCACAAATTGCCGATATGCTAGAAGCATTGAAAAAACCTATTCTGTAGTTATTATATAATTATGTCATTAGAAATCGCTTTGCCGCAACACATCGAACAACATCTGCAAACCGAAATGGGAAACGAATTTCCGCGTCGGCGGAGATTTCCGCAGAGGTTTTGAAAAGGTATTTGAGCAATGTCCTCGAATAATCCAAGTCTTTTGAGGCGCGTTCAGCGTCAGAGTTACCCCTTATGTCTTCTGAAAAATAATCTAAACTATTCGAGAAAATCGTGAACCATTTCGCGTGGAGCCAGTTTGTTGCGCGTGATAATTCGGGCGCAGCCGTTCCAGCGCAAAATCGCGTCGTCATTTCCCGTCGGGCGAATCGCTTCGGCTTTCTCAAACCAATTCATCGCTTGACAGAAAAGTTCATATGCATTGGACTCAGCAAGCGGATTGGCGCTGTTGAGAATCGCCTTCGCCCGTCGCTCATAGATAATCCCGGTGTAATAAGTTCGCGCATAGTCATCCTGAATTTGCGCTAAATAATCCTGAATCCGCGAATCGCCAACGGCGTAATCTCTCGCCAGACGGTCGCTCATCGCCAGAACGAGCGTGACTAATGCGTCTTGATCATCCGAATCAACCTGCAAAATATCAAGACAAATACTCTCCGCCGCGCCCGGTTCGTTGAGCAGACGGTAATGTTTCGCTTTTTCGAGAGCCGCCGGAACAGCTTCTTTATGTAAAGATTTTAGTTCAAACATGGTTGCTCCTAAGTTTGTAATTCCGTCTTTAAGCGGCTTTTTGTTTAGCCAAAGTCAGCCGAAAGGCGGAACTACAAACGTTTACTTAGATGAACGCCGAAATAATCGCAAAAATCTCTTAATCGGGTCGTAAAATTCGTCAACCACGCGCTCTTTAAGCGGAATAATTGCGTTATCGGTGATCGTAATATTTTCGGGACAAACATTTGTGCAGCATTTGGTAATGTTGCAATAACCGATATTAAATTCGTTTTTTATTTCTTCCACGCGATTTTCCGTGTCGAGCGGATGCATTTCGAGCGCCGCCGCATAAACCAGAAATCTTGGACCGATAAACTGTTCGTGCAAATGATGGTCGCGCAAAACGTGGCAAACGTCCTGACACAAAAAACATTCGATACATTTGCGAAATTCCTGCACACGGTCAATGTCTTCCTGCCTCATTCGCCAAGTTCCGTCGGACGCGTCGGGCGGGCGCGGGTTGAATTTTTTGATACGTTTTTTAACCGCGTAATTCCACGAAACATCCGTGACCAAATCTTTTTTGAGCGGAAAGGCTTTCATCGGCTCGACGGTTATCGGCTCGCCGGTCGGTAGAGTGTTCATTCTGGTCATACACATCAGCTTCGGATTGCCATTAATTTCCGCCGAACACGAACCGCATTTGCCCGCTTTGCAATTCCACCGGCAAGCGAGGTCGCCCGCCTGCTCGCCCTGAATTTGCAGAACTGCGTCTAAAACAACCATTCCTTCGGAAATTTCGGTTTCGTAGGACTTGAATTCTCCACCGTTTTTATCACCACGCCAAATTTTGAATGTAGCTTTTCTCATTTAGGATTCTTGTTAGCTGATTTCGACAATTTTTTCGCCGCTTTCGAGAAACTCAAATGCATCTTGCAAAGTGTTCGACAAAATGTGTCTCAGATTCGCATTTGAAGTATTTCCGCAAGTCAGCCAAATAATTTTTGGCGGCGAATCTAATCTTTCGAGAAGCGAAACAAAATCGCTGTCTTTGGTCATAACAATGGCTTTAGCCTTTTTCGCCGCGTCAAAAATTTCAATATCTTCCGCATCGCGCAATCCCAAATCTCGCAACGCAAAGGCTTGGACATCAAAATTTTCCTCTATCCAAAAAGCGATAGCGGGCGAAAGTTGTGCGTCAATCCAGTGTCGTCATTATGCGCCAACCAAAACAGCGTGATTAAGTTTTCGGGCAGCGAATTGCAAACTCGCCTGTAAATCTTCGGGTTCAAGGTCGGGCATTTCTTCGAGTATTTGTTCGGCTGAAAGACCTGCGGCATACAAATCCAACACATCGGTCACGCGAATCCGCATTCCGCGGATACACGGACGACCTCCGCATTGCTTGGGATTAACGGTTATTCTTTCTGATAAATGTTGCGTCATAATCATTCAATTATGTCATAGATTTAAGCAAACCTGCCGGGCATTTATCCCATTTCCTCAATAATCTGTTTTAGCTCGGCGGGCATTTCGAGAATCGGCACGCGCTCGATTTTCATTTCGCCGTCCGTGTCTTTTTTGATTGTGAAATTCACTTTGCCGAACTCCGCGTCTTTTGCCGGATAATCTTCTCGGTACTGTCCGCCGCGACTTTCTTTTCTTTCAATCGCCGCCCGGGTAATCGCTTCGGAAACCGTCAGCAGATTGTGTAAATCGAGCGCGGTGTGCCAACTCGGATTAAAATCTATATTGCCCGTCAAACTTATTTTCTCTCTTCGTTCTTTGAGTTCTTTGATACCGATTAAAGCCTGTTGCATCTCGTCTTCGGTTCGCACGATGCCGACTAAATCCTGCATCATATCCTGCAAATCGTGTTGAATCTGAAAAGGATTTTCGCCGCCGGTTCGCTCGAACGCTTCCAAAGTTTGGCGCCCCATCCGTTCAATTTGGCTTTGGTTGATTTCGCCTTGCATTTGTTCTTTGGCGTACTCAGCCGCGTATTCTCCGGCGCGTTTGCCAAACACAAGCAAATCGGAAAGGGAATTTCCGCCCAGGCGATTTGCGCCGTTGATTCCGGCGGCACATTCGCCCGCCGCAAAAAGTCCCGGCACAGTGGAGGCTTGCGTATCGGCATCAACGCGAATGCCGCCCATTATGTAATGCGTCGTCGGTCCGACTTCCATCGGCTGCTCGGTGATGTCTAAATCTGCCAGTTGTTTGAATTGGTGGTACATGCTCGGCAGTTTTTTCTTGATGTGTTCCGGCGAGTTTGAAATCTTTTCTTTAATCCACGCAATATCCAGATAAACTCCGCCGTTCGGTGTTCCGCGTCCGGCTTTGACTTCGCGGACGATGCAGCGGGCAACATGGTCGCGTGTCAGAAGTTCGGGCGGACGACGGGCGTTTTTATCGCCCGTCACATAACGCCAGCCTTCTTCGGGGGTGTCGGCGGTTTGGTCTTTGTAATTGTCGGGAATGTCGTCGAACATAAAACGGCGACCTTCGCTGTTTTTCAAAATTCCGCCCTCGCCGCGCACGCCTTCGGTGACGAGAATGCCGCGTACGCTTGGCGGATAAACCATTCCGGTCGGGTGAAATTGAATGAACTCCATATCAAGCAATTCCGCGCCCGCATCATATGCCAGCGCGTGTCCGTCGCCCGTTCCTTCCCAACTGTTACTCGTGATTTTGTAGGCGCGTCCGATACCGCCGGTCGCTAAAATTACGGCTTTGGCTTTGAAAATACGAAATCTTCCGTGTTCGCGCTCATAAGCAAATGCGCCGACAACGCGCTCGCCGTCTTTGAGCAGCGCGACGACGGTGACTTCCATATAAACTTCGATGCCTTGATGAATGCCGTGGTCTTGGAGCGTGCGAATCATTTCCAAACCAGTCCGGTCGCCGACGTGAGCCAGACGCGGATATTTGTGTCCGCCGAAATTGCGCTGCAAAATTTTTCCGTCTTTTGTTCTATCGAAAACCGCGCCCCAAGCCTCTAGTTCTCGAACGCGGTCAGGTGCTTCTTTGGCGTGAAGTTCCGCCATTCGCCAGTTGTTGACATATTGCCCACCGCGCATCGTGTCGGAAAAATGGACGCGCCAATTGTCGCGGTCATCAACATTCGCCATCGCCGCCGCCACTCCGCCTTCCGCCATTACGGTGTGGGCTTTTCCCAAAAGAGATTTGCAAACCAATCCGACTGAAACGCCCGCCGCCGATGCTTCGATTGCCGCACGTAAGCCCGCGCCGCCAGCGCCGATTACTAGAACATCGTGTTCATAAGTTTGGTATTCCGCCATAAAACCCAAGAAAAGCAACGGTAGGGGCGGGTCTTGCGCCTGCCTAAAGCGACGAATGTCGCTAAAATGTTTTATTTTTATTCAATTTGAATTTTGCACGGCGATTTTTTTGCTTCGCTCATCGGGCAGGCACAAGACCTGCCCCTACAAATACCGTGGAAAAAATCTTTTAAAAAATTCGCCAATCCGTCCAAATCCCCATCGAACAAAGCCGCACGTAAATATCCGAAAATCCGACAACGAATAAGCTGCACCAAGCCCATATTCCGTGTCGTTTGTTAAGACAACTGGCGCAGTTATAAGCCTTTTGGCGAATCGGAAATTTTGAAAGCTGGTCGCATTTGCCGCCGACCAGATGCCGTAAAGAATGACAACTGAACGTATAACCACCGAGAAAAAAGATGTTTGCCGCCAGAATTATCGTGCCGACACCTATGCCGAAGGAAGTAACATTCGTCGCCGCGTCGGTGAACCAAAACGCATTCCAGACATCATGAACGAGAAAAACTATAAAAATCAGCGCGAGGTAAAGAAAATAACGATGAATGTTTTGCAGAATAAGCGGAAACTTTCGCTCGCCGAGATAATGCGAGCGCGGCTCGCCGACGGCACACGCGGGCGGGTCTGCCCAGAACGCTTTGTAATACGCGCCGCGATAATAATAACAAGTGAAACGAAAACCCGCCGGAGCCCAGAGAATCAATAGCGCGGGCGACCAGGGCAGCCACTTCGGAATCCACTCGGGTTTTCCCCCGAATAGACTTTGCGTTCCGCCTAAAAGTTCCGGCGAATAAAACGGCGACAGGTAATTTCCAAAGCGATAATGCTCGCCCTGAAATGCTGCCCAAGTCGAATAAAGAACAAAAGCCGACAAACATAAAAAAACCAACACGGGATACGCCCACCACGCACCCTTTCGCATTGTTTGTCCGAACGAACGTTTTATAGGAAGACTTGCGGAAGACATAGTTTTCTACTTCAAACCTCCAAACACGCGGGGAATAAATTACAGCAATTGAATTTTATTTAGTTACTTAAATCTAAAAGATTATGAATCCAGATATGGAATATGTCAATTTTCTTTATAAGTCGGCTTAAATACTCTGTTTTTCAAATTTTATCACAGCATCAAAAGTAAAAACAAAGCAAAGTGTGAACAGGCAATTTTATAGTTCGTAAACTTTTGTTTGATGTTTTGAAAAGAGATGTTTTTAATTTGTGAAGCGATGTCAATAATACGAATTTAAAGCCGCTAAACACAAGCGAAAATAAAAATTAAGTTATTGCTTTCGGCATTTTTATTCAAAGCAAATTTTGTGGTATATTCGCAAACATTATGAAATGCATTGTCCGCTAAATTTCCGCACCCGTTTACGGTTTGTCTTTTTGCTTTCCTGAAAAGTTAAACTATCCCGGCGCATCCTGGCGCGATTTTCTTCTTTTATATATTCGATCAATTTTTATGTCTAATCTTATTGAATCTCCGTCTGGAAGCGGTATGGACAATAGTGTCGAACAAAAGCAATCCTTCTTCTCAACTCTGCGCGAAGCGTTTGTCGGCACCGAACGAAATTTGACCGAAGGCTCGCTTGGCAATGCCATTTTTCTGCTTTCGGTGCCGATGATTATCGAAATGCTCGGCGAGAGCCTTTTTGCCGTCGTCGATATTTTCTTTGTCGCCAAACTCGGCGCCGAAGCAGTGGCGGTCGTCGGTTTGACCGAAGCGATGATTGTAATCGTTTACGCTTTGGCGCTTGGGATTTCGATCGGCGCATCAGCAACCGTCGCGCGCAGAATCGGTGAAAACGACAGCGACGGCGCTTCGCAGACAATCGTCCAGGTTTTATATCTGGGCTTAATTGTTTCAATAGTAATCAGTATCATCGGTGTAATTTTCGCGCCGCAGCTGCTTGCCCTGATGGGCGCGGAAGAAAATGTTGTCGCGCAGGGCACAACCTTTACGCGCATTATGCTCGGTGGGAATGCGGTCATCGTTTTTCTGTTTTTGATCAACGGAATTTTTCGCGGCGCGGGGGATGCGGCAATTGCGATGCGCGTGTTGTGGCTGGCAAATATCCTGAATATAATTCTCGCGCCGTGTTTCATTTTTGGGGTGTGGTTTTTTCCCGAAATGGGAGTCACGGGCGCGGCGGTCGGCACGACGATTGGGCGCGGCGTCGGCGTTCTATATGCGTTTTATTCTTTAACCAGGCGCGGCGGCCGCTTTACGATACAGCAAAAACATCTGCCGTTGATGCCGAAAAGAATTTGGCGGCTGGCGAAACTTTCGGCTTCGGCAAGTTTGCAAACTTTGATTGGAATGACGAGCTGGGTGGCGCTTATTCGTATCGTTTCAGGCTTTGGAACCGAAGCGGTCGCCGGTTATCAAATCGGGATTCGGGTGATTATTTTCGCGCTTCTGCCATCGGTCGGATTGAGCAACGCGGCGGCAACCATTGTCGGACAATCGCTCGGCGCGGGAAAACCCGAACGCGCCGAAAAAGCCGTCTGGACTGCCGCCTTCTACAGCGCCGGATTTTTAACCGTGGTCGGCATTCTGCTCGCCGTGTTTTCCAAATTAATCGTCAGTATTTTCACAACCGAGCCGGTTGTCGCGGCTTACGCTGCGGATTGCCTTTTGATAGTTTCGCTCGGATTTTTATTTTACGGCTTTGGAATGGTTTTAGAAACTGCTTTTAACGGCGCGGGCGACACGGTTACGCCGACTTATCTGAACATTTTTATTTTCTGGCTATTCGAAATACCGCTCGCCTATGTTCTAGCTCACTACTTTGGACTCGAAGCCTACGGCGTGTTCTGGTCAATCACAATTGCATTTTCAATGCTGGCGATTGTTTCGGCAATTCTTTTCAGGCGCGGGAAATGGAAGGAGAAAGTTGTTTAGAGAAAAACTTAAATTAAAATTTATCAGCCAATTCCGTGATGCCGCAGCGCGGACAAGTTAAAATGCGTTGAGCCGGGTCAGCCCATTTGGCAAGCGCAAGACTAGAAAGTTTCGGGTCTTTGCTTTCCGCTTCGCCCTCGTGCATTAACCGCGAGGTTTCTTTATCCGACCCCTTAGTTTGTTGTGCGAGTTCGCGCTCGCAATGTCGGCAAATCCAACCGAAACCGTCGTTGTAAAAATCGTTTAATTCAAGTTTTCCCATAAAAACTAATAAGCGTCAATCACTAAAATAAAAAAAAGGACAAGCAAGAGAAAGTTCATCATCTCAATGCTTGCCCCGTACGTTCAATTCACGAGTCGCGAAAATTTATACGTCTATAGATTTCTAATATCTACGCGCCGGGCGTTCCTGCGATTGTTGCGGCAGAGAGGTAAGTTTAATCGGAATTGTAATAGTTCTGCCGTTGCGGTAAACCTCAGCTTGAACCGTGTCGCCGATTTGTTTTTTATCGAGGTAGCGATAAAGGTCGTCTATATCGCCCATTTTTGCGCCGTCAACCGCAGTAATAATATCACCTAAAACATATTCGCCGGCTGCGTCCTGCGAAAGTCCTCGAATGCCTGAGTTCGCCGCCGCTCCGCCGGCTAAAGCGCTTTGCACCAGCAAACCGCTCGTGACGGGAAGCCTTATTTGTCCGCTCAACTGCTCGATGCTCCTCAGACTGGCACCGAGTTTCGGACGGCGAACTTCGCCGAATTGAATAAGTTGCGGCACGACGCGCTTGGCGATATTGACCGGAATGGCAAAGCCGACTCCGCTTGAAGATCCGTTACGCGAGTAAATTTGGGCGTTGATACCAATTATTCTACCGTATTTATCGAGCAGCGGTCCGCCGGAATTTCCCGGATTAATCGAAGCATCAGTTTGAATGGCACCTTCAATCGGTTTATCGTTGCTTCCGCGAATCGGACGCTGCAAACCGGAAATTACGCCGGTCGTCAAAGTTCGGTCGAGTCCGAACGGATTTCCAATCGCCAAAACTTTTTGTCCGACATTCAGACGGTCTGAATCGCCAAGGGAAATAACGGTCAAGCCCTCACGCGGCGGTTCGATTTTGATAACGGCTAAATCCGTATCCGGGTCGCGCCCAATCACTCTTGCCGGATAAACTTTTTCGCCGCCGAAACTAACCGAAAGCGACGACGCGCCTTCGATCACGTGGGAATTCGTCAAAATATGACCTTGATTGTCAATTACCGAACCCGAGCCGTTGCCACGCTCACGCTCGAATTCTTCACCATAATAATTTGCGACGCGCGCACTCGTCTTGATAAATGCCACGCCGGGCGCGAGCGTTTTATAAATTTCAATACTGTTTTGCTCGTCACTGACGGTTGACGGCTCGGAGATTTCCTGCGGCGGAGCCGTTTCCGCCAGCGCAAAATTGGCATAATCGCGCATTTGCCAGGCACTGCCGAAATTAATCAAACAAGCCATCGTGGCGATTGCGATAAATGCTGAACCGATAGCCAAAAACAAAATCTGACGCGCTGATAATTGATAAATTGCTTTTTTTGACATAATTTCTCGCTTCCTTTTTATAAACTCCATAAAAATATTTGTTGTAGGATGCGCAATTTTTAAAACTGCGTTGCGTATTCAATTACAAAAAATTACGAAAAAAAACAATATGTTGTTTCAATAAAAATTGTTACGTTTTGTGCATAAAACTTTTAAGACAACGGCTAAAAACAATCGAACGTCTTAAAAATGGCTAACGCCGGTAGTTTTTGAAATTTGTTTTTAACAAAAAAGGATGAGGAAAAAGATGAAAAAATCACTTAATTTTAAATTTTTGGTAGCAATTCTGGCGACATTTTTTGTGTTCAGCACAACCGATGTTTTAGCTCAGAGACGAGCCGTCAAACGCAAACCGGTTATTCGCCGAGCAACCGTTACCCGAACAACCGTTAGAACCGTGCCGGTCAGAAACGCGGTAACGCTTTATAGAGTCGAGAATGGACAACGGTTTCGCGTTCGGATGAACGAAACTATCAGTTCAAAAACGGCGCGCGCCGGTGACCGGTTTACGACAACTGTAACTGAGCCGGTTTATTCAGAAACGGGCGTCATTGTCATTCCGACCGGAAGCACGGTGACCGGGCGCGTTGATTCAGTGAAAGTCGCGAAGAAAGGCGGCGATGCAGGTTCCATTGACGTGAGTTTCGTTGAAGTCCGGCTGCCGAACGGAACGCGCCGCGCGATCAACGGCTCGCTAACTGATTTGAATACTAAACAAGCGAAGAGCGACGCCGAAGGTTCGGCTTCGGGCGACGACCGAAAAAATGACAAACTTATCTTTGTCGGCGGCGGAGCGGCTGGCGGGGCGATTTTAGGCGGCGCAATCGGCGGCGGAAAAGGCGCGCTGATCGGCGGCATCTTAGGCGGTCTCGGCGGTCTTGCCGGCGAAAGATTTACCAAAGGCGAAGAAGCCGAAGTTAGATCCGGAACCGAGTTCGGCATTTATTTGAATCAATCGATTTCACTGCCGAAGTTTGTCGAGCGAGAATACTAATTTTCAGTTGTCAAAGACAGTCAAAGCCGGGTGATTTCAATATGAAGCTGCCCGGCTTTTAATTTTGTAAATTTTGAGAAAAAATTAAGCTAAAGACATTTCATTTTCCAACACTGTGCCGATTTCATTTAACCGCTCGGAAACTTTTTCAATCAACCAGTTCGGCGTCGAAGCGCCCGCCGTTAAACCGACTTGTTTGACGCCGCGCAAATCTTCCGCGTTAATTTCATCTTCGGTTTCAATCAAAAAACTTTTTGCGCATCGCTCCTCGCAGACGGCGAGAAGCTTGCGGCTGTTGGAGGAATGACGACCGCCGATAATATAAAACGCGTCAACTTCACCGGCGAGGGCGCGGGCAGCATCCTGTCGGTCGCGTGTTGCGGAACAGATTGTGTTGACAACCTGCGTTTCACCTTCCGCTTTGCTGCGAACAGCGTCAGCAACATCGAGTAGATTTTGAAGTTTAATCGTTGTTTGCGACACAACCAAAGGATTTTTTAATATCGGTAAACGCGCCACTTCTTCAGCGTTATTGACGACAAAAGCGTGATTCGGAGCGTAACCAAAAACACCAATCATTTCCGGATGCTCCGGATTTCCGACAACGATTACGTGGCGGTCTTCGGCAGCGGCGCGTGAGGCGAGTTTCTGCACTTTTGTGACAAAAGGACAAGTTGCGTCAACCACCTTCGAGGCTTTGGCGCGCAATTCGGCTTCGACTTGCGGAGTAACGCCGTGCGCACGAATGACGGCAGTTTCGCCGCGCTGAATTTGCACGGGTTCGCTAATAGTTCTTACGCCGTGCGTTGCAAGGCGCGACATTTCCTGTTCGTTGTGAATCAGCGGACCGAGTGAGCGAACCGTATCGCCTTCCGAAACCGCTTCTTCGACCATTTCAACGGCGCGTTCGACGCCGAAACAAAATCCGTATTCATCTGCTAATAAAACTCGCATATATTTTTAAGACTATCTAGAGCCGTCAACATTCTATCAAATTTTGAATGTTCAAACTAAGTTGTTACATCGTTTGGCTCATTTATAGGTAAAAAGCTTTTCAAAATCCACCGTTTTCTCTACATTTGAAACTCTCCCAATCGAATACGAAGTTGGAGATGCTTAAGTTTCGAGTAAGCGAGGTTTTAGCGAATCGGCTCGCGCAAAATTATTGTTGCCGTATCGCGTGTCAACCGGGCGGCTTCGACGTTTGATTCCTTTAAATTTGCGATCTGCATCAGAGCTTCGCCGGTTCTCGACAAAAGCCGCACAAGGTCGCCTTCCTCGGCTTTTGTATAAAAAACTAAATCTTCCCAACTCACGCCCGAAGCCCACGCTTCAGCCGCTGCCGCCGCCGAAAAATTCATGTCCGGCGCTGGCTCGACGCCATTTTCCCACTCGACGTTTGAAACATCGAAGACAATATTTTCAAACTCGCCGAGAACGTCTAAAATTTTATCGGAAAGATGAATTTCCCCGTAATTTCTGTCCGAATCTGCGGCGAGAGCTGCCATTAAACCTGCTATCTGCGGCGGTTCGAGTTTTTCAAAAAGTCCGTGCCGGAGAGCTTCGCCAACCAAAAGCGGTCGGTCAACGCGTAAATCAGCCAGCCATTTTCCGCGCTCCGTAACTTTTTGTTTGGAGAAATCCAGATAACCGAAATACTGTAAAACTTTAGCGCGATGTTCGAAGGGCAGCCAAATTTCGTTTCTTAAAAAATCAATGTCGCGCTCCATTTTTTCGACAAATTCAGCATCGTCCCAATTTTCCCACAGAAAACTCGTCGCGCTTCGCCTGACTTCTTCATCGCCATTTTCAGGCAGAAATTTATCAACCAGCGTGTTAATAATTTCTAAAGCTTCGTCAGCATCGCTTTTTTTGTGAGAAGATTTCGGCTCCTCAATGAGCGGATTTCTGCCTGCGTCAATGTCATCGAACGCCGCATCGAGTGATTGCTCTTTAACCGGATATTTTTTGGCGTACACGCGCCCGATGTGCGGAAGCGAGAGAGTTGCGCCCTGTCCGTCGTCGCGCATCGCCACGACCTTTTCGCCGAATACGCTCAGCACCAGAAAGAAACGCTTGCTGTTTCTGCTTTTGGTGACGATTCTGCCCGCTTTGACGTTTTCTTCAAGCCATTGTTGTCGAATTTCCTGGCGCGCGTGCGGTGATTTTTCCTCGAGACGCAAGCGAACATTTGTTAAACGCTCAAAACCGCGCACGTCTTCGATTGAAAAGTCAAACTGGCTGCTCTCAAGTTTTTCGCGCAGATTTTCGAGCCGTTTATCGCGCAGAGCTTCCAATTTGACAATTGTCCGCGCCGTTTCACGAAACGCGAAACTTTTTTCGGCGATGTCGCGCACCTGCGCAAAACCGCCAAACGCATCCAAAAGATTTAAAAGTGTTGTGTAAGTTGCGCGAAACTGACTTTGCAAAGGATCAGGGGGAGACTTCAGAAGAGTTGCGATGCGCGGCGGGTTCTGAAAATTGCTCGGCGCGAGCACCACAAAACCGACATTATCTTTGCCGCGTCTGCCCGCGCGTCCCGTCATTTGCTGCAATTCCGAAGCCTGAAGCGGTCGCCAACCGTCGTTACCGCGCGTGTCGGCATTGCTGATAACAACTGTTCTTGCCGGAAAATCAACGCCGGCGGCAACCGTTGAAGTTGCGAAAATCGCATTCAGGAGTCCTTTCGACATCATCTTTTCGACAAAAAGCTTCCACGCCGGGATATGTCCGGCGTGATGCGCGGCAACGCCCGCGTGAAGCACGATTTTGCGGTGTTTGTGCGTTCTGATTTCCGGGTATGCAAGGACGAATTCCTGATAAATTTCATATCGCGCAGCTTGTTTTGCCTGGTCGGTCTTTTGCGATTTATCGGCGGCAACTTCGAGTGCGGCTTCGTCGCATTTGCGGCGCGTCGGCAAAAAAACAATCGCCGGCAGAAGATTGTAGCTGCGGAGTGCCGAGACGAGTTTCGGCGGCGGAATTTCTGGAAGTTTGTATCTCATAAGATTATTTAACCGCAGATAATTTTTTGTTTAATATCGTCGTCTCCGCTCAAACCGATTTTCTTCCTGCGCGAACTGCTCGATTTCACGATTAAATTTATCTTCTTGATTAAAAAGCGGCACCAATTGCAAGTTTGGCGCAAGAAATGCGGCGCGAAGCTCGACGGGACGTGAGCCGGCGCGATTAATGACGCGCACGCGAGTTCCGCGCACTTCGCCGATCCATTCGGCAAATTCATCGGCGTTTCCAATTGTCGCTGAAAGTAGAAGGAGACGGATGCGCGGCGGCGATAAAATTATTGCTTCCTCCCAGACGTGTCCGCGTTCTTCGTCGGCTAAATAATGCGCTTCGTCCAAAATTACAAAATCCGTATTAACTTGCTCGCCGCTTCGCAAAGCATCAAAAAGCTGGTTGCGATAAATTTCCGTTGTGCCGACGATTAAGGGAGCGTCCCAATTTTCTTTGCGGTCGCCGGTTAAAATTCCTACTCGCTCGGCGCCGAATTCGGCGGAAAACTCGACGTATTTCGAGTTTGTCAAAGCCTTGAGCGGCGTTGTGTACCAGGCGCGCTTTCCCTGCTGCAGGAGTCTTCTGATTTCTTCGCGGGCAATCCAGGTTTTGCCGCTTCCCGTCGGCGCAGTCACCAGAACGTCCTGTGATTCAATTGCTTCGAGAGCCTCGACTTGAAAATCGTCGGGGACGAGCGGTTTCGGTTCGGGTGTTCCGATGCCTTCGAGAAGTCGCTCGACGGATTTAAGCTGGGCGGGCGTAAATTTCGGCGAGCTGATTTTCGCGGAACTATCCGCTGCAAGTTCTCGTTTAAACATTCGTTCCTTCTGACGGAAAATGTTTGAACGAACATTTTTTTGTTTGCGCGAATTGTTTCCTTTTTGGTTTTTGTCTTCCCGAGAACGTGCCATAAAAGGCTTATATTAGAGGTTTTGGGTAATAAAGTCTAATACTTTTAATTGTCGCCGGAAAGTGGTAAAATCCGAAATGATTCGCAACGGTTTTGAGCCGTTAAGCATCTATATTTGCGACAATTATTTTGACTTATTTTGATAAATTTTAA